>Ga0307518_10000577_pt1 | contig 27914 bp, 39 predicted proteins | sample 25_EM_MG_FD_203889 | JGI IMG/M metagenome (GOLD analysis project Ga0307518, IMG submission 203889) | Populus trichocarpa ectomycorrhiza microbial communities from riparian zone in the Pacific Northwest, United States - 25_EM | ecosystem: Host-associated > Plants > Roots > Unclassified | place... | reverse complement strand
CCGTACTGTAATTGTAGGACTAGTACAGATTACTAATAATAATGACTACTAGGGCTACCTCTGGGGTCCTTCCCGCCAGGTGAATTTGGTTTTCGCGTTTTCCGCGATCTTTTGCAAACAGCTGTAAGTATATTTCTACACCTGAATCTTCATTCTTCGAATATTTTGGCCAATTCTTTTTGGCTCGAATTCTGCGACCAGTTTTCTGACCTTGCGAATTGGTGCCAGGTCAACGCTCGCCCTCACCAAGTAGGCCAAATGGTCGCAACTGCCAATGGAATGTATTTCAAAAAATACATACATTTAATTTACCCTTCTATTGGCTTAGTAGAAACCCCACCGCTGTGCTCTTTCTTTACACCCTCAAGCTAACTCCCAATACGACGTCGAGTGAACGTTTAAATGTTCCTTCACAAGGAAGACAATTACCTCATTCATTTCCGTGGCTGCTTGCCTTGTGGCTTTAATGGTTACAAGCTCGCATTTAATAACGATGTCGGTTTCATTCATCCTGGTGGGGAGCTGAGCTGGCCACCATGTAGGACACATGGATGCTACTCAATTGTGCCCCATGTCCCATCGAATAATGACCTGATATCTGTGGATCACTCACGGAACGCATCGCACTCGTACTCATTGCATGATAGACTGCGGTGACTACGTTCCTTGATGAATGCGCGGAACGTCCCACTGTCAGGAAGGAAAATCGGACATCGTATCGCTAGTATACGGTGCTTCCGGGGGGCTGAAAGCGGAAAAGCACAAGAACGTGATGGAGAACCAGACACATGATGTGCACTTCCCCTTCCCCTTTCCCTTCTCTCTTAAGGTATGTTGAGTTCCGTTTGAAAGTGGCTTGAGTATGTAAGTCATGTTGTAGGGCATCTTTTTCACCCACTTAAAATACTCATGGGCCAGCGAGGGGACTCCGTCAAGCAATATATTACTTGTGCAGGTGTTATTTTTTGGCTGAGACCACGACAGACTATCGTGCATTCTGGGTGGGCTTTCAAGAACAAGTTGGGGGATAGGTGGATCGTGCTGTTGAATGCATTTGGAGGTTTGAATATGAAGATTTACAGGAGTAATATTTCGAAGCGATGGACGGAACGTTGATGGATAGGTAGATCCTGAAGTTCGATCCTAAGAACAGGAACGCGAAGTCGACGCAGGCATGGGCTTCCTTGTGATTTCAGCGTTGTACCCACCTGTGCTTCATAATGGAGTGCACGCAGCTTATTCTGCCGCGCCAGTGAACATACAGGTAGATCTTGTAATCAAAACAAACAGTTTGCTAGATGTGCCAACACATACATTTCATGATAAGATCCCATACCGTGATAATTATCCCTCACGGAAATATAAGCTCAATTATTTCCTTTCCGCTTGCTGACTCCCTCCGACTTCGCAGTGGCGGTGCTCTCGCCGACGTCTGATGCCGAGGATGTCATCACAGGCTGCTTCGGCTTAGGTGCGGGTCGCTGCGCTTGAGCCCTGGCGCGTGCTTGTGCTGATGGTTTGTGCATGAGGTTGATAATCACTGATGCAGCACCACCGCTTATGATATACATGAGCCATTTGGGGACTCGAACGAGGTAGCCGTACACCGTTGACAGGGCGAAAGCCAGGAAATCCAGTACCCACTCCCTGTCGGGGACTTGAGCCAAAATCGGGCACAAATGGGGTAGTGCACACTCACCTCTCTCCGCCGGGGCTGTATGCGGACTTCCAAGGCTCCTTGGTCTGCCATCTCTCTTCTTTGAGAAACTCGTAGAGGATCTCAGCGTTGAGTTGCATCTGCGTGCTTTTAACATTGTAGAAGCGTAGTGTTTGCCCGCGGTCTTTGAGCATGACCAGCATGGGCGCACTATCAGTGTGCAAGTTAGAACACGAAAGAGGAAGGGATTTGTGCACGTACGTCCATACAGCCCACTTAGTCGTGAGCGCTGTCACGTCCAAGTAATCGATTCTCCCGAACCGGACGTGTGGTAGGCCGCCTTGCTCGAGGGTGTAGTTGAATGACTGGTCGAACACGTCGTCTATGTACTTGGACAAGCTGTCTGGCTGTCCAGAGGTGACTGTGCTGTGGGTGAATGAACATAGAGGCCATTTAGAATGGGGGAACACACGTACATCACCAAGAACCATAGTCGCTGTTTCTCCTCCTCGGGCGTCATCGACTCGTGAACAATAACGTCTGCATAGTTACTATCTGTGATGAGAGGTATCCGGTCGTCCCAGGCTGTCTCCTGCGGTGCGGAGACATTCAGCCCAATGACAGACGCGAGCGCCGAGAGGGGGCCAGCTGTGAGGAGTGCGTCGAAGAAGTTGGAAACGGTGACTGCAGGATTGACTGGATGTGGTTGGGTCTGTGGGGGCGGGGATGACTGTGTTGGAATGGGCTGTCCGGGTGACCAGCCTTCTGAGAAGTACTGGGCATTGGCGAGCCCTGCAATCGCGAGTAGACTTGGTAGGAGTGTTTGTAGTTTCATAGTACAGGACGAGGACAAAAGTGATGAACCCCTCAAAAGGACATGTAAGACCCTATTCGATGACTATGTACGAGTTGTCTACCACTACACAGGCTCCTGAGGCAAGATGGCTTCGAGTAACTGCAAGGCGGACATGGCCTGTAATATGATTTCAGCGTAGTGCCCCCCGCAGACAGTGCAGCTCACCTGTTCAATATGTACCATAAGGCATAGACACGTACTTTGAACATGGTGCTCATTCGTGCTAGAGGTCAGTGGTAGAGCAGGACGAGTTCACTTGTGGCGATCATCCTTCTGACCTGGCATGCGCCCCTGCTGATGTCGCAAGTAGATGCGCAACTTGCTCTTGCAGCACAATACCTGCATCACACATTTTAGTAACAGCCAGTCTCCAAGCTAACACACCCAACCTATAGCCATGAGGGCAGAGCCATCAAATGCCTTATACATGTCTTTTGGATCCGGATCGTCCGTGAAGGTGCCCTGGTCGTCAGGAGCGTCGTCTCCACCGTCCTCGGCATCATCTCCACCACTTTCTTCATCTCCACCTTTCCACGTATCCTCGTCGGTCCCGAGTGGCTCTTGCTTCATCTTGTCGGTAGCGAGGACATGGACATTGTGTCGTTTCTTTTTCTTTTCCTCACGGTAAAACCTGCCGCTGTTGGACAGTTGGCCACGCTCACGGTAGTAGCAACTAGCAAAGTGATGGATGCTCTTTAATAGTTCCTACGGGGCTGTCAATGATAGAGAGAATACACTGGAGTAGACGTACTGATGCAGGTGGAGGAAAGGATATTCCACTGGGGTCATCTAGCTCGGAGACGAGCTCCTCGGGGGGATCCAGGAAACTCAAATCCTCCATGAAAGAAAGCCTGTGTTTCGTCCTTGCATCCAACTGCTCGCGCTCAATATCAGACTCCTGCTCTCCTCCCTCCACGGCGCATTGCTTTCCCTTGCTGCGCGAACGTCTCCTGCGTATCCTTGCACGCTTGGTATCCTCATCAGTGTCATTGCCATCGGGGGACAGTCTGATGGTCTCGCATTCTTGTCCGTCGTCCATCGCTTTGCTGATGCTCTTCCGTTTCTTGACCGAGCTTCGTCCACCAGCGTCCTGTGCAATCCAGTTGCCTCTCGCATCGACAACGGTGCACTTTGCGGTGCGCTGTTTGGCATTGACGGAGGACTGCTGGACACGCGAGCCATCAGGGTGGAGGCGGAGCGCGGCAAGGTCGTGTGTGGTACTCTGTCGGCGGATGCTCATAGTCGCTACCGTCGTTGCCGGTGTACGCTACATTAGATAGAGTGTACAATCAAAAGTCTAATACATCGTGCCTAGCTTATTATTCTCGAAATTGCCTGCCCTAACGTGAGCGCGTCCCCAATGAGCCTGGGCAATCCACGTTCTCTTCTTCCCCAATATCGACGCGGCAGCGACGAACGCAGCAGCCATGACCAGACGCACACGGGCAGCTGCAGACCCAGATGAAGACTCTGGATCACTCAAGGAGAATGTCGGCCCCGGAAGGACGCCAAATGGGAAAAAGGAGCGTTCCAAAGGCAAAGGCAAAGCTAGACGCGTCGATTCTGATGACGAGGGCGACGATAACCAGCTTGAGAATTCTCAGCCAGCTCTAGAAGAAGACGCCCAAGGCGAGCCTGACGAGGATGTAGAGGAAGAAGATGGAGAGGGCTCCCCCAAGGGACGCAAACGTACTCGCATCAATGCAGAGGGCCATTCTGCCCCTGCGTCACCTAACAAATCAGCACTTGCTGAGCGCATCAAGACGCTCCCTAGGGATGTCGACGGGTAAGCACGATGCTGGATCTATGTGAATAGGACACTTTACGACTTCAGCAGGTTCATCCCCGGATCTATCCTCCGCATAAAATTGGAGAACTTCGTCACGTATGACTCGGTCGAGTTCCGCCCTGGTCCGTACCTTAACATGATCCTCGGGCCCAACGGCACAGGCAAGAGCAGCATCGCATGCGCCATCGCACTCGGCCTCAATTGGTCACCTGCTGTTCGTGCTCTCCTGTTCTGCGTGCAGTAGAGCCCTGATATCCACCCCAGGTCCTTGGTCGTGCTACCGAGCTAAATGCTTTTGTTAAGAATGATAAGGAAGCTGGTTACATCGAAATCGAGCTCAAGGCCGCCAAGGGAGAGAAGAACCTCGTCATTCGGCGTAATCTGAGTGCCAAATCCAAAGGATCCACGTTCACCCTCAACGGGGCATCCGCCACTGGGAAAGAAATCACGAATCGCATGCGCAAGCTGAATGTCCAAGTGGGAAACCTCTGGTGAAGCCATGAATCACGTCTATCGTACGCTTTCTTAACACTTGTTCAGCTCGTTTCTTCCCCAGGACAAGGTGTCGGAATTTGCACAGATGTCACCTCAGCAACTGCTCAGGGAGACTCAGCGTGCAGCTGGAGATCTGAATTTGACTTCATGGCACGACACACTAATCAAGTCAGGCAAGGAACTCATGGAAGTACAACAGGTGGGCCCATCTACTTCATCTCAGCGATCGACTGGCCGACGCGTTTAATAGCTCGTTGGCGCGGACAAAGAGCAGCTCAAAACGATGGAAGAAAGGAATGCCCAACTAGAACGAGATGTTGCACGATATCAAGAACGCAAACGCATCGAGAAGGAGGCAAGTCTGATTAAGCGCCTCGGAGCCCAAGGTACTTACCTGTGCAATGCTGCACAGATTTCTATTTTGCAGGTTTTGATCCCTGTCAACGAATATCACGAAGCCAAAGAGCGCTACACGAAAGCCAGAGAACACCAACGGGCGCTCCATGCTCGCGTCACGAAGCTTAAAAACAGAAATGCACCTGCACATACCAAACTTGAGTCCGTTTCTTTTACGTTGAATATAATTGGTATTTGTCCTCACGTCATGTTCAGTCAGTTGGCAGCTCAACACAAGACGCTGGAAAAGCGCCGCGAGGCCAAAAAGACCGCATCGAAAGCAAAGTTCCAACAAATGAAAGCAAAGTGGTCCGACAGCGAGCGGCTTGTTCGTCTCTATTCCTTTAAGCTGCAATGAGCACAAACTTGACGAGTTTTCAGGAAAATGACGCGGAAGAGATCACTAACAAGCTTGATGGCCTCAAGAGTGCCGAGAAAGACCGCCTGAAGAAGATCAAGGACATCAAGACTCAGTCCGAGAAGTGGCAGAAAGAGATTGACAATCCTCCTGACCTGGATGATGTACAAGCGATTAATGACGAGATGGTACACCTACTTCTGCCAAACCTGTGAACGTTCCGTGGTTAACCTGTTCATCTTAGCGACAATTGAACGCACGACACAGCGAAGTAAGGCACCGCTTGGAAGACCTTCAGGCGCGTCAAAAGGCCAATGTTGAACAGTCTGCTGCTGAGAAAGTCAAGGTTGCCGATGCCCATGACGAGTAAGCTTGATTGTCATGGCTCCAGGTCAAGTGCGATAATTTGGGCAGGTTAAAGAAGTTAGACGACGAGCGTCATCGCAAACTTGAGAATCTTCGCAAGGACGACAAGGATTGTGCAGATGCTGTGGCTTGGCTGCGCAACAACCAGGACAAGTTCAAGATGGAGGTCTTCGAGCCGCCGATGCTATCCTGCAGTGTGCCAGACCAGCGGTATACGAATGCAGTCGAAGCCTGCTTTGGCTTCACACAATTGAGGGTAGGGTTATGAGCTGCAAGGAATTTTCTGAATGAGCTCACGCACCCGGTGCAGACGATCGTCGCACAATGCGAAGAAGACTATGCACTGCTGAACCGTTGCTTGAACGATACCGGAGAAGCGGGCTTGAGGAAGGATGGTAAAGTCAACACATGGTTCCGTCCCAAACTCGAAAACACCCTCTCGAGCCCCCCGATGTCGCCGCAAGAGGTACTCATCCACTTCACTTTGTTTTCACATGATGACGACGTGGCTAACGATGGAGTAGCTGAAAAGCCTCGGATTTGATGCGTACGCTATTGACAAGCTCGATTGTCCAGATGGGCTCCTATGGTATCTGAAGCGTGAGGTGAACCTTCATCGAACCGTGCGTACTCCGCGTGTCCTCCGCTATGTACCGCACTTCCTCAATTTCCTGTCTAGGCTATTGGTCTTGATGGCTCCAAGGTCGATGTGGGCCGTGCAATGGAAGCTGTCTCGCGATTGGGTCCCCGCGGCGAGGGTGGAGGGGCCACGTTCATTGCAGGGAACACGATTAACACGGTGCAGCGGTCGCGATATGGGAGACGCGCAGCACAGAATATGACGAGAGACCTGCGCCATGCCCGCAGTCTTATCAGCAGCACAGGTGGGCCTAATTATGACCACCCCTATTCCCACCCTCCCCCCTTTTACTGCAATTTTTTATTGATGCTGTGTGCATAGTGGACCCTGAGACGAAGCGGAGACTTGATCAGATCATTCAGGAAGCAAGGCAAGAACTTGATATTATCAATGAAGCCGCGAACAAGCTTGCGGAAGAAGAGAGAAATATTAGGGCAGAGGACGGAGAATACAGGGAGAAACTTGTTTGTATTTTTTGTGCTTCGTGTTGACAGGGCGGTTGTCTGAAGATTCTGATAGGAGGATCGTGAAGCAAAGAAGAAAAAGATCAACGACACGAAGAAGCGCCTCGCGATGCTGAAGGCTAAGATCGGTGTGTCCCGTATATCAGCACATGTTTGGACCCTTTTCATAACTCGAACTCGCAGGCTCGAACAAGACCAAGCTAGAAGAATTAGAGAACGCACCATCTGTAGACGACGAGCGTGCTCGACTGAAGCAAAAACTGCTCAATATATCCAAGAAGCGTGTCAAGGTAGCACAAGAGTACACAGTGAGTATTGCAAATTTTTACACACTTGTATGTAATCTCACTGGATGTACGCCCACAGCAACTCATACGGGCTGCGATCGTGGATCAAGCCGCAGCCACGCGCAGTGGGATCGAGTTCCTACAAGTCGCTGCCAATCGGAATGCCCTTGAAACGTTGTGCCAAGAAAAGGACGAAAAATATCAAAGGGCGCTTGCCGAATTCGAGCAAGGTGCGTGAGACACCGGAACATGTTAGCGCGGAGACATCGCTCAAATTGGTCTACTCTGTTCGGTAGCTGATCGCATTTTCGTGGCAACGAAAGAGGATGCGAAAAGGAAGCGAGATATCAGCGTCGAACTTGTTCGGAGCATGGATAAAGAGTTCCAGGAGCAGTTTGCTAAGATGGAAGGGGTAAGCCTGACCCTGGGAGCCCATCAGCGACGGGTTCCCGTGAGATATAGTTTGCTGATTTATCGCTAAGGACGGTTCTGTGCATGAAAGGACTGTGGAACAGTTGCGGGCGGAGCTTGACACTCAGCAAGCCAGTCTCGACATGATCTTGCTGACCAATCCAGGTGTCGTAGAGCAGTATGAGCGGCGGAAGGAAGAGGTGTGTAGGGTTGAACCCCCTTTAGGTTTCACCGCAATTATTTACTTACCTACCCACCCCAAGATTGCAGATCTTACTCACAAGATAGAAGATAGAGAGAAAGCCTGTCTGAGGCTCGAGCGTGACATCAAAAACGCGAGGGTACGTGTTTGTGGCGTGTTGCGAAATCAATGACGGTTTATTCCTTTTTCAGGACAACTGGCAGCCTGCGCTTGAAGGACTGGTTGCGAGCATCGGCAAGAAATTCTCTGCCGCTTTCGATCGTAAGTTAAGATGATATTGTGGGTCCACCCCGTGTCTCAAGTTACTAGGGATTGGCTGCGCGGGAGAGATCAGGATCACCCCCCACGATGATTACGAAAAATGGGCTATTGATATCCTTGTTAAGTTCCGTGATAAGGAAAAGCTGACGCTGCTCACTGGTCAACGGCAATCCGGAGGGGTAAGGTTGTGGGCATTGACCATCGCTGCGGCACTAATCTCGCACACTCTAGGAGCGTTCCCTGACGACCATCCTGTACCTGATGAGCCTCACGGAAGAAGCACGTACCCCGTTCTCCCTTGTGGACGAGATCAATCAGGTTTGCGGTTTCGTTATCATTGTGTGTCACTTTGGATGAATAGTTGTGGCAGGGAATGGACCAGCGGGCTGAGCGCGCGGTGCACAATTCGATGGTGGAAGTCACCTGCAAGCCTGACAGCTGCCAATACTTCCTCATTACGCCCAAGCTTCTTCCTGATCTCATGTATCATGAGCGAATGAAAATTTTGTGCGTGAATAACGGAGAGTGGCTTCCTGATGCAAAGGGTCTTGGAAACATGATGGATATGATTGAAACGTTTGTGCAGATGAGGGATCGATCATCGAGGGCCGGGTAAACTTTCTGCCTGTAATCCAGGTGTGTAATATTGTACGCTAGAATACGTTAATGCTTTGCACGTTCCAACTGTATGTCGCTGTATGTTAAAGTATATTTTCACAATACAGTAATAAGAGAGATCCAATCCATGCGTAACGACACATTTGCTTGAGAGACCTATTCCATCCAAAGTACATTTCTATTAATCCTCCTGGCACAGTCGTTGATTAAAATAATAAGCTGGCAGCTTTACGACACCCTTAAGGACGGCAAGCTCAGCATTGATGATGCTACTGGTCGCAGCACCAATGGAGACGTTATTAGCCAGCACGACAAACTTGATATCCAGGACGGGGCACTGTCGCACGCGGCCGACTGAGACGCCAGCACCGTCCTGGTAGTACCGATCTAAGCGAGGCTGTGGGCGGTCTGGCTCCTCATGCACGAAGATAGCATGAACGGGGGCAGAAGGGCAGCCCATAGATTGCGCCTCAGGGGTATAAGCCACAAGTGCTTCACGGACTTGCTGTGGGCTAGGGGGTGGTCTGCGTGAGAAGCGTACTGAGACCGTCATTGTGTGGCCGTCGATGACCGGAACACGGTTGCACGACGCAGAAACGCGGAGGGGACGAGATGCGTGCATGTCGAAGGACTTTTTCCCATCGCCATCATCGGAAATGCCGCCGAGGATCTTGAGGGTCTCCCACTCCATTTTTTCTTCCTCCCCGCCGATGTAGGGAACAACGTTATCGACAATGTCGAGGCTGGGTACACCTGGGTATCCGCCGCCGGAGATGGCTTGCATGGTGGTCACGAAGCATGCCTCCAAGGGCCCGAACGATTTTTCGAGGGCGCGAAGAGGTACAACGAGACCAGTGGTGGAGCAGTTGGCATTGGTGAGGATAAATCCCTTCTGGAGGGGGGGATTATGCAGGGCTTGTTGTTGGGGGACCATGGAGAGATGGTAAGCGTTTACGAGAGGGACGATGAGGGGAACCGAGGGATCTCGCCGATAATTTTTAGCGTTGGAAAAGACAGCGAGATCCGCCGCTCTAAATGCACCCTCTATCAAGACTGCATTAGCACATCGCGCTAGGAGGGGGACACGATCCATCAACCCGCTCACCTATTTCGCCTGCAACGTCTGCATCTAATCCAGAGAAGACGATCACGCAGTCTTTGAAGTGCTCTGGTTTGCATTCGTGCACTATCATCTCACGGACGATGGGAGGTATCCGTGTTGTCTGTTTCCAGTTGGCGGCTTTGGCATATGGCTTCCCGGCAGATCTAGGAGATGCACCGAGGGCTTGAATAGTGAACCATGGGTGATCTGCCAGGAGAGTGATAAAGCGCTGGCCAACGGTGCCTGTCGCGCCTAGTACGCCCACTTTGGCCTTTTTTTCCTCCAATACCCTATGTAAGTTGGACATGGCAGATGTGCTGGTACCCTTTGGATATAAAGAGTGGGTAAATGGATGCTAGGGAGGTGGTGGACTTGACTCACACGAGCGTCGAGTGGAGCCTATCTAACAACTAGGAGATTGATGATGCGATAGTGATGCGGATTGGCTTGCCATATTAGGAGTCGACCAAGTTATCCATTATTGAAACACACATAACAAGTCTCTACAGCAATTCTAACCCAAAGTTTACACAAGCGGAGACATTTACTGGGAGGGCACTTGACGTTGGTCGGATGGAACCCCTCCGAAACCCTTCATATTTGGGTACGCCGTGTTACGCCTCCGACGATGCTCGTGTGACACATCCAAAAGCCCACCAGTCTGGCTGTTTAGATCTCGTATCAAACCCAAACCCTACATGCACACCGCTTAATCTGTGTGTACAAATGTTCCACTGTTCGCTTTGACTATCGGGCGGTGACGTACCAATCTTTCGTTGCAGGGAGTTGAATGGCCCTCCCTTTATGCATATTGCTGTAGGAAAGCCAAGGTTCGAAATTTGGACATGGGATCAGAATTTGTCCATATGTAGCAAGTTGACATTGTATGGAAAGCCTCCATGGCGTGCAGTGCGGAGGTCAGATTCACATATTGGGGGTACAGCAGCCATTTCGAAGTAGGTTTGTAGGCCAGACAGTTGAAGAGCTGCCGCTCTGTCCTCCGGTGAGCATCCTTCACTATCGAAAATAGGTGATTGATGGAGGCCCCACGCATTAAGGCCTGGCTGGAGCATGGAGGGCCTTGGCTCCCCTACGTATCTTACTTAAATGCAGCGCGGACTGGCACCTTCATTAGACTGCAAACCAAAATACTCCCTGCAGCTCCAGACGCTACAAAGCCCCTCTTTGACGAAACACCGCGAAACACGTAGATCTTATGGGGAACTTTTTCTCAAACTGGAGAAAACGGCGGGGGGCGTCGAGGTATTCCAATGACACTGCCCGCGACCCCGCATCGAAATACAAAGAAACTGCCAAGGTGTCTTCTGAAAATGAAGAGCCACCACCTTATTCCACAAATTATCAAGGCGTGTGTCGCATGGCGCCTGAACTACATGGGTCCCATCACACTTATGGGTCTATGCTTCCTGATGGGACCCCCACGTTTCCTCCTGTTGATCAGTACAAAGACCCAGATCACCTGAAGCGATCCTTGCGCAAACGCAAGTCAGTGGAGGATGCTTTGGAAACGTTGAGGAAATACGACACTGTTCTCGTTGTAGACGACTCCGGCTCTATGCAGGGCCGTCGATGGGAAGAGGTTGGTGCTCTCATTCGTCGACATGTATTGCGTACAAGGGAGAGTTGACATTGTCTTACGTGTGCTATTTCAGGCAAAAAATGCACTTTCTGGCTTGGCCCGCGTTGCTGCAGGATACGACTCGGATGGTCTCGATATCCACTTCTTGAACCATTCTAAGGCCGGACTGGGTCTCAAGGCAAGTTATTATATCCACTCTGAAAGTTCGATGTATTGACGTGATTTGTAGAATTCTGCCATGGTGAACGCCTTATTCGATAAGGTACGGCCAAGAGGGCCCACCCCCATCGGCGATAAACTGGATGCCTTGTTATCAAGCTATATTCGGAGGCTAGAGTCGGTGCAACGCCAGCATGATCTTGGCATGCACATTTCCACACTCGAGCAGATCAAACCGGTCAATTTTATCGTAATCACTGACGGTGCGCCCAGTATGTCTTTTGCACTCCCACCACTCCCACGATAAGCTAATATTCTCCTGATAATAGCGGATGATCCAGAAAGTGTCATTGTTTCCGCCGCCAGGAGGTTAGATTTGGGACATTTTCCGCTCTCTCAGGTCAGGTGTTCGTGAAACGATTTGGTTGTATCCTCTCACACTAGTGCAACAGGTTGGAATACAATTCGTGCAAATCGGCAATTCAAAGGAAGCAACGGCATTTCTAAGAGAGCTGGATGATGCTTTGAGCAACAGGTATAGCATAAGAGTGAGACCTGTTCTGAAGCATTTATGACCTGTACACTAACAATTTTCGCAGGACATCGTTGACACTACTCCCTATCATGCAAAATTGACATCGGATATGTTGATCAAAATACTGATTGGCGGTATCAATCGTCGGGTTGACCATCGGGGCGCAGAGGCAGTGATGGGTCTTCGAGTGTAAGTTGTGATAGAAGCCGTCGGATGCGACAGGTTCCAGTGGATCGTGCCATGGTTCAATGCTATGATGGCATGCTATGTAGGACGGTTATTATGTACTCCTTGATAACAAAATCGGTGTAGCTCTCTACTTGACATACTGCTGCACAGTAATTCCCCACCTCATCCTAAATACGAACTTATGAGCAATAATCCATAGACGTTCTTGTTCTTGCTGGTACCACCCCTGTCGAATACGTGGGTGAATGGTGGTCTGTTGTCCGCTTGTTATCATAGCCCGTGCTGAGGACAGAGTGGAGGCTGTAGGAAGGAATACTCTTCGATGCCGTGCATGTTGTGCTAATTCGGTTCATCAACATCTAATGCAGGCCATTTTTGCTCTAAGCTGTAAGTAACCCCCTCTCCCCCCAGGCAAACCAAAGAACTCGATGGAAGACAAACATTCCCTTAGCTTTAATTTCAGTCGTCGCAGACACCCACCAAGCTATACAGACTACAACAGTCCCATTAATGCACCCTTTTGGGGGAAGGTAATACGTTGCCAATCCACCATTGCGACAAGGATACACCGGGTGCAAAAGTACGTTTTGATGACCCTGACGGGCCTGAGCATATGTGCAGGTCGCCTCCAAGGGGGATGGATTCAGGTGCAATGAGTAGCAATGCAACGACCAGTCTTCACTAGGACTGAAGAGTCTAAGACTTAAGTTGGTTGACCGTGGGAACCGTCGAGCACCGCCGACGCGCTCAGCTCTCGTCTTGACGCTCAACGCAGTTCGTTTTCGCTCCAGATGGCATTGGCCACGGATCCAAATGCCCAGCTGTATTTCGCGCCCAACATCGTCCACAATCAGTGTCTTACTTCCGTCAAGTTCATTTCCGCCTGTTTCGCGGGTGCTGTGGCAGGAATCCTTGGGCTGGAGAACTGGCTAGGGTTCGCCCTGTTTGCTGGCTCGGTCCTCTTAACGTCGTTCGCGATCTATGCCGTCAACTGCAAGGGCAAGCCTACGCGATATTTCTCTGGTAGTTTTGGCGAGCTGGTGAACCCTGGTCAGGATAACATCTTCACGTTCATCCTCGTATGGACATTATTTTACGGTATGTCTGAGATCTAGCGTTTGTCCGCTTCTCAATTTTTTTTATATCCTAGGCGTCATCCATGGTACGTGTTTTTCTTTCTTTCCTGGTACTAGGGCGGTCATCTAACCGGTCTTTAAGTGTACGAATGAATGGCGCTGTGGGTTGGCAAGGCACGTGTACGCCTCTGCCACCAAGATGACAAAATAAGGACGTAGGACCGGCTCATTGTCTGACTTGCTGTACGTAGATGATTGTCGAATTCCATGTCTCCACCGCACCCGAGCCACGACGACCACGCATGTCTTGTGCTGCGTTCGTCCATCCACTTGTTTTTCCGTGCTCATTTCCAGGTCCTTCCCAAGATCGATCTTGCCAGCTGTCGACGACGCATCTCGGCGTCGGAACGCCTCTTCCGACAAAAAAAGACTGGCTCTTCGCCACGTGGCCCGCTTCGTGATCGCATGGCCCCACGTGGCTTCATTTCGGTGGCGGTGTTAATCTTATGTTCCCCCGATTCCCGATCCAGACACCCTTGTGAGTGAAAAAGGCAACCTCCCTCACCAGCGGCCCAGTAGCCAAGTCCCCTTCTCCTCCCCCCTCCACTACTTGTCTGCCAACCAACATGTCCAACTATTATACCCTCCTCCAAATGGGGTCCGATCCTATGTTCCTCAGCTTCCAGGACCTGCAGGAGAGACAAGCCTTCACTGTGTAAGCTCGAAACCCCGCTGCCTCCTTTCTCCGCTAACGACGCCGTCCACCGTTCAGAATAACTGTTCGTCCCTAAGCTAGCCCACGCGAGACAGGCCCAACTGATCCATCATTTATTTCTTCCAGGTCGACCAAAATGCCAATCCCGTCATCAAGGTGTCTCGCGAGGCCCCGTGGAGCCAGCAGCACCCAGACATCATGGGTCCCGAGAGCGCTTTCTTGTACCTCGGCCCAGGCAGTACACGTGGATATATGGTGTACGGGAATGGTAATGAAGTTAACATGGCCAATCACCTTCGCCAGAAAAGCCAAGGTAGCCCGTAAGTTTCTGATCATCAAAGCTATACTTAGGTAGCCCAATAACCACCAAATTCAGCTCGCGATATTTTACAACGCTAACAGGCAAAGAACTCAAATGGAAGCTCTTCCCGGACAAGATGGAGGTATGCATACTCCTCCCCGTCGCTACTCGTGTGTTCATTTCTTGCAGTGTATAGAAAACCATTCGATCGTCGCGGTATGGGTACCGGGTGAATCGCAAGATGGATCCTCTGCACGCCTTACTTTGCAACACTCAACTCTCAGCTATATTACCGAACTCGTCACAACTCTTATCCTCAATCGCATGGCACTGCAGTTAAATTGGGACGCGTAGCAGTCCCCATCAGGCCGTTACAGCCCATCCAGCCTCGTTTCTCAGCATCACTTTTGTATCCACATGCATTTCGGCTGTATTATATATGGCTCTGCCCTTGCCCTCTACCACAATAGTATCCCTACGCACTAATACTCCGTCCAGCGTTTACGGTACAGAACTACTATGCTTTGTGTGCTTGCTATCATCTCATCTCAGCTGTTTTTATTCTTCGTTCCGTAGCCAATCCACCATCTCCAATAATCGTGTCCACTCTGGCTCGTCCTCAAAGTCCCTCGATCGTCCGATAAAAGTCCTCAAAACACTTCGTCCCTGATGCCTCCAATTGAATCCCTCCACCCGCGGTCCAAAATTGATCAAGATATCCACCATCTCACCAACCTCAGTCACAGCCTCACGCCACTTCTCAATATCACTTTCCCCCTTTTCAAATGTCCCAGCCGGCCCGCACCGGTATGCATTAAGATGAGCGTTTAACGCATCTTCCCACCGAGATTGCCAAGTAAGAAGGCGGGCGTAAGTGCGGAAAATACGAGCAGACGACACTCGTGGAAGAATTGTCTGTTCGAGAAGACTCGAGACCATCCCAAGTAAACCACGACCTTCATTTGGATTCCTTACATCACTCGTCGTGTCCCCTTTGTTTTCGGCCGTCTCTGTATAATCAGGGCTGTCGCTTTGTCCTTGCGTCACGGCATTGACGAGATGCTCGAGGACCTGTTCGTCCACGCTCTCCGCACCCACCTTGTCAGCACGTTCCTCCACAATCCGGGCCTGGGCTCGGCATGCTTCCGAAAGCTCCCCCACGTCAACGGCGACAATCATATAATTCGACCACATCCGCCAATTGTCATAGCCGTACTTCAGCCCTTGCTTGAGAGCGCGGAATGCCATCATCTTATTCGAAAAGGCCACAGCTTTATCGGACGGTCTGCCATCCTGACAAATAAAATTAATTGTAGCCGATTGGGCTGTCAGAACGTGGGGTCAAACCTACCGGTCCGTTCTGAGACCCCTTCCCCGCTTCGTCCAAGCGAAGGTACATGGTTGCTAGGTTGTTCCAGCACTCTGCGTCCTCGTCGTCGATGGCGACACAGCGGCTGAATGCGTCCCGTCCCCCCTCCCAATCCTCCAGTCGGACGTACGCACATCCAAGGACGAACCACGTACGGCTCATCAATGGATTTATGGCGACCGCCCGCTGCAGGCAGGTGATGGCACTGGAAAATTCCCCTCGAGAAAAGTAGTAACCCCCCAAGGAACGCATCGCGCGGCCAGACGCCTCCTTGGATAGCTTCCATGCTCGCTCATAATGGTCCACGGCTTTATCGGGTTCAAGATCACCCAGCAGACACCAAAGCTTGGCCTCCCTGGCCGCATCCATGGACGCCCTCCGGCTCGTGGACAGATCCTTTCCTTTAGCGATGACACTGTCCGCTTCCTCTTTGCGACCCTCGAGAAGATCGCGCACGACAGCGATCGCCTTATCGTTTCTTTCCATTGACTGCCAGCATTTCACCACTTCCTCCCACATTTCCAGCCTCTCAAAAATCTCGAGCGCGGACTTGACCACTCCGAGAGAGAGGAAACGGAGCGCGAGCTCACATTCCATCTCCCACTTGCTGGGCATCGGTATCGAATGGAAATACAGCAGCCGTTCTGATACCTCTGAGTCGGCCGTCGGCATCTGGTCTATTAAGGCCTGGAGCTGCAGGGTGGAACGTTCTACGGTCCGGGTTCTCGATGCCTCGAGGCGAGACCGCAGGAGAAGCGCTATCGTATGGACCGACCAGTTCCGCGGGTGTGAGATGACGCGCGCGACATATGGCGACATCTGTTCTGTTGTGAGACCATGTGAAGGCGAGGTGTTGCGCACATTCAGACAAAGCGATAATAGGATACATTGATCGAGGGGGTGGAGAGGTGGCTGTGACGATGGATCCAAGTGACTAAGAGCCGACTTCCCGGACGCAGCGGATGTCGAAGTAAATTCTGTTCGTTCGAGTAGTGTGTCATCATTCAATGAAAGGGTTTCAGGCAGTTTGACCTCGCGACACGTCGCACCATCAGCTGCTGCGTAAGAGCCGTTCATCGTATCAGCGGGATCACTCTGTACCGGAGAGTCATCCCTTTGCCGGCTTTCCGCAAGAAGCACAAGCTGACTCAATTCCGTTTGCTGGAACTTGGTTCGTTTTCCAAGAGCCCCCGTGAGCTCGTACTGCAACCCAGTTGCACGGGCTGCGCGCACGAAGAGATCTGCTGCTGCCTTGTCGTGAGAAAAGATATGCTCCAGCAGCCCCCGCTCCAGCAACAGTCGACCTGTAAGATCAGGGTCGGAAGTGGTGCTTCCCATTAGCGGCTCGAGGGAATCCAGAACCTCGGATGGCAGTGGAGCGGGTTCGTCTAAAAGGTGTTCATGCACGATAGCCGCTCGCAATCTCCACCACGGAGCATATCTGATGTGGACGTAAGGAAGACCAAGGATGATCTGAGCGAACCGGAATAATATCGGGAATCGCGCGAGATGGTATGCAGGTTCACCCCCGTATGCGAGCTCGGCGATCGCCTTTGCTGTCCACCATGATGCCTGCTCGGTAATCACAGGCGATTGATCGCGGGGAATGGAGATGATATCGGACGGCTCGAAGTTAAGGTTGGGGCCCGTCCAGTTGGCCTGTATGAACGCGTGTAAGCAGGCCACACCGAGTATAAGCTGCACAAGTTCTCGGTTCTGTCCGTCGATCACGGACGGCAGGCCCCATGAAAACAGATCTGTGCAGGGTTGGTCAGCGGACGCCTGTGGGCTGACTGTGAACATCTCCTGTGCGTAAGACGAAGTCAATACGGTTCGCAAGTCGCCATCGACGACTGCTTTAGCGAGATCTGCAACGGGGTGCGTCCCTGAACGGAGACTCGAGTCCCATCTCCCAAGGAGCAGGGATTTTTGAATCGCCTCGATGGTGTCGAGGTTCATGTGCGCGTTTCTGTCTAGAGTGTTTTCCGAAGGCGCTGGGTGGTCCCGATGCTCGGATAAGGCTATGTCCGGTCATTATCTCATCTCTCCCTCCGATCAATTTACATCTGTTTGGTACCTGAGCTATTGTCGTTCCGTTCCACGTTCTGCATTCAAATATCCACGTGAAACAAGATTTTATATATATTTACACGTTGTCCTCCCATCACAGCGATGGTCGGGGAAGTACACCAACGTACATAAACAACTCCGTTTGTGTTATGTGATATCTCGGGAAACAGGTATCAAGATCCATGCACGGAGAGAAAAAAATAATTCAGAGTTTTGATGGTGATGCCTCCATCTTGACCTGCGTAGCAGAAGCAACGACGCGATGGTGGGTTGTATCCCAGATCTAATACACGATATAGCCCAGTGAGATCGATAATATTCGAGGCACGGGGGTCCAATGTATCTTACGTCTATTTGTGCGCTTGCAGTATGCGGCCCCACTGTTTTGCTCATGGTAACAAGCTTAAGTTTATCGCCCCTGTATAAACGACATTACGAAGCCGTCGCAGGGACATATGTAGTAGTAAGAGACGGAGAAGGAGCGCGGGAAAAATACGTACAAGCTAGCAGGGGCATGGAATACGGTACTGATGTTCTGGGACACCCCTGGGCTCCCCGGCCCTCCCTGTGCATGCGACATTGCAATGACAGGGAGCGTCGAACAACTGGTGTGAAGATGTGTCATCTTAATTTCTGCGATTCCCGAGAAACAAACCAGCTACATACATATCAACCAAATGGATGATACACGCTCCGTGCACCTTTCCATGCGAATCGAGCATCTCTGGGGGCAATGCGTGCATGGATCAGGCCCGTCAGTGGACGTACATACATACACCGCTCCTTGAGGCTACTATTCACATACCGTCCGTCACAGTCGTCTCCAGAACAACCCGTGCTTCCTGTCTCAGTGGCTCATCGGCCTTGGGCAGAATCGACACATCGACTAGTTCCAGTGCTTTTGCAGACCGGGCACCGAAACCGCCGTTGGACAATACATGGAGCCATTTTGCCACGCGGGCTATGATATGACGGGCGTCGTATGTATGTAGAATGGAGTGCCGCGTGCTGTCAGTGTCATTCTAGAAAATGAACCAGCTTTACCTTTTGTGGTGGCGGAGGCGTTCCCTGGAACATTATGGGTGGCGACTGGTGGCAGAGACTCCAAGATTTTCGATCGTTCTATCGACATAGCACCTGGCAGGCTCTGGAGTTTAGTACGAAGTGTCGGCAACAGTACTCAGAAGCGCTTTGATAATCGCCCATGATGGCGGTTCTTGTGGGAACTGATGAAGTCAAGACTGGCTCTGGGCCAGACAACGTCTATGTCATACCACAAAGATGCTCGCTGCTGCCATCGACTGGAGGACTCATAGATGAAGTTCAGGTAGCATGGAGAATTATGTGTGCAACAAAATGCAATTGGTGGGGCAAAGGTTTCGGTATTTCGGCCCTCGGTAAGACCCCTGACACTACCCTTTCAAATCTGTTCAAGTGAACGACTGCGAGTTGACTGCGAGTGTTGACCTCCTGCAGAGACCGATATCACTCGCACACAAATGTTGTCACAGATCCAGCACTAGCACTCTTCCAGATTCACATCTCAACATCCATTTAGTACAAGCTCCCCGCTTTCCGGCCCGTAGGTCATGATACATATGTAGAAATGTCAAGTCTTCTCATATTGGCGAGGAGCTGTACTCTCATGTACAGCGGTGATCGCGTCGTTTCGGATTTTCGGAGCGGAGGCAGCTCACGGAACAAATTTATTCACGTTCCTGGCAAGTTCCTGGTGCAGAGCAGCGTTGTAAAGGCAATAATCAGTCGGACTAACGAAAGGGGCTATGATCCCTCATAGGCCGAAGAACAAACCACATATTATATTATGATCCATTGGGCAGTGCGGGCGTGGCACCACTGAAATAACCCCTCGGTACAGACGAAACCCCACGAGCGTAAATCTGGCTCGTATACACCTGTCAAATTGTGACCGAGAATGACGATTTTCGATGCCAGTCACAAAAAGGCACGTACCAGTTCATCAAATATAATTGCTGGCACCTTTTTATCGGCCAACGTCGAACCGGGATGAATTTTAACAACCTGAAGCGGGCCGAAATTTTTGTTACACCAGTCCAATCAGGACAGAATAGAACTTACGGAATGACCCATTAGTTGCTTGTATGTTCCATCGGGCTGGAGTAACGCCGAGTTCTGTATAAGTCCTGCCGTAAAACTCCGTAGTATAGCCTCTTCGTTGTCCTTTTTTGAAGCTCGCCAATCCAGTTTAGCTCTCTGACATGTCAGTCGCAGTTGGTCCCTGATCTTGAGGGCCTCCGTGAATGTCCGCTCGTTCAGGAAATGTTGCCTACACCAGTCCCGTCGTGAGCCTTTGCTCTCGCTCTGCGCCATTTCCTGATAAGCGCGAAGAGCGTTTAACATGGTCAAGTGATCCCCGCTGGGATGGCGAAATTTACTGCGCGCATCGGCGATCGCGTCACGTTGGTCGGTAACATCGAGGAAAAGAGTGGAAGACGATGAGATCAGGGATACAATGTCGATGACTTCGGAGGTGCACCCGTGATTATTCGACGCAAGGATGATGCATGCAAGATAGGGCTCTACGGGGAAAGATGCCATTTGTCGACCTAAAGGTGTTAACGCCTTCGAATTGTTTAATGCACCCAATATCCAAAGGGTTTTTAGGGCAGCTACCACTGCAGTGCAGTTAAGCAAGAATCCGCTATGTGCATTATTAAATAGCACACCTGAATTTATGTCAGGTGGATCCATAAATTCGACCGCTTCGAAGTCCTGGCCGAGACATTTCAGCTCGAGCACGCTTTGTGTCAAGCTGCACCGTCGAATCTCGGGCTCTGCTGCTGCTGCTAGGCCGTTGAATGCCTCTTCCGTATACAGACGAAAACAGAACCCGGGCCCCTGAGCAGATTCAGAGATTCGCTGCAAGGTGGCTAGTTCACACATACCTCACGGCCAGCACGACCGGCCCGCTGCATGGCCGACGCTTTTGTAATATCCCGTGTCAACAACGTATCAAAACCTATGATTGGAATAAGTTTGTGACTACGTGCCAAACTCGGCAATCTTACCACCCCCAGTATTTTTTGATAGATATCTCTTCTCTTTACATTTTCCGGTGTCGATAACGTACTTAATGCCAGGTATTGTAATGGATGTTTCGGCAATGTTAGTAGCCAATATACATTTCCTCGATTTTGCAGGGGTAGCGGAAAATATGCGTGCTTGTAGGGAGGGCGGTAGGGATGCGTACATCGGGAATACTAAAACCTGCGTGCGTGGTTCTGGTCAGGTTGGACTGCGGTGACGAAACGGTTGATCCTGAGCGAGCGCCCGCGTTCACTCCTCGGACATATGGGAATAGGCACGTACATTCATACAACTGACAGGGAGCCTTCGGGCATACATTTTGATAGATTTTTCCAGGCTATCGATATCTTCTTGACCTGGGAAATGAGGTTTAGCCCAAATGATTCAATAAACCGCGGACCGGATTACCTGGCAGAAAAATGAGGACGTCCCCTGGTGGTTGGTCGATATGAATTTGAAAGAATGTCCGTAAAGCGGAATCAACATAATCGGTTTGGCCCACGGCCGTATGAAATGTCTTGACAGGGTGTTGACGACCTTTTACATATAATATCTTAGCGCTGCACGAAGCTCAGTCTCTTCACCTGATCGTGAGCACGAGGACTGACTTATTGTAAAATCGGCTGAACTTCTCCGCGTCGAGTGTAGCGCTCATGACAACGATTTTGAGAGGATTCGGTTCGGAAGCAGCACCCTTTCCCTTGCCTTTGGCGTCGGTAGCTTGTTTCCTTTTTGCCTGTATCGTCTTCAGGTTCGCAATTAAAAAGTCCGTTCTGAGTGTTCTCTCGTGGGCCTCGTCAAGGATGATAACGCTGTACCGGGACAGCACTGGGTCCGAGAGAAGCTCGCGCACGAGCATGCCGTCACTGACATATTTTATTTTGGTCTCTACGCCGCAGGTCTCGTCGAACCTGACGGAATATCCAACCAGACCGCCCAGTTTCACACCTTGCTCCGCGGCGACACGTGCGGCGAGAGTTGTAGCAGCAACACGACGGGGCTGCGTTACCGCGATCAAGCCCTTTCCGGAAAGCCCTGCCTCGAGAATGTATTGAGGGACTTCTGTGCTTCAAACGTGCAGGTGAGCGACACACAGTTGGCGGTGGTCCAGGTTCCGCGGGCAACGCTAGTACGTACGAGTAGTTTTTCCGGAACCCGTTTCGCCGAGAAGAATCGTAACATCGTTTTCGCGGATTTCGCGGATGAGGGCGTCGCGCCCTGCCAGCACGTGAGTTCCGTATGATGAAGGGAACGAAAAAATATATACTGACCTTTGGCAATTGGCAGCTGCTCACGCTGTTTCTGAAGGGGGCTCGAGTGGATGGTATGGGGTTTTCTAGGACCGTCATCATCATCGAAGTGAATTCTTGGTTTCTTGCGTGGAGTGTGCAGGGTCATATTGGTTGTTTCAGATCAATGTTTGCCAGACGGGAAGTCTGCAGAATATGTCGGTTGCGTTTAGTCAGCGATCCACAGCAAAGGTAGTTTTGGATTCAAGGAAGCAGAGAGAGATGAATGCTAGCATGTGGTGTATGTACTTTTCAGTGGATGGAATCTGACCGTTTCGAAAAATTGGCTGCATACCCGGTAAATTGATGGGTTGCCGGAGAGGGAACCTACCTAATAGGGAGATTCAAAGTTGGCCGCAGCTGCATAGTCCACCTACTATCGCCTACCAGATACTTGGCCTCCCCAGATACTTGGCCAATTTCGAAAAACCAAACTATTTCCCTAGTAATAAATTTTCTGTACAGTCACAATTCATGATAAATGCACTCTTAAACCCCACAAAGTTGAATGACATGAATCCATGAAGTATTCATTGAAATAGAAAAAACTGCGTGATGACAAGTAAAAATCATGCTGTGATGGCCATGCTGAGTACAGCTGAAGCGGAGCATGAATTCAAGTGCAGACTGAATTCAAGCTAGGTGCTCAGCTTACAATCACATGTGCTTTTCAAATCACTGTCGAGCCCAAGGACACAACCACAACTCTCTTGAAGAACATCAAGGCATGAATGGCCAAAAATCCCACTCCCACTCTGAATCCTCAACTTTCTGCACTGTTTGGAGAAGCCTGCTGTGCAGCAAACACACCACAGCCACTCCATCAGGAAATCGGTGAGAAATAGATAAAGCATTACCTACCATTTTCATGCATGTCAAGTGTATAAGGTCTAGTTTGGATGCCAAATGAAACAAGTTCGAAATTTGAAGTTTGGAATTCAACAGTCACAGGACTCCACCACGTGACAAGATAGTGGCTATGCATGCAGGCAGATTATCACGTAGGCTATTGTGTACTACTGTCACGACCGTGACATCCGATCACCCTGTACCCTATTGTCCGATCGCGTCCACGCGTTCACCGTCCGTCTATTGTATGTACTCCCTTTTCCGTTTCTTTCTATCTGTCCTGTATCACCACCGATCGGTGAGTGCATTGTCCGATCTGTCTCTCTGTACGATTACCTAATATGTTTCCTTTCTTGTTTCCGGTCACTGTACGTTCCCGTCCCGTTCCATTACTAATACAATACTCATCGGTAATCCGGTTATCGCACTTACCGTACTTACTCAGCGCGCAGCGCGACTGCGCTCATCGCTCATCGGTAATCCCGACTCCCTGTACATTGCCTCATCCGTTCTACTTAGTATAAAAACCTAGCATCTTGGTCTTACCGCTAGACCAACCTCTGACCCCCAGACCCCTCGTAGAGATCAGATCAGTGAAGAACCAGTCTTGACAACTACTGTCAATCTGCTTTGCTCCATGGACAACCACAGTCAACAACTTCATTCTGGGCAACTTCAAGCTATCGTAGCTGATGTTGTGACCCATCGTAGACATTTACTTTTTCTTCTAGCCCTGGTCATGGCACAGATTGCCCAACTCTGCTATCAAATCTTTGCTCCTACCACACGCATTCCTCACCATACATCCATCCTTTCGGGTGAAGCATGGGTTCTAGAGCTCATTACTGGACACCCCGACCGTATCAAGATTAATTTTGGCATCTCCATTGAAACATTTTTGGCACTCATACGTATCCTTCATGAGAACAGTTTCATGGTATCAAAGAAGGGCATATCGGTGGAGGAGCAACTTGGAATCTTTTTGTACACCTGTGTTACTGGGCTCTCTTCACGCCTTGTTGCCGAACGGTTCCAGCGTTCAACGGACACAATCACAAAGTACGTTGCCTTTACTCATCTACTGTTTTTAGTTGTCACATGGTCCTTGTTACCAGGTACTTCAAGAAGCTTGTACATTTCTTCTCCTCCCCCGATTTTTACAACACTCAAGTCCACTTCCCCACATCACATACACCAATATCGGACAAGATCACCAAGGACCCTCGTTTCAAATTTTTTGACAAATGTATCGGCACTTTGGATGGTTCCCACATACGTGCCTTTACATCAACAGATGACCACCCTTTCATGCATAACCGTAAGGGCTATCTCTCACAGAATTGCCTCTTCGCTTGTGATTTCAGTTTTGATTTCATCTATGCGTTGTGTGGGTGGGATGGGTCGGTTTCTGACAGCGCGCTATGGAAGGATGCTGTACAAAATGGCCTCCAGGTACCTGTTGATAGGTATCTCCTTGGTGATGCCGGATTCCCATTGTGCGATTCACTTCTCGTTCCATATTGTGGTGTCTGCTATCATTTAAGGGAATGGCACGAAGGGCGCACTGGGTACGTTGCATATTTAGTAAGGTTGCATTCATCTAACTCCTGTAGACCAAGAAATGCATGTGAACTCTTCAACCTTCGACATGCCGCGCTGCACAACATTATTGAACATATTTTTGGGGTACTAAAACGCCAATGGCACATCCTCAACTTCCCCCCGGAGTACAGCATGGAAATCCAAGCTCGTGTACCCGCTGCTTTGTGCACACTGCACAATTTCATCAACCACTTCAATGTTGAAGCTTTCAACGATCCAGATCTTGATTGGACGGCCATGCGCTTTGATGAGAGGGATGATATTCCGATTGCAGGTAGTGATCATGAGGAGAACATTGTGCAGGGCAGGGATGAGACAGAGTGCGCAAACGAGCGCCGTGATGCACTTGCACAGGCTATGTGGGGAGACTACTTGGCAGAGTGTATATGAAGGGGGATTCCATTACCCACATAATGTACAAGACAGTAGTGTACAGTACAATGGATGTGTTGCATGGGGGTGACATATAGAACATACTATGTATGATGCGCGGATGTGCTCAAGCAGATTTCTTCATGGCTATTTCTGCAAGACACCTATCTAACCAAGTCTTGTGAAACTTCGATGCCACGGCAGCAAAGACAACAGCCTTTGTTCTATTCTCGCTCAAATACAAACTAAGATCCAGGAAGTCATCTTCTGAAAAATCGTCTTCGTGTTTGTTGAGTAGGGTGATAGCTTGTTCACAGACATCTGTCGTAGTGATTGTGATGCCCGCTGAGGAGGCGAAGGCCTTGGCGATTCCATCGATAGTTTGTGACACCTTCTTCATCGCTTCAGCACTCTCCATTTGTGCTGTAACAGCAACTGAGGGACCACGGATGTGCTTTCGAGATGTATCTGAAGCTGCACCACTTGCAACAGATTCAGAACCAGAAATTGCGCTAGCCTTGCGCTTCCCTGGGCCCCAGCTAACACTCGTCAAAATTGACGAGGAATTGGAGCCACGGTCTGAAGGTGTGAGGAATGAAGAGGGTGTAGAAGGTGGAGCAGAGATGTCGGTAGTAGATTTTGCAGTTGGGGTAGGACTGGAGGCCAAAGCTTCATGGCAGGATGCGGTGGGTGTCTGAAATGTTGGCTGTGGCGTCAATAATGGGGTCAGGAATGGTGCGGGTGTCTGAAGTATTGGTGGTGGTGGCATTGAAGATGTACTTGGGGTTGCAGGGGGACACATACTTGTTGCTGGGGAAGACACTTGCTCAGAGGATTTGTGTCAGAACCGGTTCCTCCGACGAACTCTGACACGGGCAGAGATAAGTGCGAAGGGTTGTCGACGACAAGCGGAGGAGATGCGGAGGTGTTGAGGACTTGGCTTCAGCGTATGTGCTGCGCCCTTGCGATACCTGCGTCCTCTTATTTCAGAGGACTTAAGGACAGAGTGACGGAGGTCCAACAAAGGTCGGAGTTGCCAGAAGGCAGAGGAGACAGGAGAGCAGAGGGGAGTTCGCAGGAAGTATTCAAGATGATATTCGAACTGAGGGACAATCCCCTCAGCATGCAGAGTACTTATACTTTACATTGGATATGTATAGTAACTGAGATGCAGAGGAGAGACATAGCGGAGAAGTGGAGGAGAGACATAGCGGAGAAGTGGAGGAGAGACATAGCGGAGAAGCGGAGGAGAGACATAGCGGAGAAGCGGAGGAGAGACATAGCGGAGAAGCGGAGGAGAGACATAGCGGAGAAGCGGAGGAGAGACATAGCGGAGACGTAGCTAAGAGTCTGCGGATGACAAATGGATGAGTAACATACATGGAACGGAGATCAGTGATAAGCGTAACAGATCAAAAGGTTAACGGGACACAGCTATGAGTAATCAGATCTAATCTAAAATGGGAACAAGGGAAGCAGGAACAGAAGCGGAATGGAAGCATACAATAACCAGAGGTGTAAGCATGGAACTATTTACTAAAAGGAGACGGAGCGTCAACTGTCGGAGTGGAGATGGATACATAGCATTGAAGGTGTCCGTTTGTGATCGGACTTGGGTCTACAACAGTCTAGAGGCCTTGCGGAGTCACGAGGCATCACACGGTCGTGACAGTATCCCCCCTTTAGGGCCTGAACCCTTGAGGGCCTTTGTGCGTGGGGACTTCACGATTTTGGCATTGTTCTGCTGAGATAAGCTTTTTGATCGGAGTTTGGAAGTTACCGTGAGCGTGTATAAGAGTGTGCCGCATGTTGTCCGCATTGTCTATACACCTTGTCCTTCTACTTCATCATGAGTTCCCAACACACCACACCTGCCCCTGCCGAGCACCAGCAACGTGACTGGAAGGATGCGGAAGACCATGAACTGGTCACCGATTCGGAGGATGACGAGGCCAACACAACGGCCAAGTTTGTGGAGCGCGAGCGGAGGGAAGTAGCCAGGAAGGCGGCAGAAGCAGAGCAATGACGGAAGGTCGAGGAGGCACGAGTGGAGGTGCAGAGGAAGAAGGAGGTGAGTAGCGAATGTTCTGTTCGCTTTATGGTGCTGATGTGAGGACTTCACGACAGGCACGCAGAGCTGAAGAGGCTCGTAAGGCGGAGGAAGCGAAAGCAGAGGCAGCCCGCAAAGCGGAGGAGGAGCGTCAGGCGGAGTTGGTGCGGTGTCACGCACCAAACAGGTTTGGTACAGTGAACATGGAAGATAACGTCAATATCAAACGATCCTGATGCGAAGGATGAGCATGACGGAGCCTCATCGTAGCCATCTATCGCACAAGAAGACTATCCTGATGCAAGAGACGACTGCCAACGCTGATAGTCATCTATCACACAAGAACCGCCAAGAAGCAGAAGAAACTGAAGGAATAACATCCAGTATGGTATGAGAAAGGAATGCACACTTCTGCAGTCCAACTCCCATACCAGAACGAGCAAAGAAGCTGAAGAATTGATGGAGAAATGAAGGAAAGAAGAGAAGAAACGACGTTAGTGCTCAAATGTCATTTTTAGGTGCCCAGTGCTGGCATTCTGATATTTTGAATAGCTCCACTGTTTCCAAAGCTATCAGGCATGTGACTAGACCATCAGAGAGCCTGTCTATCTGCCTGTCAAGTTCTGATGTGGATCTGTTCATTTCCCACGGAGATATTCCCCCCGCAATCCAGACGTTCGTCTCATCAGTCACTATGGAGTCCGTATTTTCTCTGGATCATTTCTCCACTATTGCTGCAGATCTCCACTATGTCCTGCTCTTAGGAC
>Ga0307518_10000575_pt1 | contig 27931 bp, 14 predicted proteins | sample 25_EM_MG_FD_203889 | JGI IMG/M metagenome (GOLD analysis project Ga0307518, IMG submission 203889) | Populus trichocarpa ectomycorrhiza microbial communities from riparian zone in the Pacific Northwest, United States - 25_EM | ecosystem: Host-associated > Plants > Roots > Unclassified | place... | reverse complement strand
TGTTGAAAATAAGCCCAGGACATGATCATAATGATTACTATCTTGCTAGAAAACTTGGTCTCCCTATACTTAATGTGATGAACAAGGATGGGACCCTTAACGAGGTTGCTGGATTGTACTGGTGAGACTTGAAATGATTATCTTAGGTTAAAGAATTTGTGTTGGAGAATTTATGTATGCCTAACATGCGGAAACAAATCTTGGAATGTTAGTGGTCTTGATCGATTTGAGGCACGAAAAAAACTATGGTCAGAACTTGAGGAGACAGGATTAGCTGTAAAAAAGGAGTCACACACTCTACGGGTTCCATGATCCCAACGTGGTGGAGAAGTGTGTACATACTATCTTTACATGTACCCTTCCAAATTTCAAGGATTTAAATTTTGGTGAAAGGCATCTTCAACAGGGAATTTTATGTCATGATGTTTGTTTCCTTGTAGATAATCGAGCCATTGGTAAGTAAGCAATGGTTTGTTACCATGGAGCCCTTGGCTGAGAAGGCCCTTCGTGCTGTTGAAAAAGGAGAATTGACCATAATGCCTGAAAGATTTGAGAAGGTATGCAAGATTAAGAAAAATTCCTTGTTTCTCTGCATTTGTTTCCTATTTTGATCAACTAGACTTTCTCTTATGCCTGCTTAGTTATTGGCTCTTTTCTTAGTCTTCTATCCCAGTAGTTTCTAACGTGCGTAAGTTGCAATCCTGCTTGATATTACTTTTCAATGTGGCATATCTATTCCTCCTTCATAGCCATGCAAATCGTCATTAATCTTGAAACAATATATATCAACCTGGGTATGGTTCTGTCATGGTTTTCCATCAACTCCATCAGCTTGTGGTTAATTTCTTTAAAACCAAATTTACTATTTACCAAACTCGGTGTCAAGTTCTTTCTTTTTGTTGATGACAGATTTACAATCATTGGCTGTCAAACATCAAGGATTGGTGTATAAGCAGACAACTATGGTGGGGACACCACATACCTGTATGGTATGTTTTAGGAAAAAACTGTGAAGAAGATTACATAGTCGCAAAGAATGCTGATGAAGCTCTTGAGCGAGCTCGTGAGAAGTACGGGAAAAATATTGAAATTTATCAAGATCCAGATGTTCTGGATACTTGGTTTTCAAGGTCTGTTTTTTTTATGAGTGGTAAGGATTTATCTCTTGTTGTGAATGCTTAAATTGTAAAGTAAAGAATCAAAGAGGTTGGACAATCAATCACTTTCTCATGGAAATGCCTACAGCAGCAAATGGTTTTGATTCGGTCTAGAAAAGTGCAAACAGTTATAGAATAAACAGCAAACTTTGTTCTGTATTGGCTTTTCTTCTTTCAGTTAATCCTGCTTCTCCCAAACATTGTTTCCCTTAATAATCTAGCTGTTTAGATATGGTGATAAACATTGCTAAAAAGATAGATACCAAAGGTTATGCATTGATTTTAATCCTCTACCATTTGTGTCTATTGTGGAAGCCTCAATGATATTCTTTATGTACCACTCAATCTCTTATCAGTCATGTAATTTTTGTTGGAGGGAATTTTGAATCTTTCATCACTTTTTAATTTTTTTTCCCCTAATAACCAATGGTTTTCTGGAATTATTTTTTCCACATAACCCCATGGAATTACCATTTTAAATGAAGTGAATTTACTTCTCCTTAACCTCATTTATTTAATTTCCATCTGCAGTGCTCTGTGGCCGTTCAGTACTCTTGGTTGGCCAGATGTTTCAGCAGAGGATTTTAGGAAGTTTTATCCAACAACAATGCTTGAAACTGGGTATGTTCTTCTCTTGCTGACTTGCTTGTTTGGTTTGTTATTGTCTTTTATCCTGGCCGTAGTTTAATCATTTTATATGGAACCCATTTTCAAGAAATTGAAGCTGGATTGATACTTTGTGACCAGTTTGGCTGAGTGAGGGGTTTGAAACTTTCAATTAACCTGGCCAGTTTTGAAAGAATATCCAGAGTGCTTGGCAGCCAAGCCTCAATCTGTGGCAGGCTGTGTATGGAGCAAAATAGCTTCTGGTGTTTTGGGTTGTTTATTGTGCACTTCTACTCTTTGTTTGTAGAGTGAACATTGACAGACGAAGATTTCATGGCTTGGGAGCAAGAGAGAGTTGGGAAACATCTTTCATCACAGGACTGGTCACAGTTCTCACCCCTTTTATTCTTGTTCGTGGCATTGCTACTATGATTCGGCTTTTGGTGATAATTTTCTGCCAACTCTGATGGAATATATATTCTGCATCATAATTATGACTACCGGTGCTAACTTCATTCATATAAATAGGCTGGAAACAATTTTCAGCATAAAAGAGTTGATCAGTAATCGGCTCTTTTCTTGGCACAATGGTAAAACACCATAAAAGTATTTGGCTTGCAGTAACTAGTGCTCAAGTTTGTTTGAGAATTGACTAACCACTTTGTGGAAAACTCTCCAGGGTAGAACTTTCTCAAAATTCTCTCTTATAACACCCATCTTGGAGGCACCATGCCTGAGTCATGTTGTAGTCAATTTTATCCGTGACAATGGCAGGATTTAAGAGTTTCGGTGATTTACCTGCCTTCTGGCTTCATAACAAGATGAATGTCTTTCCTGTTGTAGGGTACTATCTTTAATTGCATTGAAACGTGGTTTTTTTCCCCTTGATATGCATGGCTTCTATTTTTGCCGCTGCTTGCCTTTTCATTATTTCAGGTTTCCGCCTCCATGGCCTTCTGTTACCTCATGATTTGCCATTGATACTTGCTTCTGTTGTTTGGACAGGCATGATATTTTGTTCTTTTGGGTGGCAAGGATGATCATGATGGGAATTGAGTTTACCGGGACTGTTCCATTTTCATATGTTTATCTTCACGGGCTTATCCGGGACTCACAAGTGAGTAGAGCGTGCTTGTAAATTTGTTCATATGCATGTATTTGTTCATAAATCCATGTACAGCTCTATGTATGTGTTCAGCAGCTCGCGACTCATGAAGACAACGGAAAAATAACTACTGCAAGGATTACTTACCAACTTTGCCCTTTTTATTGTGATTACCATTTTACTCAGTTGCTGTTCCTATAGCTTAGTTTGCTTGCATTGTTCTCACTTTTATCTCCATATCCCATGTCATATTTTCAGGGACGGAAAATGTCTAAAACACTTGGTAATGTAATAGATCCCCTTGATACAATCAAAGAGTTTGGCACTGATGCTCTACGATTCACTATTTCTCTAGGGACTGCTGGCCAGGTTTCTCTCCTGTCTTATAATCCTTTAAACTGCTCCTTCAAGACTAAATGGCATTTTCTGAAGAAAAAAAAAATACACGGAGCCAATCTGCCTCCTGCATGTGGATGGTTTAAAACTGACAACAGATACTATTTTGTTTTACTAATATACATGCTTTTTGACCCAGGACCTTAATTTGTCTACTGAGAGGTTGACTGCCAACAAGGCTTTCACCAACAAACTATGGAATGCAGGCAAGTTTGTGCTGCAGAATTTGCCCAGTCAAACTGATGTATCTGCTTGGGAAGCTATAATGGATTGTAAGGTCTCTTTATCCTCTTTGAGAGGACATAGGTTTTTTTGTTGTCACGTTTTCTATGCTTACTGTAGGCATTGCCCTGTTCAGTTAACTGAACAAATTTTATTCTTCTTGCAGTTTGACAAAGAGGAGTCTGTTTCCAGGCTACCTTTACCAGAATGTTGGGTGGTAAGAAAATAGCTATGAAGCATCATGTCCATTGTCAAATCTCTATAGTTAAACTAATAACCTCGTTTAATTTCAGGTGTCAAAACTTCATGTGCTTATTGACATGGTCACAACTAGCTATGACAAGTTTTTCTTTGGAGACGTTGGGAGAGAAACTTATGATTTCTTTTGGAGTGATTTTGCTGATTGGTGATTTTGCTGATGGTACATTAAATCTATCTAGTTTTTCTTTGGAATACTTTTACCTTTATTTTAATAGAGATACTGTAGACAATAAATAAATTTCCTGGTTCTGGAATATAAAACATAACCCTTATATGTAATTATCCCAATACATAAAGCACTTAATACATGTGAGAGGCTGCACTTTGGTAGAAAGATAGAGATTGAGATTCAGTGCATGTATGTACGTATGAACTATGTCACATGGTTTTCAGCATTATCATTTTCCTGTTTTGAAGGGTAAAATTTTCATTCATTAACAGGCTAGTTCTTAGAACAAATGTTTTAGATAAAGTGGCAACTGATCCCTTAAAACGTTGGATTCACAGAGTGGGGAAATATAGGGTATAAGTTCATTGTTTCCTTTTTTCATTCCTTATTGGTGAAACTCGTGGTTTTTTCTTGTCTTGTGCATGTACATTCATGCTTGCTATTATGTGCATAGATGTAGAACTGTAGATAAATTTGGTGCTTGTTATACTCCAAATGTAGCTTTCTTTTCGATGTCTTGCTTTTTTGGTTTAAAGATTTTAGCTGTTTCCATGGTTTTATGCCTTCTCTTTGGCCAGGTATATTGAAGCCAGTAAAGCTCGCCTTTACCAGTCCGGAGCTGATTCAACTTTGTCAGTGGCACAGGCTGTTCTACTGTATGTTTTTGAAAACGTTTTGAAATTGCTACATCCGTTCATGCCATTTGTCACTGAAGAACCGTGGCAGGTAACAATTTTGTAGCATATAAGCCTTGTCAACTCTGCCCTAAACTTTATTGACTAGACGTTACATGAACATTTCTTCTCAACCCATCTTTTATTCAAACTGAAATGGACTCCTTTAAGTGACCGTGTTGGTTTTGACATTTGAGTTTAAAGATCACTTTTTTATTTTAAAAGTTGATATTATGTGTTCAAGTTTAAAAATCACTTCTTTGAGTTTGAAGTTGATGCAGTATGTTCCTTGTTATGTCACTTTGAAAAATTTGTACAGATGCAACGACAATATGTTTCACTTTATTGATTCTTGACTTCCTCCAATTTATACACAGGCACTCCCTGAACGGAAAGAAGCACTTATAGTATCTCCTTGGCCCCAGACTTCACTTCCACAGCTTCCGAACTCCATAAAAAAATTTGAAAATTTCCAAGATCTGGTGAGTACACAACTACTTCCATTTCCAGCTCACTCAATTGGTTAATCTGTGACAAAATTTATATGTATTTCTCTCTCTTTTTTTTAACCACAAGAATAATGAATCCATCTTTACTTATGAATTAGACTAGAGCAATTCGCAATGCTCGAGCAGAATACTCAGTTGAGCCAGCCAAGCGTATATCTGCATCTATAGTTGCAAGTGAAGAGGTCATCCAATATATATCTGTCAGTGCACTCCATTTTCTTAATCTGTATTGTAGGTGGGCATTAGTGTGCTGTTTTAACTAGAGATTTAGCTTGCATAATCAAGTGAGGATATAAACATTCTTTCTTATTCCTTGGTTTTCAATGGTCTGGCATTGTAAAATTTGAACCTTTTACGTTCCAACTCCATTTGTCTCATATGCTGTCTTTTCTTCCCCCTCTCCAAGCACCTCCTGAGCTCATGGCCAAGGCCCCTGGCCAAAAGAAATCATTTCTTAGTGCAATAGAGATATTAACAATTCTGAAAAGAGAGGAATACAGATAAAACATGCTGCAAACAGACTGGCCTTCTGGTCAGTAAAGCTAGGAAAAAGGATTCTTACTTGTATAAATTCTCAAACTTCCGCTGCCCAAACTGATTATAACATGTAAATGCCCTTTCATGCCAAGAAAAACTAACATAAGTTATATTTTAGCACTTGAAGTGGTCTGCCCCCAACCATCCAAATAATTTTTTTTGAAGGATAGTGAATTATGCTCTCACTATCTTTTTAGCTCTGTTTCTTTCATTAAATGTTATGTTTTCTATTTGATAAAAGAAAGGGTATTATGCACGGGATTCATCTTACCACTTCTTTGCATGCTGTTTATAAACATGTCATTTCTATATCATTCTTCCATTGCAATTTACAGATGTTTAGTCAAGGTGATTGAATAGTAGCCTTTTTAAGGAGGACACTTCGTAGCATGGCTGTTTGTTGAATTTGTGCATGTGCACACTATGCATGGTAATAAAAATCACTGTCAATGCAGAACGAGAAGGAAGTCTTAGCTCTTCTTTCCACGCTAGATCTACAAAATGTCCATTTCACAGATTCTCCTCCAGGCATGTTTGTTTCCAAATCAGTTTTGCTTTTTCTGCTTTGTTTCCGCCTTTTGTTTTCTTTCTTGTAAATGGGCCAGTTATAAATGACATATATTACTTTGTCTTCTCTCATTTTTCCTTTACTTATGACTGGCCTTTGAACTTTTAATTCTAAATGATGTAAATTCTGTTGTGCTTTAGGGGATGCAAACCAATCAGTTCATCTGGTTGCCAGTGAGGGACTAGAAGCTTATCTTCCTCTTGCAGATATGGTTGATATATCTGCTGAGGTAGAACGCCTTTCAAAGCACCTCTCCAAGATGCAAGTAGAGTATGATGGACTTGTTGCTCGTCTCAGTTCTCAAAAACTATGAGCATCTTTCTACTCAACTTTTACGTGTTTATGCCCACAAATCTCCCCCTCAAAATAAGGGATTGCTGAACCATGATCATTATGGATTTTGTATGATCCAAGGTTATAATTTTCTAGGCCCCAGCACATCTTGATGTTAAGTAACTGCTAGTGCTAGTCTCTTACCCTAGGATAAATCTATTTTAACATTCATAGCTCTTGATATCACTTTTGCAACATGCTTACAATCTACCTCACTTTATAGTTTGTAGAGAAAGCTCCCGAGGATGTTGTCCATGGGGTTCGAGAAAAGGCAGCGGAAGCAGAGGAGAAGATAAACCTCACTAAGAATCGGTTGGCTTTCCTGAAATCCTCTGTTCTGGTGTCGCAATAGGCTGTCTGGGTAGACTTCATTTCTTCTCATTGTCCAGATTAAATCCACAAAATTGGATTCATCTCATTGCTAGACCCAGTGCTCCATACAACAATCTGACATCCACATCATCTACTTTCTGGTGGGACAAGGACGATTATGGATGACCATTTAGGACAGGATAGTGGAACAGTTGGATGTACGGAAGTTTTACGTAAATTGAGTCTTGCTTTGCCTTGTTTAATGGAAGAGATAAAAGTACTTGACAAATTGCTTATAAGATTGTGCTCCTATCCATGATAATTTTTGTGCCACAGGTCACTGATAGAATTCTTGGCCAGTTTTTCATTTACCACCAGAATTTCTACTTATATTGTCCTGCATTTATCTTTCTACATTTTTCAATAACTTTCTATCGTATATTTTACCTTTATATGGACGTGTCTTCCATTTTGCCTCGTATCATGATCTGGCAGTCTTTTAGGCTTTGATGATTTGAAACCGAGTAAAACCTTTTGTATTCTCAGTGGCCACTGTAATGCAGTTGAAGAAGAACGTTGTCACTGATCAATATGAAATTTATCAAGAATGGGATCGGTTTGATTGTAAATGTGAAAGAAGGGAATAGTGGTTATCTATCTGCTACAGCCTTAATAATATCAATAGCCAATTTACACTTTTAATTGCAGTTCAAAACTATGGATTAGCAGAAACTCCCTGTAAGCACCATCAGAAGATTCCAAATTGTTGGTGTATTGCTGCTGGGCTGACAGTTAACTTTTTTGTTAAATCCCAAACCATTACTGTCTGATAAAGTCATTTCTCTAATTCGTATCAAGAAAGAAACGGGACCCATCAAACAAAATCTAAAAATTATTTCAAGTTTTTGAGGATTCTTTACATAAGATTCAAGCAAAAACCTGCCAAGGCAGTTTGATGCTGGGACTTGAAAGCTCACACTAGATTTCTCTAATCCAGCAAGAAGCCTTCCATATTCTATGTACTGGCACCTAAATAATGCGAGCAACAAAGCTTCAATCCTTTAGAAACCATTTCGTTGTAGAGGTTAAGAGCCCTTCTTTTGTCACCCTTTTCAAAATACACTTTAATCAATGCTTCATAAACATCCTCACGAGGATTTAGAGATCGACCTATCATAATTCTTAAATATTTTTCTGCTTCCTCTAGTTTTCCGCAATTGCAGAGGCCCTTGATCAAGGAAGTGAAACCCATTAATCCAGGAGAGAGTGAGCGATATTCCATTTCATAGTAAAGTTTGAGCATTTCCTGAATCTGATTGTTTTTTGCATAACCAGAAATTAGATTAGAGTATGTGATCTCGTCTGCTAAGAACCCTTCATCTAACAAATTCGTCAACATCTCATTTGCTCGTGTCACATCCTCTATTCTACACAGCTTTCCTACCATCTCATTGAAAGCTGAAAGGCTGGGAACATGTCCCATCTCCATCATTTTCTTGCAGTAACTCAAAGTTTCTTCTACTCTTCCTGCTTTAGCACAACCTTCAAGGAGAAAGTTAAAAGTGTCTCCATATGGTTTCAAACCCATGTTTTCCATTTCTTGCAACAACTGATTTGCTTCTTCAATTCTTTCCTCCTTACAATAAGCTCCTATAAATGAAGTGTACACAAAAGAATTTGCATTGAAACCTCGCTTAAGCATTTCTTCATAGACCTGCATTGCTGAGTTCAAATTTCCAAGTTTGACTTTAGCATAAACAATCAAAGAGTAAGCAACAGTATCCAGAATCATGTTCTTCCGAAGCATCATTTTCAATAAAGCCAAGCCCGGTTCAACTCTTCCCTCCTCTAAAATCCTAAATACCAAACAAGTATTAACAATAACTACAGGAGAGCATCTCTTTCCATGGATCTTATCCAACATGTTCACAATTGTTTGCAACTTCCCTTCCTTACACAAAGCACTGATCATGCTTTCGATTGTTGCTTCATTTGGGTAAGTTCTTCGGTGAAGCATATGCTCATAAATCTTCCACGCCAGGGGACTTTTATCAGATTTTTGAACAACATGAATCAAGGTGTTGAAACTTATAAGGCTTAAGGTGAACCTATGTTCTTCTAAGCGGCAGCATACATCAAAACCAATCTCAAACATTCTCTGCTTCGCATAAGCCTGAACCAGCAAATCAAACACTAAGGGACTTGATATAATAATCTTATAACTACTAAGGAGGGAATCCAGAACCAAAAATTTTGTAGGATCCCCTACACTTTTCTTCAGAAGTGATTCAAGCAATGCCTGAGCATCCATAATCAGCCGAGCTTGAATTAATATGTGAATCATCAGACAATATGATTGAACCCCATGTACAAAATTCCTTCTTGCTGACCAATGAAAGAAGCCTAGAGCCCGTTTTGCATCGGTTGGTTCCTTCAATTCCAGCAGTACATTTTTGACAAGCAAATTGTTGAGCTGAAGAGACTCAAATTTTCTATTCAGGGTATCCCAGTTATATCCTCTCCTTAATGAATCACATATGGAGCTTACAACTGTATCACTTTCTGTTTTTGTGCCATCATGAAGAAATCTAGCCACCTCAAACCAAGAACTGCAGACACGTGGATGAATGGAATACTTGAGTGGTGTTGAAATCAAAGATGGAAAAGTTCGACGCAGCAAAGCCATGCTCTTGCCAAAGTTTAACCTAATCAATCAGGACAAAGTATCGGATGAGACATGAATTCTATTAGGATTGTACATCTTGACAAATATCATGAAGTGCTCAGCTATTACCTTTAAAAGCAATTGCAAAACATTCTGCATCGGCAACTAACATGTAACTGTAACATCTTCAAGTATCAGATTGAATAAAAAAGAAAAAGCTTGATCAAAGTTCAAGCCAAAAGATTTTGTCCTTAAACTTTCACATTTCCGTTGCCTGCCAAAATCTCAGAATTAGACACATTCATACATTTATTCACCTTCACAGAATTTTCAAACATTCAGCTGCTACCAATTTGCGAACCATGGGCATGTGGGCGTGGGTCACTAAGCACTATTGTTCCTCGAAAGTTTGAATTTTTCTTTCTCATTTCTATATATCTCCATACAAGCATCAAAACCCATGTCCTTGCTTCAAAGAATTATTGAGAAAGGCAATAAAAATCTCGAAACTTCAAAAGTATAGAGAGAGAGGAACCTGATAAGTAAGCAGAGTGATTCGTTCTACTTGGTCAGTGCTTGAGAAAGTCAGAAAGCCCTCACGAATCCTTGTGAAATTTCTGCCCGCTCCTCGATGGTTTTTGTTTTGCTTTAAAAGTTTATAGGCTTTGGAGAGGGAAGAGGGAAGAGAGAGCAATACAAAGGGAGGGATTCAATGAAGGGAAGGTGCCCATTCATTGATATTGCTTGATTTTATTGTTTCGTAGGTCAATTATTTTTAAGAAAATAAATTTCTTAAAAATATTTTATGTTCCTTGTAGACCTGATTATATTTTTATTGAATTAACTTAAGTTTCATGGAATGAATATCTAGTTAATCCAATATTCATCTCATGTTAGCTCCATGTCTTTCAAGATTGGGTTTAACAAGATGTAACAACTATACGGCTAAATCATCTCTACTACTTTGCCAAGAATTCGGGTTTGTACATGGTAAAATCAAGAACTAAACCTTTATAAAAATATACTACAATCCGTTTGTTTGTGGAAAAGTATTTATTTTTTTATAAGTGATTTTTTAAAAAATAAATTCCTGAAAAATAAATTATTTTCTGATATTTACTAGTGTCATAGAAAATAAATTGAAAAATATTTTTTAGTGTTTAATTATGTCATGGAAAATGAGTTGGAAAATAACTTATGAATTTTTTTTTTCAAGTTTATTAAAATAATAAGGAACAAATCTTCCAAATTAAAAAGTTGAATGAGAATGAAATTGAGAAAAAAAAATGATTTCATAAATTATTTCAAATAAAATAAATATCAATCAAAATAATAGAGATCAAATCTAAAGATAAAAAAATTAAAAGACGATGAAATTAAAATAATTATAATTATAATTTCATAAATTATTTCAAATAAAATAAGTAACAATCAAAAGAACGAGGATCAAATTTGAAAGATAAAAAATTTCAATTAAAAAAATAATAAGAGAAAAACAAATAACAATCATAAAAATAAGGATCAAAGTTAATATAAAAATCAAATTAAATCAAATTCTAATGGGTGAAATTGAAGAAAAAAAATTCAAAACAAAATATATAGTAATTGAAAGTTTGAGGATCAAATTTGTTATAATCAGCAAATAAGATGATATTTCTAATTTTTTCATAACTTTTAGAAAGTGTTTTCCGTTCAAAATAAAAGGAAAACACTTTTCTGAAAACGAAGCTAAATTTTTCTTTGACTGAAAAGTGTTTTCTGGTAACTAATTTTTATAATGATAAATAAACACATGAAAGTTTGGAAAATAATTTACAAAAAAAATTACTGATAGATTGGAGTCATGCTTAAAAAATGAACGTGTAGATAGATTGACAAATTTTATTGTTCATGAGATTTGGAGATGCACACTTGACATGCATATCTCACACATGGTAGATGTTTCTCAAACAAAATGAACAATTTCACACAATTTCTTTTTTATGTTAAAAAACAGTTTATTAAATTGGTCTGGCTCATGACTTTGTTGAAAGTTCACATCACATGAGTCGATAGAAATAGTATTTTTTAAATTTTTTTAAAGTTTAACAATATTAGTTTGAAAAAAAAATTAAATCAAGTTCTAATTAAATTACAAATTAATAATTAAAATTACTTAAATTTAAACTCCTGCTTTTTTTTTTTAAATTCAACATGTGCAATTTCTAATAACACTTCTAAGTTAAACTCCTTTCAATCTTTCTCATCAGTCTCCAATTAAAAACAAGTATAATTCACTTAAAAATAGAAGGAATTGACCCTAAAAATAAATCAACAGAAAAACTGTCTCTCCTCTCCTTAGTTCTTGCCTGTACATGTAAGGTGGAGAGATCTAATTTTGGAAACCAAATATTGATGGAGACAATGCCACTAAGAACCTGCTCATCCTTTTCTATTCACTCTGCACATTACCTTATCAAACAAAATCTCAAGTCCACAATTTACCAAACATTTCATCAAACCAACACCGTCTTCAAATCTCAAGTCTCGACATCCCTCACCCTCCTAAAATCAGCCCATAAACTCTCTCGCACTCCCCAAACTCAAAAGTCCCAGATCCTCTCAAGCCTTGATATCAAACCCTAACCCCCTTCTTGAACCAAAACATAGCCATGGACTCCACCCCAGTCCCACAACATATCCCCTTTAAACCCTCTTCCTCTTCTTCAGCCTCCAAACTCCCCATCAAACGCAAAACACCTGATTCTCTCCACCACCACCACCTCCTCTCTCCAAAACTTGAAACTTCCTCCACCACCACACCTACCACCACAAACCCAGATGCAATCTCCACTCCCACCACTAATTCTGAATCAAAGCCACCACCTTTTAAGTTCCACAGAATCTGGTCTGAGCCTGATGAAATAAGCTTCCTTCAAGGCCTACTCTCTTCATCCTCTCAAGGCCTCTCATTTCCTAAAGACTTGCCCTTTTTTTATGACAGATTCTCCAATTCAATGTCACAACCTTACACAAAATCTCAGCTTTCTGAGAAAATGAGAAGGCTGCGTAAGAAGTTTCGCAGTACGTCTTCGCGCCTTGCGCGTAATGGGTTCAATTATTCATTATTATCGCCTCATGATCGTTCTCTTTTTGATCTCTCTAAACAGCTTTGGAGCCCTGAATTTGCTTCAAGCTCGCCTTTTGGAGGTAATAAGAGTACAGGTAGTAATAGTAATAGTAATTTTGATGGTAATGTGAGTAGTTTTCGTCCTGATAATGTTAAAAGGACGAAACTGGATGAGGATTTGGTGGGTGTTAAAGGTAGTTTTTTGCCGGTTTTTGCTTTGCCTTGCGAAAATGTAAATGTGAGTAATGAATTGAATGATCTGGAGTCGTTGGATTTGGATGAATTTGATGATGGGTATGTTGTGAAAATGAGGGAAGGCAATGTGGGTTGGGAGGTGGATAAGGGGGTGAGTGGATGTGGAGGTGGCTGCGGTAGTGTGGCAGTAAAGAGTGTGGCTAAGAGTGTTCTAAATGTGTTTGACGAGTGCGTAAAGGAGGTCAAGAAGGTTGTTCTTAAAGAGAGGTTGGATAGTTCAATGGAAGGGAAGAAGGAGAAGGATTTTCAAAGGAGGTGGAGGGAGCAAAGAGTTGCTGAGTTTGATGTTTTGGCTCTTAGGTTGAGGTTGCTTCTTGACAATTCTGCTAAATAGGCAATGACTTTGTTGACTTGTGAGTAGATTTACTTGTGCATTCTCTAATGTAGGTTTTTTTTTGTAATTTATAATTTTTTAAGTAGTTATATGTAATTATTTACGGGAAATCAAGGTAATGAGAGTCCATTCATTCCTATCATATGATTGTGCTAGTTGTCTCTGATAATTTCTTTTTTCCCTCTTCCTCTTTGTTGGTTACTAAACTTGCATTATGCGGTTCATGTAAATTCAATGAGTTTTACAATTTATTTGAGATTGGCTTGTTTCCATATGTTTAATTGCTATAAACTAGATGCCAGGTATTGTCCCATTGCCACCCCACAGAGAAGGACCAAATCATTCACGGGAGAACCTGCAATAGTGAGACTATGAGCTTGAAACTCTTACCTGTGTATTCTGTAGAAAATTTAGGCCCAGGGAAGTCATCTGCTTAAGTTCAAGCTCGAGGAAGCATCTTGAGACTTCATTGAACAGGAGAGAAGCAATTTTTTTCCACCGGTGATCCATGAGGTCAAATTAGTTTGAACCAGTGATGCTTCATTTTGATGTTGAAGTAGTTAGCATGCTTCAAATTGAACCAAGTCATAAAGAGTAACTGAACAGTCAGCTAATCAGATGTTAAAGTGGTTCGCATGCTCGAAATGGAACTTAGTATTGGTTCTTACTGTGATGGTTTCACTATTTAATGGAACTTTCTGATCAATTGATCAACAAATAGGCTTGAAATTTGGTAACCTATTCACGATTGTTTGCAGTAGCTCTACAAACAGTTTAATTATGTGTATGGTTTGTGAATCTGCCTGGCAAGGATGCGATAGTGTTGTAAAAGGAGAACAGTATCCTTTGGAGCTTCAGCTATATGTTTCATCTGTCAAATAGCAATGTAGGAAGCTTCCCAGTGTAACGAAAACACACAGCCCATGAAACAGGTAAATGAACCGTAGCTCAATTTGCATGTTTTCTGATTTCCTACTGAAATCTATTATTCTGTAGGCAGGAAAAAAAATACCCCATGAAAAGGTGAGGGTAGAGGTTTCTACTTTCTGCACTGCTGAAAATATTCTTGTTGCAGGTGGTGAGTGATTATTTTGACAACCTCGGTGCTCTCACATAATTGGCTTTGTTGTTTACAATAGCTGTAGGGATTACTGCATGAGCTCCATGTTTTTTGACTACGTAAATTTTTCTTTGAATTTTAACTCTCACATGGATAGGTTGGTTCTTAAACATGGATCAAGTTTTGGTTTTGGGTTGCAAACAACTGGAATTGGGTAAGAATAAGCTGTCAGGCGTTCAGGAGGAAGAAGACAAAGAAACAAATAGTAAAATAATATTTTTATTTTTTAAATTTTTTTTTAATATTAATACATCAAAACAATTTAAAAACATATTAAAAATAATTTTTTAAAAAACACAACTTTAACTGTTTTTTCGAAACACTGCCTATACTGATATCTATAATCACATTTCAAAACAACCATCAATCATCCTGCAAACACAATCATTGTAGCTGCAACACAATGCCGAAACATTCTATGCAGAAAGAAACCATGCGTGGGCCTGGATTAAAGAGAGCCCCAAACACTTACATCAGCTAGAAATCACTCGCCAAAAACTCAAGAATCTGTACTAGATATGAAAGCTGAAAGACCTCCAACGCCCTTCAAGGTACTGTCCTGTACCTCCATAGATATTGTTCCGTGTGGGAGATTAAGTTATGTTTGCTTGGTAGTTTTTCAATCTCATGCACAGATCCATCCTGTAGCAGCAGCATACAACTTGGTTTATGCTATAACATGATGCTTCTTGTTGAAAACAAATAAGGGTTCAAGAGAGCCATTATACATAGATTGTACGACATTCTTGTTTCTGTATATATATATATACACACACACACGCTGCGCGGGGGTAGTGTTTGTTTTTGCGGTTAAATTTTTTTTAAAATTATTTTTTTTTCAAATTAGTTTTTTATCATTTTAATATGCTAATATTAAAAATATATTTTTTAAAAAAAAAAAAATATTATTTTAATATATTTATAATTAAAAAACACTTTAAAAAATAACCGATATTACAATATGAAATACTATCATAATACATAATTGGAAAACCTCGATTTAGTTTTAAATTAATATACTCATTTTCAGTTAATTACCAAACCTATAGATTTTATCAATTAGGTCCCAAACATTTCAAAAACCTAAAATGGTAATACTCATTGACTTTTTCATCAAAACAAATGCCGTTTTAGCGTATAAAATATGCAAATTAGACTTGAACTTGACAAAAGTAAACAATGAATAAATATATGAAACTTATGATATTTAATTAATAAATCCTATAAATTTAGGATGTAATTGACAATAAATATATAGGTTTGGGACTAAATCGAGGTTTCCTTTATTTTTTTCAATTATTAATTATGCGAGAGAAAGCTATATTCGATAACGTCGCCGTTTCCCCGCTTATACCATATCTCTCAGCCAGCAGGGTAGTGTTTAAAAACTGGACGACTCCACCCAGTTCTGCTCCACGGTACTGCCACCTCAGCTGCTCCTTCCTCACTCTCTTCCTCAATCACCCTGTAAGTCTCTCTCTCTCATTTCCTTTGAATCAATCCATCGAGTAATGGCTACCTGATTTTTCATCTCTCTTGTTTTAATTTGGATTGTTATTTATTTTGTTGATAGATTGATCGATCATTCGATGGGAAGTTCGAAGAAAAAAGAAGAAGAAAAGCTTAGATTTTGTATAGATAGAGGCGGAACGTTTACCGATGTGTATGCGGAAATTCCAGGCAAGAGTGATGGTCGGGATTTGAAACTGTTATCTGTTGATCCGGCGAATTATGAGGATGCTCCGGTGGAAGGGATTAGGAGGATTCTTGAGGAGTATACAGGAGAGAAGATTCCCAGAACCTCCAAAATCCCCACGAATAAGATTGAGTGGATTAGGATGGGGACCACTGTAGCTACCAATGCCTTGTTGGAGAGAAAAGGGGAGAGGATTGCTTTGTGTGTCACTCGAGGGTTTAAGGATTTGTTGCAGATTGGTAATCAGGCTCGTCCGAATATCTTTGATCTTACGGTTTCGAAACCCTCCAACCTTTATGAGGAGGTTATTGAGGTTGATGAGAGAGTTCAGCTTGTTGTTGATGAGAGTGGGGATGATGGTTTGGGTTCAGTGGTTAAAGGGGTGTCGGGTGAGCTTGTGAGGGTTGTGAAGCCGGTTGATGAACAAGGTTTGAAGCCTTTGTTGAAGGGGTTGTTGGAGAGAGGGATTAGTTGTTTGGCTGTTGTGTTGATGCATTCTTATACGTTTCCGCAACATGAATTGGCTGTGGAAAAGCTTGCTGTTGATTTGGGTTTTCGACATGTTTCTTTGTCTTCGTCTTTGACTCCCATGGTTCGAGCTGTTCCTCGGGGGTTAACTGCTAGCGTGGATGCGTACTTAACCCCAGTTATCAAGGATTATTTGTCAGGTTTTATGTCGAAATTTGATGAAGGGTTGGGTAAGGTGAATGTTTTGTTTATGCAATCGGATGGAGGGCTTGCACCGGAAAATAGGTTTTCAGGACACAAAGCTGTTTTGTCTGGTCCTGCAGGTGGAGTTGTTGGTTATTCGCAGACACTTTTTGGGCTTGAAACAGAGAAGCCCCTTATTGGGTTTGATATGGGTGGTACATCTACGGATGTGAGCCGTTATGCTGGGAGTTATGAACAGGTCCTTGAAACCCAGATTTCCGGTGCCATTATTCAAGCACCTCAACTTGACATAAGCACTGTTGCTGCTGGTGGTGGATCAAAGTTGAAGTTCCAGTTTGGAGCTTTCCGGGTAGGACCAGAATCAGTGGGTGCTCATCCAGGCCCAGTTTGTTATCGTAAAGGTGGGGAATTGGCAGTTACCGATGCCAATCTCGTTCTAGGATTTGTCATTCCTGATCATTTTCCATCCATTTTTGGCCCCAACGAAGATCAGCCTTTAGATATCAAGGCAACAAGAGAAGAATTTGAGAAGCTTGCCAATCAAATAAACTCCTATAGGAAGAGCCAAGATTCATCTGCTAAGGACATGACTGTGGAAGAGATTGCTCTGGGATTTGTGAATGTTGCAAATGAAACAATGTGCCGTCCGATACGGCAGTTGACAGAGATGAAGGGCCATGAAACAAGGAACCATGCTCTTGCTTGCTTTGGAGGTGCTGGCCCACAGCATGCTTGTGCCATTGCCAGGTCGTTGGGCATGAAAGAAGTACTTGTTCACAGATTCTGTGGGATCTTAAGTGCGTATGGCATGGGCTTGGCAGATGTTGTTGAAGAGGCACAAGAGCCATATTCTGCTGTTTATGGCCCTGATTCCATCTTGGAGGCTTCCCATAGAGAAGATATGCTACTGAAGCAGACAAGGCAGAAGCTACAGGAGCAAGGGTTCAGAGAGGAGAACATTACAACAGAAACATATTTAAACTTGCGGTATGAGGGCACGGATACTGCCATCATGGTAAAGAAACATGTCAATGAAGATGGGTCAGGGTCCGACTATGCAGTGGAGTTTGTGAAGCTATTCCAGCAGGAGTACGGATTCAAGCTACAGAATAGGAATATTCTTATATGTGACGTCAGAGTTCGTGGTATTGGAGTCACTAACATACTGAAGCCACAAGTACTGGAACCCACTTCTGGTAACCTGGAAGTGGAAGGCCACTATAAGGTTTACTTTGGGAATGGGTGGCTTGATACACCTCTATACAAGCTTGATAATCTGGGTTGTGGACACATCATACCTGGCCCTGCAATCATCATGAATGGAAATAGCACGGTGGTAGTGGAACCCCAATGCAAAGCTATCATAACGATATATGGAAACATCAAAATTGAAATTGAGTCTAACATGAGCACCGTGAAAATAGCCGAAAAAGTTGCAGATGTTGTGCAGCTCTCAATTTTCAATCACAGATTTATGGGAATAGCTGAACAAATGGGACGGACGCTACAGCGAACTTCCATATCAACAAATATCAAGGAAAGGCTAGATTTCTCTTGTGCTCTCTTTGGCCCTGATGGGGGACTAGTTGCTAATGCCCCCCATGTCCCTGTGCATCTTGGAGCCATGTCCAGTACTGTTCGATGGCAGCTCAATTATTGGGGAGAAAACTTGAATGAAGGTGATGTTTTGGTCACCAACCATCCTAGTGCCGGAGGTAGCCATCTTCCTGACATAACTGTCATCACACCTGTGTTTGATAATGGTAAGCTGGTTTTTTTTGTTGCAAGTAGAGGACATCACGCAGAGATTGGGGGTATTACTCCTGGAAGCATGCCCCCCTTTTCAAAGTCAATATGGGAAGAAGGAGCTGCAATTAAAGCATTTAAGCTTGTAGAAAAGGGGATTTTTCAGGAAGAGGGAATTGTTAACCTTCTCCAGTTTCCTGGTTCTGATGAATCAGCTCATAAATTCCCTGGAACTCGCCGGCTTCAAGACAATTTATCAGACCTACATGCACAAGTAGCTGCAAACCAGAGAGGTATCTCCCTTATCAAAGAACTGATTGAGCAGTATGGTTTGGAAACTGTTCAGGCCTATATGACCTATGTACAGCTAAATGCAGAAGAAGCAGTGAGGGAAATGCTCAAATCAGTTGCTGCTAGAGTTTCATCTCAGTCAGACAAGTTTGGAGAGAATAATAATGTAACTATAGAAGAAGAAGATAGCATGGATGATGGCTCTGTCATACATCTGAAACTAACTATTGATTCTAATAAAGGGGAAGCATTTTTCGATTTTAGTGGGACAAGCCCTGAGGTGTATGGGAATTGGAATGCGCCAGAAGCAGTAACAGCTGCCGCAGTCATATACTGCCTTCGCTGTTTGGTGGATGTTGATATTCCTCTCAACCAAGGTTGTTTAGCCCCGGTTGGAATCCATATTCCTAAAGGCTCATTCCTCTCTCCAAGTGACAAGGCTGCAGTTGTTGGAGGTAATGTTCTCACATCTCAGAGGGTAACAGATGTTGTACTTACTGCCTTTCAGGCCTGTGCTTGTTCTCAGGGTTGCATGAATAATCTCACTTTTGGGGATAATACTTTTGGCTATTATGAAACAATTGGAGGTGGAAGTGGTGCTGGTCCTCACTGGGATGGGACAAGTGGAGTCCAGTGCCATATGACCAATACCCGGATGACTGATCCAGAGATTTTTGAGCAAAGGTATCCTGTTCTTTTGCATAAGTTTGGACTAAGAGAGAACAGTGGAGGATCTGGGCTTCATAAAGGGGGTGATGGGCTTGTAAGAGAGATAGAGTTCAGGCGGCCAGTTGTAGTGAGTATTCTTTCAGAAAGGCGTGTGCATGCACCAAAAGGTCTGAAGGGGGGGAAAGATGGGGCTCGCGGGGCCAATTACCTAATTACCATAGATAAACGGAGAGTTTACCTTGGAGGTAAGAACACGGTTGAGGTGCAGGCAGGGGAGATTCTTGAGATTTTAACTCCTGGAGGTGGTGGGTGGGGTTCATGTTGATTTTCTGGTGCAAACTGCTGCATTGAGGTGGTAGTGGTGGGTGGATTTGTTGTTGGTTTCTCCGATGCTGCATTGAGATGCCTGTTCTGAGTGCTATGAGCAGTTGGTGCTATGAAACTTGCTGTAGTTGCTGTATCAGCTGATGCTGCATAGCTTGCAGTATTGCCCAGTTTGCTACAGGTTGATTCCATTGCTGTTTCTGCTTTGATCCCGGTTTTGCAGCTCCATTGCTTTTGCAACATTCTGGCAAAAAAGAACTGATGTGTCAGGAGTTTCTTATTTCCTTGGCGTGAGTTTTCTTTTTCTTAAACTTGCTATTGTTCTCTCCTAGATAGTGATACTCCAGACTGTTATATTGGGTGGTTATGAAATGTTCTCATATGAGCAAATGAAATAATTCATGGTTTAGTATGTTCCCTTTCTTCCTGCAATATCTTGATGTTCATCTTCTCATCAAAGCAAAAACTACCCAAACCTTCTCATCAAAGACTACCAAAACACTTGTCTTCCTGCAATATCTTGATGTTCATCTTCCCATCAAAGCAAAAACCACCATAACCACCAAAACCTTCTCCCTCCAAAACACTCGCCTTTGATAGATTTTGTTTTCCGATTTAACATATGGCTTCATTTGTAGATTTGTTGATTGATTAACTTTGCTGTCTGCCTATGCCAAGTCAAAAGCTATATGACCAATTAGAGATTCACCAATCTGAAATTATGATACTGTTAAACAGATGGTCAATCAGAGCTGTCCTGTTGTAAACCCACCATGGTCCATGGAGGAGACAACTAATGGTCATAGAACTTGCAATTGTTACCTGAAATTTTAGTGTAACAATTGCAAGTTCTATGACCATTAGTTGTCTCTGGAGTGTAATCAGTAACATTTGTGTTCTCAGGTCATTTAAGCACGGTAGATTTTTGCATTCTCTGGAGTCAACACCAGAACCTTAATCAGAAAAGTACAGATGAAGTTTTTTTGCATCAGTGACTCGTAAATTTGTTTTAATTTTTCAAATTGCTAGATCACAGTGGTTTTGAATCAAAACGCCGCCCAAGATGGGCTCTTGCTCCGATAAAATCACACCATTTATGGGAACTTCCTGATCGATGGCTCCTTTTTCCAGCTACATGTTAGATTTTCCGAATTAGGAAGCAATAAACAAATGCTGTGCCTCATCTAATTTTTTCACATGGCATGTTTCATTCGCTCAAGAAAAGAGAGGAAAGGGTTCTACTTTCTTGAATCAAAAGAGGATATTGGTTTTGATCTAATTTTAGATTTGATTAGGTTGATTAGCCCAATAGCAGGTAGCATCTTATGGCCACATCCTTTTCTTGACTGCTCTCTTCCATTCAATCATTTCCATGTGTTTTAGTCCTTGTGGCCTTTTGGGGAGCTTAGAAAATATTACAACTTTTTCCCCATTTACCTCTTTTTTCTTCTCTTTTCATGATAGCCAAGTCTTGTAGGAGAGGAATGGTGGGGCTTAAACTCCATTTCAAGCGTGGAAAAGGCCACTTCTTTTTACTACTTCCTAGGCTTTCTTTCCTTTGTGCCTCTAAAAAGTAATCTTGAATTGAAGCCTAACAAACACTCCATTGGATTCTAAAGAGGCCCCATAAGAAATGCACATACCATGTATCTGTAAAAACTTGAAACTAAAAGGATTTTATTCCAAAAGAGTTGAAATTTAGGGACCAAAGTTAAAAAAAGTCATAGTTTGTTCTATTATTCATAGCATGGTTAAATCCAACCCAATAAGTCAATCCGGAGACTCACCATCTTCGGCTTGATCTAGGTTGTGTTTTATATTGAATAGTATTAAAGTTGATATAGTTAAATTCAATTGACTTGATAAGTCAATCCACAACTTAACCGATCTAATTAAAGTCGAGGATTACTTGATTTGATTTTAAAAAATATATATTATTTTATTTTAAAAAAAATCTTTAAACAACTTTATTTTAAATTGATTTAAGTCAACCCAAGTTAACCAATCCATTTAATAATTTTGGTCTCAATAATTAATTAGCCATTAACCAAAAGAAACAAAAAGTTTAAAATTGTTGTTCTAGAGACATTAGAGAGAAAAGCTAACACATGTGGGAAAATCATTGATACATGTCTTTGAAAAAACTCTAACTTAATTGTCTTTTTAAGAGTAAACTAGTTTTTTCCTTGGCTTCATTTCTCATTTCTCATTTCTGAATTGTTAAGGGGTGTCTTCATCTTTTTATTAATATTTTGCATAGATAAATGACATTGTCACCCTCAAAAACAAATAATTAGTTAATTATGGTTTAGGATTTTTTTGGCATTTCATATTTTTGCTACAGTGTATTACCCTTGGATTTAAGTTTTTTTAAGCTTGACCCGAACAATTAATTTGTAATTGCAAAATGGTTTTTCTTGTAATAATGCTTGGATAATGAGGGTAGGGTGGTGTTTTTGAAATGAAAACAAAAGTTAAAAGTCGTTGATGCATGCTTTGCACATGTTAGTCGTCTTAGAGCAGCGTGTGTGGCTGTATACGATTGTAAAAAATTTGATTCTTCCACATCATTCAATTTGTCTCAACCTTTTTTTTCTTCTTGTACGACGCATGTACTCATTAGACCTTCGATGCATAGCCGACATCCCTTTTTTTTTTCTCCTTTTTTCTCTCTCTCTTTCCTCCTAGAAATCCAAGCATGGCTCTCTATATTTTCATATTAGCCCTTCAAATTATTTTTCTTTTGATTTTGTCCCTGATTTTTTTTATATCTATTTGTTTTGTTTTAATTCCTTTCACAATTTTTCTTTTGTTTTTAATTGCATCCTCCTTTAATTTCTTTGTCTATCAAATTTGGTCCTCATTCTTTTGATTTTTTTTTATTTAAGATAGTTTTTTTTTCCTTTTCAATTTCACTCCTTCATTTTTTCTTCTTCTTTCATATTTGATGCTCTGTGTTTTTTTTTTCTCTGGTTAGTTTTTTAATTTTATCATTTAGCATTACACAGGTTAACAAATAAAATTTTTAATTGAACCTGAGTTTTTAATTTAACGGGTTATAAATTTAAAATATTAACCTAGGTTTTAAATATTCATCTAGATCAATTAGTATTGGTTTAAACAATTAATTTATCATTTTTTTCCATGATAACTTTCATTCTTGCTCTCCTTCAATTGTTATGGATTAGCCATTTTTTAATTGATTGAAGTTAGGGTAGGTTTTTTTGTACTTTTTTACAAAGTTTAGTTGTTATAATGTTATAAATCCAAAACAACACATAACTTGAATCTAAGATTTTTTTTTTAAAAAAAAAAAAACCTTTAAAGTTACGGGGCTTAATCATCTCAGGGCAATTTGGCTTTTTACTTAATGTCAATAATAATTAAAAAATTATTTTTTTATTTCATTCATCAATATTTAATTGGTTGAGAAATAGATTTTGTGGATGATTTTTTTCCTATTTTGTTTAGTGTTATCATGATATCGAACAAAAATCTATTCTATGATTGAAGCTCGATTATACGAGTATTTATTTTTTATCGTATAATTAAAAAAAATTATTTTAAAAAAAACTAATAAAACCATTATAAATCCATGAACCAAGCCACATGATTATCTGAGATGTTATCGTCTCAATACTTTAAAAAAAATCTTTTTTTTATTTTTATAAATTCATTCATGCTTTTGCTGGTCAGCTATATTTTCTTGAGACCAATTAATTTATATCAGGTTAGTTTTTTAATAGCGGAGTCCAAAATTCACGCGGGCAAAGAATTATTTCAGAGAATTTCAAATTTTACCTGTTTTTCCGAGTTTAATAAATATTAGAAAAAAAAAAAAAAGGTCTCCATGCTTTTAGCGTGTTCGTACATGGAGAGAGAGTGATAAAAACTGGTCCATCCCCGCGGCAGAATGTGAGCGATGAGTATATATCAAAAAGAAAGAAAGAAAGAAAGAGACTGCCTGTGTCCCTTTCTTTGACACCATGCTGGATGACATGACCTAAGAAAAGATTGTACAACGTAGCCTTAACGCTGTCTTACAGTACAATATCAAACCTATCAACATGTTTCTCATGGGATTCTCACAACCTAACACAAAACAAAATATCATATGTCTGCGTGGTGAGATGTGTGTTTCCATCTATATGTTTACAGCCGAAGTTATTTTTTAAAATATTTTTTATTTAAAAATAAATTAAAATAATTTTTTTATTTTTTAAAATTATTTTTTATATTAAAATAATTTAAAAATATATAAAAAAATCTAACTTTTAATAAAAAACAGGTTGAACTGCATAGCCAAACACGCCCTAATAAAGCTACTTTGGGTTTGTTTGAGATTGTGGTAGTAGTTGCGATTTAAAGTGTTTTTCATTTAGAAATGTATCAAAATGATTTTTTTTTATTTTTTAAAAATTATTTTTGAGATCAGCACATCAAAATGATCTGAGAACATAAAAAAATAATTTTTAGCAAAAAAAAATTTTAATTTAAGGGAACACGGTTTCAACATGGTATGGTTCAACTAATCAAAATAGGATATGGTTGACCCAGCCCTGGTCTGAGCCAAGTTCTTTTTTAAAAAATAATATATAATTTACTTATTTTGACATGATAATCTTGTCAAAACTTGATTTAATTTTTTTTAAAAAAAACAAATCTTCAAACAATGTTGTTTTAATATCATTTAATTTTTTTTTTTGAAATAATATTATTTGGAATTTACTCATTATGACCCAATAATAATATCCTGAAATTTGATTAATTTTTTTATCATTTTTTTTTTAAAGAAAGGGAAGGTTTTCTTTCTTCTTCCTTTTCCTCTTCTTGTAACTCACCTACCTACTACCTGCCTCCGAACTCCAAATCACTCAATTTCATGGTCACGAGTGATGTCATAGCATAGAGATTTTGCTAGTAATGTTTTAAATAATTATAGACAAGCATGTTTCACATTTTATATAAATTTAAATGTATTTTTTTTGACAAAAAATAATTTCAAGTTCTGCAAACAATATATATATATATATATATATATATATATAAAATTAATGTTTGGAGAGTCAAAGATATAAATATAAAATAAATTGAATGGTCAATAAACTAGATTCCTTGAATGAAGTGATGATGTCATAAGTAGATGATTGTAAGGGTGGTCTTCGTTAATCCTACGGGGTGGGGCCCTTAGAAGTTAATAAAATTGCTGATTAGCATGAGGCAACCTAAAATTTTCCATGATGATTGGGGTGGGGTCTCTGTGGACTCTATGGGGCCTCCGGGTGGGCTCCACAACCAGCAACTAAATATTTAAAAATAAAAAGACCCTCGTTCATATCGGATCTTCTTATATTCCCCATTTACCCCTCGCAGCCTCGTCAAATTACAAAATGGGATTGCAAATATTTGATGATGGGCAGAAAATAAAAGTAAAGAAGGGATTTCTTTCTTTCTTTCTTTTTCTGCTGCTGTTGTTGATAAGTATCGGAAAAGGAAATTGATTTGATTTGTTCCTCTAATTGAATGATCTAAGGTGTCATGTTAGGGTTTCAATAATTTATTACTCCTTGGAAAATTGATTTTCAAAAAGACTTTTCATAATAAAGTCTTGATAATACATAGATATGTGGATTTTATAAATATTGTATTAAATAATGGGCGTGGCGTCTTAAGACAAAAAAAAAAAAAAATTCAATGCATGCACGAGAATTTTTTATGATTTATTTTTCGGATAATACTACTCCTTTTTGTTGTTGCAATATCTTACTATTTTATTAAATTATGTATTTCTTGAAATTAAATAAAAAAATCCAAGCATCCACCTAATATATATATCTCCTTGAAATTATTGTTGTACTTGGCCAACTAATTAAATAATATATTAGCATAGTAATTCGATAATTACAATATTTAGTTTTAATTTAAACATAAATTTAAAAATTATTTTAAAAAATAATTATTAAAAAAATATCAATTAAAAAAATAAATAATAATAATAATAGCATAGGTTTTGTCATTTGTGTCTTAACTCGCCAAACTTGTGATACCGATTATGAATTCAACTGAGTTCAATAATTTTTTTTCTTGAATTTATATTTAATCTAAATATATATATTTAAAAAAAAAGCAAAACAAAAAAGGCTAAACATGTGAGCCTATGGCCTAGCGCCCTGGGCCATACCAGACCCGTGTGCCTGGGCTTGGTTTTATTTTTTATTTTTTAAAATGAGTGAATGACATGTTGTTTGTCTTTTTTAAAAAAAAATGCACAGATGACACATCTCCCATTGAGACAGACAATGTGTCATCTGCAAGCGTGGATTTCAGCCACTACTATGGCGACTGAAAAATCAAGACAATATTTTTCCCAAAAAAAACTCGGTTTTCAAGTCATTTCAACATGAAAACACCTTATTAGCACTCTTAGAATACCCACAAACCAATCTGACAACTAAAAATTACCTAAAAAAATCAAAAAAATCAAAATCAAACCAGTTGGGATTTGACTCTCTCGACTTAGATTTGTTTTTCAAGCAATATTGAGACTCCAAATAACCATCATCAAGCCTTTTTCATCTCATGAAATCTATGGGCATAAAAAAACCATTTTGGTGTTAAAAAATGGTGTAAACGGTGACTTTTTTTTTCATCATTAGAATCTAACAATCTCTCTCTCTCTTTCTCACTCATCTTTTTAATCAATGATCGGAAAAAAATACGAATGAATTTTTATATCATAATTAAATTTGTCAAATTTAAGAGGACTTATTTATTATTTTTAAAAATTGAGGATCTAAACGTATTTTTCATAAAAACCTTGACACACAAGCCATTTCTTGCATCTTTTCATTTCGGTCTCTATCCATTTAAATTCATAATTTTCTAAAAAATAAAAACCAATTGACTTTTAATTTATGATCAAATCACTTAAAAATTGAAATTTAAAAATCAAAATGAAAAAAAAAATAAATGGTGAAAAAAATAAAAAATAAAAAATAAATGGTGAATTCGCAATAACATACGTGTGTGTACATTATCAGTAGAAGTATCACACCTTTTAGAATTTTCTGTAACAAGAGTTTTTTTTTTTTTTTTAAGAAAACCTCCATGCTATTGGTATTTCTATACATTATTACAAGAAGGTAAAACAGCTTCTTCTATCATAAGATGTCCATTGACAATGTCGTAATGACGACAACAATTTTGTTTTTATTTTGAAAGTCAGTTTGATTTTATTTGATAGCTATATTTCATGACAATATTTCCAAAAGAAAACAATTATTGTCATAATTGCATGGGATTCAAGATTTTCAATTATAATACGGTTTCAAAAATCAGACAGCCGACCGATCCTGAGATTGGATCTACTCTACAGTCTACAATCCCACCAACTTTGCTATTGACCACTGCATGATTTTGTCAAATTAATCAAATACTGTTAATTAAATAATATGGTCAACAACCTAATATGTCGTGGCATGTCAGGGATATTTAGTAGAGCAGTAACAAATATTTTTTAAAATGTTTATTTTTAAATATATTAAAATATTATTTTTTAAAAAATTTAATTTTAACATTACAATATTAAAACGATAAAAAAACATAATTTTTGTTTTATAAATATCCATTTGAACTGTACTCCCAAACAAAGTTTAGAGTTAAAACTAAAAAGTTGTTAAGGAAACAAAATAAAAGAAAAATGTTTTTTTTTTCTTTCAGAATTATTATTAAGATTAAATGTTTTTTCATTTATATTTTAGAAAGATAATATCTGAATTTTTCATTTCAAGAAATTTATTTCCATGATATCCCTTGAATTTGAATATTAAAAATCCTATTTATCACACATAAAGAGAAGATGTAATAAAAAAATAAAATTTTTCTTTTTTGTGTCTATATTACAACCGTATTAGCATTGAAATATTAGTATCTAATATATAACAGATTGTTGGATTTGAATTAAATCAATTCCCCTTTTTTTTTTTAATTATTGTTGGATATCAATATTTCATTACAGCAATATCAACATCTTGGATTTCAACTTGAAAAACCAAAATGGAGCATCCTTTTCGTGTAACGCATAAATAGTTATATACTATCAATATCAACATCCATTTTGATCGGATTTAATAATTTATATTGATGTGATTTTTGAATGATAATATATATATATATATATATATATATTAAAATCCTTGGGT
>Ga0307518_10000574_pt1 | contig 27939 bp, 14 predicted proteins | sample 25_EM_MG_FD_203889 | JGI IMG/M metagenome (GOLD analysis project Ga0307518, IMG submission 203889) | Populus trichocarpa ectomycorrhiza microbial communities from riparian zone in the Pacific Northwest, United States - 25_EM | ecosystem: Host-associated > Plants > Roots > Unclassified | place... | reverse complement strand
AAAAAAAAAAAAAAAAAAAAAAACTTTCAGCGCATAGTTTGGGTTTCTGTACCACTAATCTTTGTTCAAGTTCGTCATCTTGGCATCCATATTTAGTAGTGTACCTTTTTTTTTGTTTTTTAAAGAGTTGTCTCGACATGTGAGTAAATTTTTCTCATTCAGAAGACATGTTTGGAGGCAGCAAGAATATAGTAATTCATCTCCTAGAAGTGACTCATGATGATAAGGGTGTTGTCACAGTATATCCAAAGGATTCTGAAGCCTGAACTTGCTCAAACATTGTTTAGTGGAACAGTTTATATATATATATATAAGATTGCTTAGTGGATCGAATAGGTTGGGGAGAATTATGCTATACATAGAAGTGGTGTTGGTCTGAGTTGATGCCTTTTTTATGCTTTCAAGTTGCTAGAATGGTGAACGCACCTTTTTGTTTTTCTTGGTGTCTGTAACAATGTTTGAAGCTCAGTGAACAGTGAATGTTAAACAGAAGCAAGTGATGGTTCGTTGGTGTTCAAATCATTCTAGAATGGTCAGATTGCTGTTTTGTTGTAAGGCATTGCTTTGCCTTTGGATTTTATTTATTTTTGGGTCTGTTTGGACTACTGTTATATCATCCTCAGAGTTGTATTCTTTTTATCATGTGCCATTTCTGACAAAGCATGTGGTACTCAGAGGTAGTTATTGATTACAAATTAATGTTAAAGTCTAGATGGCAACTATCATAATAGGTTTCATAGCTGGTTTCTCCATTTTTGATAGGTTTATTGTAGGCACTGGTGAGGTTGAGTGAGGGTGGACAGTACAAGGTGAAGCACAGAAATAAGAAACAACATTAGTAAACTCACAAATCAAGATTACATGAAAATCAAAGCAAAAGGTTTGGATCTTGGTGAAAGAGTAGAAACAAAATCTTTCAAATTTAGAAGATAGTGGATGCTGGTAAACGTATTGTTTTTTCATGCATGGGGTCAATGATGGGTCTGTGAGATAAATAGGCAGACAATTAAGAAAAAGACCTGTTCAATTGGTTAGATTATCTTATTAGCTTGGGCTTAGGCCAAATGAGGTTAACATCAGAAGTTAAAGTACGGAAATTTATTGTTTACTTTCAGATTCGTATTGCTATTTTTAAATTTACACAGCATTTCAGCATTGTTTATTTAATACTTGGACCATAAATAGGGATGGTTGTGTTTGTATTTGCTTTTTCCTTCTCATCATGCCGATGGGAGCAGCTAATTAACCATTCACTGATGGATGCCTGGAACTAGATTGAGAGCTTGCAGAGCAAGAAAGTTGCTTCAAAAGAAGGAAGAACAGAAAGCAGCTGATAAAGCTGCTGGTATTGATTTGCCTAGTGACTATTCAGATGATGAATCTCTGGTAAAGTGCAACTGATTTTTGTATGACTTGCCCAAGCTTAGTTATTCAATTTACCAGCAAGTACTTGTCACTTGGGCCGGATGAGCTGATATATAATTCTCTTTTTGGTGGTTACAGCTAGAAAACAGAGTTTCTCCTCTGCATGATTTTTTAAAGGACGAAGCGCATCATGATCTTATTATAGATGTCTGTATTTTTTTTCCTTTATTTTTATTCATCTATTCCTTATTTTTTATTTTGATTGATTTATTGATTTATTTGCTTGAAACTTATTGAATTTGCACTTGCAGTTTGTTTTAGAAACATTGTTAAGGAATTCCACTCATGCTGAATAAAGTCACCTGTGGATATTCTTTTACGTTCTGATAGTTAGCTCTCTCTTGGTTTGGTTTATAGTTGTGCAAGGCATTGCAATCGTTGCAAAGATATTCTGAAGCTCTGGAGATTATAAATCTCACCCTGAGATTGGTTTCTGATAAACTGCCTGGTGATAGGGAGGAGCAACTTCAGTCTCTTTTAGCTCGTAAGTCTCGGGCCTAGAAAGACGTGCCCCCCCCCCCCCAAATCACACAAACACCCCTCCACTTAACTCTTACTAGTTTTTTATTTCTTTCCCCCCCTCTTCTGCATTTCATTTTCTTTGGTGCCATCATGAAAACCATTCAAGTCTGCTTCTCCATCAAAAAAACAATTCTGCAGGCTTTTGGGATTTAAATGAAGCTGAGTATTTGTTTTTGTTTTCTCAGAAATATCTTTTAACGCCACGGATCCTAAACATGGTTTTGATTATGTAAGATCTGCTATTCAGAAACAGCCGCACAGCATTGCTGCCTGGAACTGTTATTACAAAATAACCTCAAGGTGATTATTATTTTATATCTTAATGTTAATTTCCTCCACTGTGTTTACCATTTTCTTATTTCATATGGAACATGAAACAGGATGCTGGAAAATTTGTGGAATCTGGTATAATAAAGTGGTGATGTACAAATAGATGCACTTATTCTTGATTATCTTCACAAATTGCTCTCAAATTCTCACAATACTAGAAAGTTCTTGATTATATAATTTTAGTCTATCAAATCACACATGCAATTTTTAATATATGTAGATTGAAACATACGTCTTGAATCTCCCTAAGCTTGTGCTTACTAGTGCCTCTCTGGCATACTATCTGTGTACTTTGACTGATGTTTACTTATCATCTCACTTGCCAAACAAAAGGAAAAGGTTTGTTTCAGTTTCATTCCTTTTGTTTTTCTTCTCTTTGCTTGTGGAAGTAGGACTTCGTGACCTTAACGTTCACATGGTATTTCACACAGCCTGAAAACACGAAACCCCAAGCTGGAGTATGTTCATTTATACGACCACTTGCATTTTTGTTTACATCTTGTTGTTCATTCATGGATTTCTTATGATATCATAGATTGGGAAAGAGCCACTCAAAGCATGCCAAATTTCTACGTTACATGCGAAACAAACATAAAAGGTGTGTTCCACCTATAGTCATTTCTGCTCATCAGTTTACCATGCTCAGCCATCATCAAGATGCTGCAAGAGAATACCTAGAAGCTTATAAACTGATGCCAGAATGTCCTCTAATTAATCTGTGTGCGGGTAAGGCTTTCTTCTATTTTTGTTTGACAATTTGTTTATACTTGCAGTATTATTAGATTATACAGTGATAGATGATATGTTTATTTTCAATTTATTTTGTTTTCCATCTTCAGGAACTGCCTTGATCAACTTGACCCTTGGATTTAGACTCCAAAATAAGCACCAGTGTCTTGCACAAGGCTTGGCATTCCTCTATAATAATTTACAGCTAACAGAGAATAGCCAGGTAGGGTTCATTGTCGTATATGTACTTGATTTTAGTTACTTTATGTCATTCTTGCTTCTTGTGGGTCAGACGCTTTTAATACCTGCTTGAGATTGACTAAAATTTCTTCATGTCTTGATAAAAAAATAAAATAAAATAAAATAAAATTGGTATTGTAGAATCTGTTGATGAAAAGGAGGTCAAAGAATGTAAATGAAGTTACTGACACAGCTTTATACCATTTCTTATTATTAAAGCGTCTATATTGCTGTATATAGGGGAAGGAAAACAGAACTGGACCTAACACAACAATTAGCCTTTTACATGCACCCACATGATCTTGTATGCACAATAAATTGGTGTTCCTTTAATATGATCTTGCTTGATTATTAATATGTCCATGCAATTAATCTTAATCCGTTAAGTCAAATAATGGTGGATTTTTCAAACCTGCTGAAATTGGGTTAGTTTCCAATTAAAATCGTTGACAACCAAATTGCAAAAGCTTTAGTCGTGATCTTGAAGCTATTTCTAATTGACCTAATGCAGTAGGTGGATTCCTGGCATCAGTTTCAATGTTTGTTGACCATTGATTCAATTATGTATTTGTTGCTTGTTATTTCTGTTTTTCATCACAACTTAATTTTAGCCCCTAATTCCATTACCTTTCCTACTTGCCCACAGCTGAGTTACCATAGAGCTTCCATTATTTTATACATATACGATCTGCTACTATCGTCTAGATTTTGTTGGGCTCTATTACCTTGCATGCATTTCAGTGATCTTTTGATTATGTATCAAAAATTAATAACGTTTGTTGGTACCTTCTAGATTTTGGGTGGTTAGGGGGATTTTATAGAACTGAATGATTACCGAAACATTTTTTTTCTCTCCCTAATAAAGCCACCTTTTAGATCGTGGGGGTTTCCACGTTAACCCCTAACATTAGATTCAGTCAGTAGAACATGCATCGTCCTTCAACTGTCAGGCTACTGAGAGCGTTGCTAAACTGTGTCAAGTTGTTCTTTTCATCTACTATTATAGACTTTCACCTTGAATGCACTTTTTCTGCTGCTATTATTCTGTTGAAGTTTCTGAATTTTCTTGTGGCGCTTGAATACTAGCAACTATGGCTGCTAATCACTTGTATGCACAAATGCTTGGATTATTGAAAGCAATATATGATCAAATCTAGTTTCCGCTTTCATGGATTTTTGTTTGTAAAATGGTGCTAAATCAATATATCTGCACCTTGCAGGAGGCATTATATAATATCGCCCGTGCCTATCATCATGTTGGACTAGTGTCTCTAGCAGCTTCATATTATGAAAAGGTGCTTGCAGCTTGCGAGAAGGATTACCCCATTCCGAAACTTCTGAATGAGAATTCAGAAATGGAAAATATGAAACCAGGTTACTGTGACCTGCGCAGAGAATCTGCTTATAATTTGCATTTAATATACAAAAACAGTGGAGCATTTGATCTTGCTAGGCAGGTCTTGAAAAATCACTGCACTTTCTGACTAAACATCCTCGACACTGACATCAACTGGTTTGCAAGAATTGCAGGTGTTCTTTTTTGCACATATAGCTCTCTAAACCGAACATTAGGTAAATTTATTATTTAACTCTTTCCAACTTTTATTTTATTTTATTTTGTACTTTTCTCTGTCATGGAGTTTCTTTGGGGTGCCATTTTCAATGTTCTTAACTGTACCCACCCAGAGAAGAGGATTTGTCAACAGAAACTTTACTACCATTTAGCAAACTGGGTATGCCTCTTCGAGCTATCAGCAAGCGTGCATGTGGCAATATGCTAGATGACAAACAATTCTAAAATAATATGCTTTTAATTTTTTTAAAAAAATAAAACTTACATTCTTTTGTATTAATTCAACTTACACTCTTGGAGGTGCAATCTTTGACAATTTTTTTTTAATTATTATTATTATTATTATTATTAAAGGTTGTGTAGTTAATTTTTTATTTTTTATTTTTACGGGTTGCGTCTGTTATTTTATTTATTTCTTAGATCTCCGTCTCCCTCTGTTATAAGGCTCCGTTTGATAGTATGATCAGAACTGATCAATTTTTTTAAAACCTCATTTACCACAAATTTAAATGTATCCTATTATAAAAAAACTTCGTCAGTTTTGATTAAAAAAACTATAATTTATAATCTAAAAATATTAAAATTTAATTTTTCAAATCATAACCTAAAAAAACACAATAATCTAATCACCCTTTCTCTGAATTCCAACCGATACTACCAGATGAGTTGGAAAATTCGATTTCAAAATAAAAACTTAGTAATGCTCGTAGTTACATTGACCCACACATCTTTAATGTCGTAACCCCCTAAAAAAAAAAAAATTCCTCCCTCCTTCCATGTTAAAAATATTAGGCAGTTTGGTTAAAATATTGTTTATCTTAAAATTTAAAATTTTTTATTTAAATTAATTTTTAATATTTTTAGATCGTATATTAAAAATAAATTTTTAAAAATATAAAAAAAAATTAATATATTTTTTTAAAAAATACACTTTAAATAATAACTTCTATCGCTATCCTAGCTCTTTTTCCAAATCACGAATCACGGAGTGAAAAAGAAGGGGGAGAGAGAGAGAAACAATATATCTGCACCAATTATTAAATCGTACCCTCTGTTTTAAATTCATTTAATTAATACCTTGTTCTGTCCAATTTTGCCATAAACCCAAGATTATCTCAAGTTCGAATTTTATTATTTTTATTCTATTTTATAAAAATTAAATATAAAATAATATAAATTTATACAAGATTCAAAATATATTAATAAATAAGATAAAACTATTCTTAAAAAATTAATCTTTTAAATTAAAATAATTTTCTGACATTCCATGCTGGCAGCCAATGCACCTAACAAAGAAGGCACAAGTTGTATCACGAGAGTAAACAGGAGAAATCTCTCTATTTTTTTTTTAGTTTTTGTGCTTTTCTTACAAGTTGAAAATAAACTAAAACATGAAGGCCATTGAGAACAATGACACCTGTTTCTCAGTTTATCTATACGTACGAGGTGAGAAACTGGGAATTATTACAGAGGGCAACCATCTCCTTGATTTATAATATTATTCAAGGCATAACCAGAGAACTGCTTGCTGTACTTATTGTCTTGAGAAATTGATCACACATTATCAAACCACTATGAAGGTTTAGGAGAAAATCATACATCAGACAGTGGCAATCGCGTGTAATTTGTCCAGTTCATCGTAGAACATTGGGTTTATGGCTATAGGGGAGAAAGGATCCTCCAAAACACCAGTTCTGCTAGATTAACAAGAAACATCTTCAAGGGAATTTTTATAAAGATTTCGTGCATGGCATCTCTAATCCCACAAGGACCATTGGAGGTGTTACTTGATTCTGTTTGTTTAGCAGCACAGCGCTCCAATACTCTCTCAAGCTCCTCAAGAACATAGGACAAGGAGCACCAGGGGAGGAATGGAAATAAATAAATAAATAAAAAGAGTATTGATTATGAGTTTGACTCTGACAATCTAAGGTCTTACGAGTCTTGCATAATCAAAGATTATCAACTGTAAGTCTCCTGATTAGCCCCAAAGGCTCGTTCATGGCCCTTGACACGGCCACTTAGCACAACCGGAGCAAATGAAGTGGTCAATAGGTTATCTACTCAAAGATGGTTCAGGTTGAACAGAAATCCATTCCAAAATTCTGTTCAGAACCAAGGTAAAGAAAAATTACCATCAAGTAATACACAAAAAGCATAAAAATCCACATGGGAATCTCTTTGGCTGGTTAGAGACTTCCCTCTTGATCTGATGAGCAGCACATGCCAAGTGCACTGCGGATTTGTAATGTTATGAGTTCATTCATTGCTGTCTTTTTTTGTCTCGAAACAGCAATCAAACACTTCTTTGATATCCGATCACGGAGCACGAAACTGGACGTGAGAATACATATCACCTGACCATGAAATCAAGAAAGGAAAACTAGCAGTAATTGATTTTTTAGATTAGATTTATTGGATAGGGAAGCCAGACATTTTCCTGCTGGTTTTATGCAAATGTGAATTATTTGCAGGGGAAGTGAGTTAATCAAAACCCAGCCTTGGCTAAGTACAAACTTGAAGCTTACTGCTATGTTTCTGATTTTTACAGCACAAGAGAACGAAGATCCTTAATTATCAATGAATGAAAAAACAAAAAATAAACAATAAAAAACTAAAACTGTGCATGTAAGACATTCAACTTGCGTTCTCAGATCCAAATATTCATATGCAAAATCGATGAAATATGATACAGAATGATTTCCTTTGATTGCCCCCACATGGAAACTCGAACTTCGAAAATTATTAGAGAAAGAAATTTTATTGCATGTGTAGGACAACTAATCAATACTGAAAAGATAGAGCAAAGATCCTTATCTTCCACCCTGCAAAGCTAGGTCATGCAAAATTATTGGTTCCAATTATCCCTTCTGCATGATTCATGCTAAGGATTTTTAAAAGCCAAGTTGTGTTTGATCTCCTCCTATAAATTGCTCACCCCACTTCTCTATTTCCCACCACCACCATTCAAATTCTATAGCTCTTGAGCCATCAGTATAGCTTGCATTTTAGAGCTCAGACATGGCTTCAAGAGCACTAGCCTCCACTGCCCTTTTCCTCGCCCTCAACATTCTATTCTTCACTTTGGTGAGTTCTAGTGATTGCCAAGGAAAGCCTGAAGGCCCTAAACATCAGCCATCACCATCAACAACACCAAAGGTCAAACCACCAAAATCAAAGAGCACTTGCCCTAGAGATACCTTAAAGTTGCAAGCATGTGCGAATGTGCTGAACTTGGCGAAAGTTCTAATCGGTGAAAAAGAGAAGGCCACTTGCTGCAGCCTCATTGATGGCCTTGTTGATCTGGAAGCTGCTGTTTGCCTTTGCACTAGAGTCAAAGCTGATCTCTTGGGCCTCATCAAATTGGACATTCCTGTTGCTGTGGAGATCTTGCTCAATGAATGCAATAGGAAGGTTGCTGAAAAATTCAAGTGTCCATCCTACTAAATTTCCTTAGTTTAATTAGTCCCTTTTGTTATTTTTCTTTTCACGTCGTCTCTACCTCGTGCTTTTTGTGGACCTTAGCTAGTATGTTTACTGGCCATGCCATAAACATTGCTACATCAATAATTTGTTGCTGTTATTTTCGTGTTGATGGGAAGAGGAAAGACTCTTTGCCTTTCCCCCTCTAATCATCTGTTTCTGTTATGCTAAGAAATTTGCCTCTTTCGTTTTTCTTCTCGTCTTTCAATTTTCGTATAGAGCTATACACTACATACAATAATTCATGGTGACATATCAACTCAAACATGCTAAATAATATTATTTAGAGTTCACATTTTCCTCTCGACTCGGAAAATTTTGTAGAGGAATGTTAAACAATTACAAAAGTGGGCAATTTTATATTGCTATTCAGATGGTTCGTTTACTGCCTTTCCTTTCTCTCTTAATCTGGCCACCTCTTCTTTCATAGCTTCTTTCCTCTTCTTGCTAGCTAGTACTTTTGCTTGCAAACCGCTTATACTAGGGTCCTTTTTCTCCCCTGGTGGTGGAGGTGGTGGCCTTCTGGCTGCTGCATTTGCATTCCAGCCACCGATGTTCAAACCCGTCAGAGCACCAGCCAAGCCCAATGCTATTGTCCTGCATCATGACGGCAGGAACCCCCATCACATTTGGCTAAACGTATTAGCAAACTCATGTCTTGAGTATTCAGTTACAGTTGCATGTAATTTGGAAGTCATTACACCAGATTCATCATAGCTCGTGGTATATAGAAAACATAGATTCATCAACATTATACTATGGCCTAAATCAAAAGAAAGATACCCACCTGCGATGGACAAGTTTGTTATCTGAAAATGGCTTGGAATCTCCATGGCAAGCCCTCACTCTTTGAAACCCTGGAGATGGAACAGGCGATGTCTTCTTAGATTTGGCTACAGTAGGTCTTGCTGTGGTAGCTGGTGTTATGTAAAGTGAATGAGCCATGACTATCTCAGGGGATTGTCTGAATAGAAAAAAGAAAATTGGACAGACAAATTATCTGGTCAATCGTGATATGGCATGAAACCATAGGTGGATAGTATTTTGAGCTCTAGTTGTATTGGGAAATGGATATCCATTGGATGATACTAGATAAGCTTCATTGTTGTGCTTTATGTGGACCCATTTTGTTGCTGTTTTTATAGCTTTGATATCCTGCTGTATAGCTCTGGCATGTGGCCATCTGCTAATAAAAACAGCAAAATAAGGGGGGCTTAAAATCGGCACCACGGTATATTTCTTGCAGTTGGGGGTCAATTTCTAAGAGCGAAATGAGATCGGGATTCTACAAGACATAGTTACGATACTTAGAAAACCCTTGACGACTCACCCTCTATTCCTAGGTAGATTTCGCTGATGCCCTAAATTAACTTCAGTCTCAGAAAAAAGTTGCTCCGCTTAACACTTGTTCAACGATTTTAAAAGCTTTAGGCATTTGATATCTATTGTACTTTCTGGTATTAAGCCAACAAATAACCTCCTGTTCAGTTCAGCCATAAATATTCGTGCACCTCAGATTTCGGTCTGATCTAAAAACAATTAAGTAGGGGATCTCTATCTCATCATTCCAGCTAATCACCAGCATATGATCTGGAATTGAATTTCTACTACAATCAACGCAATCAGAGCATTTAGCCAAAGCAAATGTATTAAAATGCAATGTCAAAATTGAAAATGCATTCCATATCAAGCTAAAAATTTCAAGATCTTGTAAACTGAGAAGGTTGTTGTACTTCAGGCGACACAAAAGGCTGCAATAAACAGAATTAACTTTAAAGACATAACTAGGTTTCAAGTAACAACTCAAAGTAGTAGACTGCCACAGAAAATCGACATCGGAGCTTAATTGATGGGTGAATGTTTTCACTCGTCATCTTCATCATCAGCAGCTGAGTTGAAGGTATTCAATCGCTCAACCAACTTCTCTTTCCTTTCCTCGTAGGTTAGCTTCTTCAAGTTATACCTGAATACACCAACAAAATCAATGCTAATGAAAATGTGTAAACGTGTAGCTCCATGCAAAAATGGCATGAGAAGCTGAACGAGTGAAATACACAGGCAAAATCATGCTGGTGATTGCAATAAATACACTGGTTGAAGATATAAACACAAATGAAAATAAGCATTATAGTATTCAACAAAATAGCAACCAACCTCTTGTGCTCCTTGAGTGGCTCCTTCTCTGATTTCTTGGTTGTTGGATCTGCACGAATAGCAGCATGAACCTTCTTGTACAATGCCTCCATACAATCAGCATCAATTTCTCTCTTGAGGTACTCACTAAAGTGAGACTGGTATTTCTCAGGTTCATCCTCCATCAAAGTCTGGGGTGAAGAAACGCAAACTAAACATTCAAGAACCATAATACAAAATATACAAGCACAATTTCTGATTGACGCAGTTTTATGATGCTGAAACAACAAGATGAGGAAAAGTTAAAGTGTTAATTTCAACTAGCCAGTATTACCCTCATGTATGCTGCAACATGTCCACCATAAATATATTTCCGGTGAACTTCAGCATCGAGCTGCTTATTGTCCTTTCCAAAGCCAGCAAACCTCTTTTCACTGTGAGGAATATCCAAACCACCATCAAGAGCTCCCTATAACAGCAAACAGCACGAATTAATTAAATGAAAAACATCAAAGCACGATTCAACTACCATGAATAAATGATGATGTGCACTCACATGTATAACATTGAAATTCAAAGAGACTAAATGACTATCCTGAACTACAAATACAAAAAGCAAACAGCCAAGGGCATAAAATATTTACTTCATGGAAAGGAAAACAAAGGTCCATCCATCAAAATGGATGGTATACTGAAAATGTCAACTGCAACTTCTAATCAAATAAAACCAATGAGAGCAATATTTCAAATATAATTGCATTAACACATTTTCCACATAATTGATAAAATTGACTGCATGAAATCTTTAAATAAATATTATACTATAGTGATAAAATATTTTATGAGAGAAAACTCTCAGAACACAAATTATGACAAAGGGGGATTTGGATAGCATATCTTAATATACCTTGAGAGCACCAAAGACACGATTTCCAGTTGTAGTTCTGACTAACCCAACATCAAGTAGGGCACGAAATGGCCTCCTGGTGTCAGCTGGTTCAACTGAGAAATCCTCGCCAGTGGCCTAATACCCAAGATCTTAGTCAAAAACTTCTTGTAACACTCATTTTTTAAGTAAATAGTATGATAAAAAATAATAAAGTCAGTTTCATCAATGAATAAGGATCCTTTATCCTGAGAGTATACCTCAACATTGCCCTCATATTCCTCATCCATCTCAAGCATTTTCAACAAGCGGCGAGCCAAGAGAAGTCCGGTACAGTAAGCTGATCAGGTTTCCAAATAAGCAAAAGGTTAGAGCCATGTGTGTATCAAGGAAGCTCACATATTGAGGAAGCTCATAGTTCTCAGCTAAATAATTACCTGCTGCATAGTTTGTAAGACCAACTTCAAGCCCATATCGAGGAAGTTCATGAGCATAAGCAGAAGCAAGGACAGTATCTCCAGTAATGCTAGCTGATGTTATTTGTGCAACAATGTCCTTGTTGCTCTAAATACAAGATGTTAAGGAGCCAAACCTATGAAACACAATCTAAGACATGAAGTTCTTTTCCAAATTCCATGTTGAGCAGGAGCAGACACCTACACCTATAAAATAAACAGACTTTCATGCAAGTACATTCACATGCCACTATCTTAAAACCTAATGATGCAATTCAGAGACAAAAGGACTCATTTCATGTCAACACCATGCACAATTCATACCCATATTTAAATGAAAATGCAGATTGGCCCACTTACGATACCCAGTATTCTACTTCAACAGTTACAAAATACAGTAAATAAAGAACCCAAGAAAAGGTGGCTAACCAGCAAAAAAAACACAGTAATAATACATATATATATATATATATATATATATATATATATCACAACACGTTAAAAAACATACGAAGGATACAAATCGGACAACAAATCGATACTTGGGCGTATTGTACTTGTTCTTGTCCTGATTAATCAGTCGAATCCTAGCCCTGTAGTCAGTCTTCCCCTCTACAACAAACAATTCCCATCCATTTATCAATAAAGCAAAAAAAACAACAAAAAACATTAAAGCAAACGAACTTTATCAACACACTATATCTAATAAACAAAAAAGTGACAATCTTTACCTCTTCTTCTCTTAAACTTGACTTGAAACCTCTTGGAGTAGGCCTTAGATTTCTGAGCCTTCGCATAGGCCTATCCAAACAACAACAGAAACAAACAAATTAGCAAAAACCAATTTCAACAAATACAAAAAAAATACATAATCACTACTTAATTCCAAGTTTAAGCGGAAAAAAAAAAGATATTTCAATAAAAATCGTAGCTTTTTAAGTCTAATAAAATGGAATCCAGGAAACAGTTTGACGCGTTATGTAGTTGAAAGCTATGGTTTTGAGTGTTACCATTGTTGGAGCTTGATCTGTTAGAGGGGGACGAGGGGAAGGAGGGGGAGACGGCTAATAGGGTTTGAAAGAGAGTGGAACTTATAAAGGAGCTTGAATTATAAACCCTAGTGACTGGCCTCTGGGTCTTGAAATGGACGGCTGGGATTGAATTATTTTTAGGCAGCTAGGGTTTCGTTGATTTTAATGGTGTTTCGGTCATTTCGGTAGCCCGTTCATGAATACAAAAGCCCAAATCTGTTTTTGATGGGTCCATAATCAATAAAAATCATTGAAATGAAATTATAGATGGGTTTGCCTTTGCCGTCGAAATGTTTTTAAGCAAATAGAAGTATTTATATAATGCAACCGAAATTTAAATGCCTGCTATGTGTGTGTCCAATCAAATATTTTTAGATATTAGATTATTTTTCATGTTATGATGCAAGTTGGATATTTCTTTTAAATTTAAAAACATTTGTTAATATGTTTTTTTAATATAAAAAAATTTAAACAATATAAAAATTGATTTGGTTTGATTTGGTCGACTTAGCAGGTTTAAAAATAACACAGACGTCCGATAAAAATATAGTTTGAATAAAAAAATCAAGACGATATATTTTTTTTAAATATTAAAACGATAACATATTAGATTGACTCATATCAACTCAAGTTAACTTGCTAAATTCATTACCTAGCTCCTACCTTGATAATCCAATAAAAAAAATATTAAATTCAATTCTCAATAAACTCAATGTTTAAGGATGAAATTAAAAAAAAAATCCAACTACAAACAATAGTTGAGTTAACTCGGGTTAACCTCTGAAATCTAGGTCATGAAACTAGGATAACCCCATAGAAAGTAAATTGAAAAAAATTATGAAACTTAATTCTCAATTAACCTAATGATGAATAATAAAATTAAAAAAAAAAGATAAAAAAAAAAACAATTGAGTCATGATACTAGAATAACCTCATAGAATGCAAACTGAAATAAATTATAAAATCTAATTACCAATTAACTCAATATTAAATAATAAAATTGAAAAAATAAATCCAACTAAAATAGAATAAAAAGATGAGTCAAATGGCCTAACCCACGACTTAGATTATAAAACCGTGATAACCCCATAAAAAGCAAATCAAAAATAAAATTATGAAACTCAATTCTCAATCAACCCAATGTTGAAGGATTAAATTGAAAAAAAAAATTACACGGGTCAACCCGGGTCAGGATCAAAATAACTCCATAAAAAGCAAATTAAAATATTTATAAACTCCAATTATCAATCGATCTAATATTGAATGATATGATTGAAAAAAAATTTAGAAAAAAGCCTAAAAATAACCATAGTTAACCCGGGCTAACCTAAAAAACTCGTGACTCAGGTCATAAGACGTGATAACTCTATAGAAAGCAAATCAAAATAAATTATAAAGTTAAGTACTTAGTAAATCCAATGTTGAAGGATGAAATTAAAAACAAAAAAATAGGTTCGAAATTACAAAAAATGTCAATAAATTTGAGGACAAGGTGAAAAAAGATTGGGTACTTCATTGTTCATTTCTACAGTGAAATGTCAAGGTCTTTCAATATATGTTAAAAAAAAATTATTCAAGCATTGCCAACATATTTTATAGTAGTAATGTTGTTATATGATTAAGGCAACAAAATACCTAAAATTGGGTGAATTAGGTGTTCCATTAATAAATAAAAAATTTGCAATCAATTCAATTAAACACACTAAGCAACAATATAATTAAATTCAATAAAGCAAATAGTTAAGGGATATAAATTCAAACTTGATTTATAACGTAGTTTAGTAAGCCTGCATCCACACCTCAAGCACCAAACCGAACTTGAGTATTGTATTCTTTTACTAATTCATGTTCAAGATTACAATTGTCGCTTGATGAATCCATACTAAGATTTTACACCACTCAAAGATATTTCCTCTCCAGGATTTTTCCTCACTTGATGAATCCATACTAAGATTTTTATAACTTGAAGATATGTCATCTTCAAGTTTTTTTTTTTTATGAAATTCTTTCATCAATACCAAGAGTTTTACCTAACTCACAAAGTATTACAAAGATGATTTTGCTCATAACAAAACTCTCTTAAAGAGTAGATGATACAATTTAAAGTCTATTATCTCTATACCTCATTTAGATAATTTGAAGGTATCTAAATATATTGAGAATGAAAATAAATACTCTATTGCTAAAATATAAAGGTTCAATTTAGCACAAACTTAAATTATGACAAGATTGATAATTTATTGTTTGTTTATTTCTTAAAACAGCTTCTATAATATGTATGTTCAAAATTCTCTTTCATTTTAGCAAGAATGAGAGTTATTTATAAGTTTTCAAAACAAACTAGTTGTTTTTAGCCGTTGGAATCTCACTGACGACTAAAACGATCAACCAATTCAAATTAATCAAGCTAATTGGTCGACCAGTTCAACTTAAATTCTATTTTTTTACAATTTGAACCTGGTGAATCTTGAACCGGTTAATCAATTCTACATGCATGCACAATGAAGTGTGTATGTTCATTTTAATTGTGCTATCAAGATAAGATATAAAGATTTACACATTGCACTAAAATGAATACTTAATTCTAAGTTCTCGCTTACTTTTTTCCTGGATTTCTTTCCATTTTGCTTGTTGATATGTTCTTCGAGTAAACTTGTTTAAACTAATTCTCAACAAGATAATATTAGTCATTTTTTCATTCAATTATTATAATCAAAACATACAAGAATGTGACTCAAAGGTCAACAAGTAGGACAATTTTTAATTAACAACTCAAAACTCGGCTCAGCTAGTCAACCTTGAAATCTTTCATCTTAAATTATTACTTAACTTGATTTCCAAATTAAATCATGGGGGAATTGACCTAATATAACTCAGTCGACTAGACAGTCGAAAAAGCAATCTAGATGACCGATAAAAATGTGACTTGACTTTAAAAGATTTCAAGATAATTTAATTTTTAAATACTGAGACAACAATATATTGGATTGATCTAGGTCGATACACCAACTTGCCACCCAGTTCATAGGACTAGGTGGATTTAATAAGCTTGTTTTTTTAAAAATTATTTTTTATTTAATTACATGATAGCAGAAAAAAAAAACAATCATAACAAAGCAATCGAATAAAATAAAATATTAAAAAAATGTGATGGATTGCGCATAAAAAAATTTCTAATAACATTTCTATTATCTTACTCGAGAACAAAGCAAAATCAAGCGAGATTTAATAAAATAATATCAAAAATATATTATTAATTAACTTAATAATTTTTTTAAAAAATAACATATATAATATATTTGAAATTTATTAATTTTTAAGAAAATAAATTATTTTTTTAAAAAAAAACACGCAAGCCATATGAAAAAAAGCCAAGATGCAAGGGGCTGCCAACTAGGCCTGTGCCTAGGTTTTTTTCTTCTCCACGTCAATTTTTTATATAAAAAAAAATTAACGACATGTCATCTGCAAACTCAATTTTTTTTCCCACCAAATAGGTCGCTGGAAAATTGATTTAGGTGTTTTTTCACCTAAATATACCCATGTAACCTCAAAAAACCAATTCCTCAACTTAAGAAACCCCAAGAATTGTTAAAAAAATACTATTTCTCATCCATAATCTACTTTTTTTAGCAACTTGAAAACCCAAATCTCAATGAAACTTTTATCACAAAGAGGGACACTTTCACACCAAATTTCATCATTTTTGTCATCGGAACACGATCAATTGACCTATCTCTCTCTCATCCATCATTTCTGAATGACTCGTTTTCTCATCTTTCTTAGACTCAGAGACTAAAACATTAACAAAATAAAGTTTTGTACTATATCGTTCAATTGCAAAATTAAAGGGACTAAAAAGCAAAATTTAAAAATATCCTAAGGCAAAAGTAAGCAAAAAGGCGCCAGTACAATTTTTTTTTTTTTAAAGGGAGCTTCTATATTTTATTTGTTTTAATTTTTGTCCTCTCTTTTCAATTCTTTTTAAATAATAAAATCATTTTATTTTTGTGAAATTAAGCATCAACCCAAGGATATTTGTTTTAGATCGAGACAAACACATATAAATTAGATCGAAATAAATTTTTAACCCCAAATCTCAATAAACATTATATTAAATAATAAAATTGAAAAGAAATAATATACAGACAAAAAGAAAGGGGGCAAGAGTTGACACCACACTTTTTAAAAAATAAAAGAGTCACAATTTTTTTTTGTTTCAATTTTGGTCTTTTTATTTTCAATCTTTTGCAACAATCAAATCATTTTTTTTTGGGTGAAATCAAGCACCAATCCGGAATATTATTTTAAGACCACAATAATTATATAAAAAATAAATTAAAATAAATTATTAATTTAAAATTCCCATCAATACAATAAATAAAACCACTCTGTAATCCACAATGTTAATATACGAGGGGAGTAATGTTTTCTCCACACGCCTTATTTATTTTTTAATTTCGTACCAATGTGTGTTTCTAAAGTTTAGTTGTTGGAAATCAATATTTAAATAATACTAGTTTGTTTTGAAACAAAAACAAGTGTATTAAAGAAAATTGTTTTGTTTTTTAATGCATCTTACTTTTAACCAAAAGCATAGTGAGAGAGAATCAGAAAAGAAACATGAAGCCTAAAACTTGAAATCTAAGGAAGATGGAGATGGAGATACCAATCAAATGGGAAAATTCGAAATCTTAAAGCAAAGAATTGCTGTACTATTGCAAAATTTATCTGGGGCGAGGGCTATTATGATTCCCAAGAACCAATTATATTATTGCATCAATGAATATATCACCACTATTACATTTTCCTAATATACAACAAACAAAAATGGTAAAAATTAAATAGCAACCAAAAAACAACCACCATCAATTCTCAAACCTTCTCCTCGTGCATGAATGATTATTCAAATTGCAGAAAGGCTAGCCCATTTCCCAAGTTCATAAGGATCAGCAAAGTAATATAACTTAATTCTGTTTGCCAGAGACAACCCTGCTGCCAGTGAAGTTCTTGTACTGGAGTCGTCCACCTCTGCTGGGTCGTCTGTGAATGCTGTAACATCCCCTAAAAGTTTGATCGAAACCATTCGGGTTTGTATTTGTCTGGGAAAATCAAAGTACATTGCAGTTCCAGCCTTGGCTTCTGGTAGTCGGTATTCACCAATGATAACCATGTTGTTTGGTTCCTGTATAATTATTGTTTTAGTTGATCGCTCAGCAAAGATTCTAGTAACTTCAAGACCAGACTTGTATTAATTTAATTATATATCTGAATGAGTGTGCAATAAAAGGAAAGAGCAAAGTAAAGCAATCATAAATAAATGCAATAAGCTCAGGCTTTTGAATTTATCTAATTTCCAGTTCAATGGTTTGTCCAACATCTTGACTTCATCACATGGGTATTCAATTATTACCCGGTTCTTAATATTCAGACTATTCAAGCAATCATATTTTAAAAATTGTTTTGGTTGAAATAAGTGATCATAAGCTCTGATTTCCACCCTCTCCCTCCAAAGTTTCAAGGAGCGCTTTGGTACAGAATATTATAATGTCAATGGCTACATAAGTCACTTATTCCTCTCAACATGACCCTAGCAAGCATAAAGTAAGTGAACAATCCAAATCTTAAAATGCTAAAGATAGGTTGTTTCTGTAATGAGTACATTCTATTAGCATATAGTTAGGATCAGATAATGTTAGGCCAGGATTTATTGTTTGTAGGGTAGAATTCTTATTTTACGGGATAGATAAAACATAAAAGTTGTTTTTTCAATTATTAATGATGTTTTTGTGTGGCTTTCAAGGTCTTTTGACAACATCACAGTTGCTCCATTCAGAAGCCAACCCTTTCTGGTAGGATGAAAGGACCGGATAAAGATGTAAAATGAAAAGGGTAGGGAAATAAATGCTATTTCTTGGTCAGAATAAGAATAGTGAAGGAAGCAAAAAAACCCCAGAATCTGTTGAAAAATGGCGGCACTCTATTTCCTCCATAGAGTTAGGGTTAGTGGGGTTTTTAGTTGCTGCTGCCTACTTGCATTTCAAACATCAATCAATAATACTAGTTAAAATAAAGCTGGCATGACAGATGATACCTGGAGTGCAGATACTTGTAAATACAGCACAGCAGGAGAGATGTGCCTGTCTTCTAAAAATGTGACTGATGTATCCCATATATCAATATCTGAATATGGAGAATGGCTAACTCGAGGCTTAATTGCACTGAAAGCATCTAGGCGAAATCCAGCAAGCAAAGGAGAAGCAGGAGGCAAATACTGTTCCAAGACAAGATCATTGTCGAAGAGTCTCTCGACCTCAATTGGAACCTGGAAGACAAAGTGAGGGTTAATTGACAAATATCCCTGGCACAGGTTTCAAGATTAATCTGGAGTTAAAAATTGGCCAAGCAAACAGTTTTGCACCTTGAATCTACTCAGTTGTGGAGCCCTATCAAGCCAGCTATTGAAATTCATCTGATCAGGGCTTTGCGATGTAAGCCCCGTCTCGTTTTTCACTGGAGTTCCCGCTACTAGAATTCTTCGGGCATGAAGACATGGATCATTTTCAACTGCTCCACCAAAAGAGGCACGTCGATTTGCTTGTGCAAATGGGTTTTCATCAAGGGACAAAAGATTGAAGTCTTTCTCAAAATTAACAGAACTTGACCCAGGTCGCTGAAGTCGCAGTGTTATCCAAATGATTCGACATCTAACAGGATTCTTAAAGGTAAATTTCACATGCCTAGGTACTTTATCCTCTGCACCTGACTTTTCTGGTCCATAAATTTCTGAGGAAGATGTGGCCAAGGACTGGACATCCCATTTTCCCATGCATGACCTTTCTTCCTTCTGTATTTTATTGCTGGCCCAGATTTGAACCTGTAGTAACAATAGAAGAGAACTTGTCAAAAGCTGTCTAATTTCTCTAAGCTAGTTGTTGACTGAGTTAGGTCTTTCCAAGTCTAGGCCTCCTCAATTTCATGCATTTAAGAGTTAATGAGCTAAAGCCATATTGCAATTCCTGATTTGAGAGTCCTGTTCTATTTTTAATTTATAATGGGTAAGGAAGCAAACAAATGGATGCTTGTTACTAGAGGCTAAAGGTAGCATCCCTTGATAGGCTGTCTATGGCATGTGCACACACAATGAAAGCGAGGACTATAATAGTATGTCATACAGAATACAAAAGTTGAGTACAACTGACTTTATAATTGTATCAAAACAATTCCAAGCAAAAAGGACCATCAGGACACAGTATGATGCAGGCAAAACTAAACAGCAAAATCCGCCCCCATCTCAACCAACAGAAGGACATGGGTACAGCAAGGCCATGAGCAGTGGTCCAGTTACATCGCAATATTGTTTGTTACAGATATGGTAATATGGCAACTTATTGCGATCTATCTCTGGGAAACAATCTCCAATTTAATGATAGCAATCCAAAAACTAGCGCAAATGATTAGGTATTCAAGATCCAGATAAAAGAGAACTAGCAAATCTGTTAACCCAAGCAAACTATAGTCATAACAGGAACCCATCACCCCAAGACAGGCACAGATATCAGTATTTATTTAATGCCAAAAACACCTAGTCACAACAAGAGACGATTTCTAAAGACTTTGGACGCACATCAAACCAAACAGGTGCTAACATGCTAGCTTCTGAAGAAAAACATTGCCCAGTCTCCAGTAAAACTATTTGCCAAAGGACAACAATGAAGCTGCTTAAGAGCAAAAACAAACACAAGCCCGCACAGGTACACGCATTTTAGTATTAATGTTAGAGCCTTCATAGCTTTATGATGTGAGGGAAAAGTTAAATTTCAATTTTCAAAGCCAAGCACTTGGTTCCACCTGACTATCTATCTCTCATCAATCATAATAGCAAGTACCTCTAACAAATCTTCAAAGTTAAGAGTACAAAATACAGTGTCTGCAGCATGTGCTTAAATCACTTCAACTCAGGCGTGTTATCAAGCTTCGACAAACTTCTGTTAAAAAACTGACCCTTGAATGTGCTTATAGGACTTCAACTCAGGTGTGTTTTAACTGAAACAAACTTTGTTTCGAAAACAGACCCTAATTTTATTTACCGGAAACCATGTAAACAGATGAAAAATCATCACATGCAGGGCTTTTGTGGAGGAAAAAAAACAGTACTTTTACAAACTTCAAGCGCAAAAGATAGCACATTGAAATTCATTGATTTAAAGAGTGTCCTGCACTTCAAGTGCATTTTCCAAGCCTATCACCTGTGACTAAAGAATTGAAAGTCAAGGAAACTTTTTCCAAGCTGAATACCATGAGAGAATTGAAATTCATTGATTTAAAGAGTGTCCTGCACTTCAAGTGCATTTTGCAAGCCTATCACCTGTGACTAAAGAATTTAAAGTCAAGGAAACTTTTTCCAAGCTGAATACCAAGAGACAATCAGGGACTGTTTACATGGCAGGAAAGCATACTCTTTTAATGCTAAATAAGGATTTTGAGAAGATTTTTTCCATTCAAGCTCAAAATTGACCGAATGAAGATGGTAACATCTGACTGGCATTACATGCTCATTTAGTGATATAGGGTTTTGAAACTCGCGCGCGCACGCTGAAGAACATATATACACCATTCATCTACTCCCTAATCTAACTAACAGAGAAGGGACAGGAGCACTCACTGTGGGAGCATCAGTTACAGAATAGCCACAGGGACTAACAAGCAAGATAACTCCACTGACATCAGAGAGGGTGCCAAGAACAATAACAAAATCAACAGAGGTGACAGTTGGAGGAGCTTTCCAGTATGACTGCCGTGATCCAGAACTCAATGGAGAAAGTAATGACAAAAATGGTGCTGAATCTTTTGCTGTTTCAACCTACACAACATAATCAATTGTCAAAAACCAAGAAAAATTTGGAGAAAAGAATTTAAACCATGTCAAGAAAAAAGCTACTTAAATAAATAGAATCATCATCAAAGAGTGAAAAATGGATATAACTTTTGTGTGGCTTTAAATCCTTGGTCATGCACATCAGGCTCTCTATTATTTTATGTATTTCTTTTCTTCTTTTTGTTTGATTGTAGGTCTAGAGAGATGGGAGGAGAGGGATGTCATGGCAGGCACATGGAAAACTAAGATAGGGAAAGTGAGGCAGAAGAAGGAGAATGTATCCCACTCAAAAGAGTTAGCAAACTACTACGGCCGATTATGAGACATGGTCTAAGACATAAAAATTCTGTCAGATAGAAAAGGCAATGAAGACATACAGATGATAGATTGAATCCAGAACATAAAAAGAAACTAAGTTAGTAGATTGAATCTAGTTAGGAGTAGAAATAACTCCATTAGGTATATTTCTTGTGAAATTCAAACATAAAGACAGATAAGGATACACAGTAAGTATCATGGAAATATTTAGCAGACTAATTTGACAGGCCACTCAAATGCTACAGGAAAAGAACAAAATGAGAAGAAAATAATATGATATGTACTGAAAAATGAATTTGATACAAGTCAAGTGCATACCAAGTGTAAGAAACTAGCGAATGGAAATTCAGCAAGTGATTCCAGCCCAGAAAGCAAATGGTGTAGGATCCCAACAGTTTGCTGATTATTAGAAGACTGACTTTTTTCAGGAACAAAGTCCCTCAAGGAAGACCCTACAACCTGGTCCAAAGCCTTACACGCAGCCCTATTGGAACGGTCTCTTCTTCGCAAGCTAATCAGAACCCTTATATAGTCTAATATCAAAGCATGGAGTACTATATCACTGCAACATTGTTTACAAACAACACTATCCAGTGTTACAGAACGATTAGTGGAGCTGTCACCCTCCCCTGAGTTATTGAGCAAAAGAGCTCCTCTCCCAGCACAGCAAACTTTACAAACATTTCTTTTGCACTCAGAACACGGCAAGATAGATTTTGACGCTCCCACAGAAGAAACTGCAGAGGGTGCAAGTGCAGGTGCTGTTGTTTCAGCACGCACGTCACACATGCCCCCAGAACAGTGGTCCCCAATTCCATTAACATTCCAGAAATCTACCACATTATTGTCAACAGTCCCAAGACCAATAGAAGCATTAAGTTTGTCTTCCAGAGAAGCTTGTCCAAGCAAAGCAAGGGCATTTGAAACTTTACACAACCTATCCACATATGATTCATCCATCAAAACATTTGGATTTATCATAGCAGGATCAATTCCAAATGGTAGCAAAGCTCTATCCCTTTCAGCAGCAGAAAGATTAAGCCGGAGTCTTTCAATTTCAAGCCTCATAGCTTCCACAAAGTTCAATTTTTTTCCCTGCAAATTTGTTTTGAATTAATTAGGAGCAGTCACTTTATTGAGTCAATAAATCAAAACTTATTAGCTGACCATCTTGAGGAAATGTAAAGGAAGAAAATTTATGCAATTTAAGGACATAGCCATTACAATAAGTTAAATGGAGGTAATTTCACTCCTGTAGTAATGTTTCTTATCTGAATGAAATACTGCAATTCAGTTGATCATGTAATAGCCTGGGTTTGACACTTGGGATCATGTAGAGTTTACAATTAGGAAAAGTTTTTGACGCTATGCCAAGGAGAAACATTATCACCCTAAGACAAAAAATGGCCTGTAAACAAGAAACTGATAAAGCTCTAAAAATGCACATTAAATTCATATCTAACTGCTTCGCTAATGGTTTTGCTTCTTCAAATACTCTGCTATTTCACATAAGTCGTCCCACAACCCAATGCTAAAAGCTACAAATTCCTCTCAACATCAGTATGCTTTTCATGTGTGGTTGTGTAGTCAGATGGAGAGACCAGAGAAAGGGCCTTGAAGCAAAGCATGCTGTTTTATCTGAGTATTACAGCTATTGTATAGTACAAGACCTGCACTGAGATTGAGCTCAAATATCAGGCATCATACAAAAATTTCAATTTAGGGTTCCATTTTTTGCATCAACATGTCTCAAATTTCACGTCTTACATTTTTAAGTTTATCAGATCATATCCTCAAATTCTCAAAGGGTTTTGGTATGAGCTTATTATGATTTTTCTTCTTCTACAGGAGACATTTTTTCTACTTAATTATCTCCCTGTTTTTCTCTTTTTTGTTATTTACTATCTCCACTCTCTCCTCTCTGAATGAGCTAGGGTTTTTCGTATTCCGTTTCCATAATCAGGTACATTGCTGTCACCTTACCTCACCAATCAATCAATAATGCTCGCCGTCTTCTTGATCATCATCGTTTGAGGAATTCGATCTGTCATTTCTTCTGCTCTGTATACTGTTCTCAATCCTGCTCTTTGTTTACTGTGTTCCTTTAATTAGCTCACAACTACCTCTCACATACAGATTTCTACGAATCCTTTAAAATTCTTTACCAAACTCTACAACAAAAGTTAAGCAGGCACATTTCTCCAACCTATCTGACATTGATAAGTATGCTTTTTTTGCTTGGAAATAAAAGAAGTCCCTTAAAATCAAAGCTCAAGGAATAACCAATTTTTTTTGTAAGTGATCTTTTCAGAGAATCCCACATCCACCCAGTTTGGAGTTTGTTTCCAAACACCATTGGGTCTTTCCCCATCTAATAGCTTTTGCAGTGGTTTTTAGGTTCTCCTAAATTTTTTCACAGGATATGATGAAATACTAAAAGTGGCTACAACTACACCAACATAGAATGAACACACCAGGCATTTGATCAACCCAAAAAAAAAATGATCAGTAGACAAAAGGACATTTTTGAATAAGAAAGAAGGATGCAAGAACATAGCAAATGAAAGAAAACACGAGCAGCAGCATACCATTTGTGGCCCTGCAAATAATTTTAGACAGTTGATGTACTTCTGGGCACTGCTATCTTGTGATGAAGAGAGCTTATCATCAGCTACGGTACCGCGATGTTCAGTTACAGCTTGGTCCAAAAAACCAAGCAAGTCATTTTCCTCATGTAGATTGTTTTGGGTTACTGTTTGCGAAAGAGGATGAGAAAACATGTTGTCACTCCCCTCATGTACATCGTACTGCATCACTGGTTGAGAAAGAGGATCAGAAAACATGTCATCTCCAGTCAAAAGATCAAGCCAGTTTGTAGAATCACTTTTTTGAATTGATGGGGTTATATCATTGGATAGAGAAGCGCTGGAAAATGGATTGGTTTCGGTACTGGACAGGAATAGGTTGGATTCCTCATGAGTTTTTTTGGCAAGTTCAGTTATTCTTGCACCAGGGCCTTCATTGCTGAATACTCCTCTCCATGGAAGAGAAACTCCAAGGATCTCTACCTGTGAGAAAATGTAATACAGCATCATTGTCCATTAACAATTAAAGCAAACCCGGGACATTGGAGAAAGTTAATTAACAGAATAAGCAAGGAAAGTAAGGAGAAAAATCCTTTGATGGAAGACACTTTCAAATGAATGTCCTGGGAAAACATGGCTCCACTATCCACAGCTCCATGGCATGGACAAATAATGGAAAGAAGAACGTGCAAAATAAATGAAGGAAAACATGTTTCAACTATCCACAGCTCCATGGCATGGACAAATAATGGAAAGAAAAATGTGCAAAATAAATGAAAATTTTCTACTTTTGTGGAAGCCAAAAGTGCTTCTCCAGCACATTAACCAACCCAATAACTCTATGACACTACCAGAACTTGCTTAAGAAAAGCTAATTCTAAGTAGTACAGGTGAAGCAGTAAAAGGCCCAAGGGCATCAGCGAGTTTGATCATCACACCAGGGCATCTAACTAGTATAGCTCCTTGAGAGCATGAAACTTTAATTCTTTTAGTCAACTTGAATGTTCCAAATGTATGCATTCATGTGAAACATGCATCTAGCTCAATGGGGATATTTTTGAAACTGTCATCACGAAATTTTAACTTTCATCTCTCTCCAGCTATAATTTCTCTCAATAATCAATTTTCTCTTATCTATAAAAAAATCTCCCCAGCCAGTCATGTCCTGATGCATTTATTTCTGTAGAGAAACAAAGAAAGTCATCCTCCGAGAATATCATAGTACAGAAGTCCTACAAACAATTCAAAAGCAGATTCTAGAGAATGGCAAGTCCGTTTACTATCAAGTTTTCATCTATGAAGTCTCAGAGCAAGACAATGCATGTCACCATGTCTAGCTTAAAAAACAATAGCATGACCAAGCAATAATATTAACATGAAACGGGATGAACATGAATTAGATCGAGAAATATTCATGAAAAAATGGTTTTCACCTCGCCAAGCGTCAGAGGACTCCTTCCAGAAACAGCTGGATAAAATGTAATTGCCACTATACGAGTTAGGAAGTCCAGCTCTCCCTCTGGTTCTTCAAACTCATACAAAAATGGCAAGGTTGATGTATTATGAGCGTGAAGGCGTGCACCAGCTCCAGTAACAGCCATATCCTCAGCATTAATTGGTCCTGGCAAGGGTATCAAAAGGTTTGTCCCCTTTACACACTGAGGTATGGAAGCACCCTGTAAAGAAAGTCCAAAGTAAGACTAGGAACTATAGGAGATTCTGTTATGTCCATATGAACATGCATGCTTTCCTTTTGCATCTAGGTGTGCATATATATATATATATATATATAGCTTTTCCTTTCTTTGGCTGGGTAGCATATAGTGCATGTTTGTAATAAACTAAAGTAGCCTCCAAATGTTTAGAGATAAATACAGAGTTACTGGTACCCAAGTAGACAGCAGACAACATGTCTTCCATCAGATCACACACCAAACGTTTTCCACTTCAAGCTCAAGAATACCGAATAACTAGCCCTTATTCCATCTATAATCTATTTCATGATGTAAAAACCTTAAACCAACATGCAGGAAAAGAAAAAAGCATAAAAAGGAAGAGCAATGATCTATCCATGGCCCTTCAACATATTGTATTCATTAATCAAGACCATATTTTTACATAGAAAAAAAAAACTATTCACAAGGTGCATTTATCAATGTAGCGGTTAAGAAGCACTCTGTATAAGCATATACTACAGACCTCCACAACTAGTTTAAGCCCATCTAGGTAGCGTCCCGTCCTCACATCAACAGTTGATGGGTAAGTGGAATCATCTGCCCCATGAGATAGTGTTAGAAGAAGCTGACAGACGTGGCAAGGCTCACCAAGATAGATAAAAAGTTCAGCCACATCTGCACCTTGTGGGCAAACCTGTTAGATGAATGATGCATGAAGTTAAACACGGTTTATAACGAATGTGAACAAAAAAAAGTCGAAGAAAAGTTTCCAACTTGTGAGTTGAACCACTTCAAAACTCGCTTACTAATTCCATGCAAAGACTAAGCAAAATAAAAAAGGCAATTACCCATATCAAGTCTTTTCTCTTGAAACTCAGAAGACTGGACCCACCATTGGAACTTGGAGTGATGTTGGGGACTGGCTTAAGAAAGAAACCGGAAGGTCGAGAAGGAACCTGGAATGATTCGCGCATTACATACTCGAAGTAAACAGCTATCTTCAATATCTACTTAGACCAAAGGTCCGCATATATCAATCACCTTATTTCATGTCAATACAATAGTCAAGAGGTAATATGATACAACAGGATGTTGAGTTTGAAATACAGCAAAATTGAGTAATTGATGAGCTGATTGACAGGAATCTTGGCAACAAAACATAAATCTGGTATTTGAATTCCAGAAACGTTTTCAACACAAATCTTAAGGTAAAAAAGAATGATAAGGCAAAGCAATAAATGCGTATCTCACTAGTCATACATGATAGCCCATTAAGACATCAGAACAAAAGGGTAAATATCTAATAATATAGTAACCAAAAATCCATGCAACTATGTTTAGAAAGGTTTCCGAACTTTACACTCAATTTGTCTTAGTGAGCTCAAGTAAAAAAAAAAAGATATGAAATGCATTAAAATTAAAGAAAATGGATTCAATAATTGGGGTCAATGGAAAGTATGGCATGCAAAATGGAGCTAACCAACCAAGTGACTTTATGGTACTATGAAATTGGTCTTGCTGCATTGATAGAGCAAAATATTTATATAAGAAACACAGCTTGTGATAAGGAATCCCAGAATAAGTAGCTGATATAGAGAATACAGAACATACATTTAGAGGTTGAACTGGAACTGATGGAAGATGCTTGAAAAGTCTCAATCCAAGAAACATCTCC
>Ga0307518_10000573_pt1 | contig 27956 bp, 25 predicted proteins | sample 25_EM_MG_FD_203889 | JGI IMG/M metagenome (GOLD analysis project Ga0307518, IMG submission 203889) | Populus trichocarpa ectomycorrhiza microbial communities from riparian zone in the Pacific Northwest, United States - 25_EM | ecosystem: Host-associated > Plants > Roots > Unclassified | place... | reverse complement strand
GGGGTAAGGAGTACGCAAGGTGACGAAACTTCCTGCGCGGTTCGCCGGTCTGGGGGCCACTGCCGCACTCGTCGGGGTGGTTCTCGCCGCCCCGACGGCCACGGCGGCCGGTGCCTTCCCCGCGTTCGGGCTGCCCTTCGACACGGGCCAGTCGGTCTACTCGGCGGGGATCCACTCCGACAACGGGAACTCCGGCGTGAAGAACGCCATCGACTTCAGCCCCGGCGACAAGACCGTTCGCGCCCCGCTGGCGGGCACCGTCCGGATCCAGCACTGCTCCGGCGGTGACTGGGTGACCGTCGACCACGACGGCGGCTGGCGCACCGGGTACTACCACATGGAGAACATCTCGGTCACCGACGGCCAGAAGGTCGCCCCCGGCGACACCCTCGGCCGGACCGGCAACGCGCTGCCCTGCGGTGGCAGCAGCACCGGCGCCCACGTGCACTTCACCTTGTGGACCCTGCCCACGGTCGCCGCGCAGGGCGGCGACTCGCGCGACTTCGGGGTCGGCGCGGGCAACTGGAACGGCAAGTCCTACGACGAGGTCTCGACTACGGTCGCCGAGGCCTACGGCGAGGCGGTCGACGGCAAGACCTTCGGCGGCTGGCAGTTCACCGCGGGCACCGAGCAGTACTCGGGGACCGCGACGGAGGTCTCCTCCCGGGCGACCATCGGGCTGCCCGGCCGATTCCGGGTCTGACCTGCCGTTGCCCGGCGCGGCGCGGCGCCGGGCAGCGGTTATCCACGCTTGCGGAACACGTGAGCGGCGTCTCAAGATGCGGACGAGGGCTGGCTCGATCGCCCGCCCATCCGCTAACTTCGTCCTTAGGTCACGAGTGTCAGCGTCAAGCCCCGGCTAGCTGACCGGCAACCCTCCTTCCGCGGTGGGGTGCCCCGGGTGAGGACCTGGCTCGTCGCGAGGTGCGGCGGGCAAGCGCGGGATCCTCGTCGGGTCCCCTGGCCCGGAGGATGACGATGACCCTCGCTCTCGAACGCACCGGTGTTTCCGCTGAAACCGTTGCCACCCGCGAAATCCCGGCTGTCGCGTGCGCCGATCTGCGGGTTCCGCTGGTCACCGGCGGCGACATCGGCTACGCCAATCTCGATCACGCGGCGAGCGCTCCCTGTCTGGACAAGGTGCGGGCCGCGGTCGACGAGTTCCTGCCCTGGTACGCCAGCGTGCACCGCGGCGCGGGGTTCGCCTCGCAGGTCTCCACCAAGCTTTACGAGCGCACCCGCGGAATCCTGCGGGACTTCGTCGACGCACGCTCGACCGACACTGTCGTGTTCACCCGCAACACCACCGATTCCTTCAACCTTCTCGCGCGCAGCCTGCCGAAGCACACGTCGGTCGTCGTGTTCGACACCGAGCACCACGCCGCGCTGCTGCCGTGGAAAGGTCCGAACGTCCGCCGCGTCGAGACACCGCGCACCCGCCTCGCCGCGGTGTCCGCTGTGGACGAAGCGCTCGCGGACTGCCCGCAGGGACCGCGGCTGGTCGTCCTCACCGGCGCGTCCAACGTGACCGGGGAACTGTTGCCGGTCAAGGAGATCGCGGCCGTCGCGCGGCGGCACGGCGCCCGGATCGCGCTCGACGCGGCGCAGCTCGCGCCGCACCGGAAGATCTCGGTGCGCGAACTGGACGTCGACTACGTGGCGATCTCGGGACACAAGCTGTACGCGCCTTTCGGTGCCGGGGCATTGATCGGCCGCGCCGACTGGCTGCGCGCGGCCCAGCCGTACCTCGCCGGCGGCGGCGCGACGAAACTCGTCACCCGTGAGTCCGAAAACCTCGGTGTGGTCTGGAATTCCGGTGCCGAGCGGCACGAAGCCGGTTCCCCCAACACCGTCGGCGTCTACGCGCTCGGTGTCGCTTGCGAGACGCTGGCCGCGAACTGGGACGGCATCGTCGCCCACGAGGAGGAACTGCTGGCGCGTCTGCGTCGTGGTCTCGCCGCCATCCCCGGATTCGCCGAACTTCGGCTGTTCGACGCGCCGGTCGACCGGGTCGGCACGCTCAGCTTCGTCGTCGACGGCTTCGACCCCGGCTGGCTCGCCGCGGTCCTTTCCGCGGAGTACGGCATCGGCGTGCGGGACGGCGCGTTCTGCGCGCACGTCGCGACGAAGCGGCTGATCGCCGTCGCCGGTTCGACGGGCCAGCAGGCCGTGCGCGTCAGCCTCGGCCTCGGCAGCACCGCCGAGCACGTGGACCGGATCGTCCTGGCGCTGCGCCAGATCGTCGCCCGCGGTGCGCGCTGGCAGTACGAGAAGCCGGAAGGCCGCTGGGTGCCGGAGAACGATCCGCGCGAGTTGCCCCCGTTCTGCGCCTGACCCACTACCCTCACCCCGCATGGGGAACGAGCGACCGCGTTACTGGTTTCCGCTGGCGTTGCTGGGATTCGCCCAGCTGGCGGTGGTGGCCCTGTCCGTCGGCACGCGCCGGTCCGAGGGGTGGTTCGCCTACGTGCCTTACGGGGACGGCGGCATGTTCGGCTCCGTCCGGAGTGCGGAGGAACCCCTGACCGCGGTTTCGGTCGTCGGCATGAGCAGGATGGACAACTGGCTGTTCGCCGTCTTCGCGGTCTATCTCGGCACGGTGCTCTTCTACGCCCTTCGAACCAAGAGCATGCGCTGGTGGAAGGTCGCCGGGATCGCGCTCGGCGGGCTGATCGCCATCGCGCTGGCCGATCTGGTCGGGTACTGGGAATTCGAACTCGACGGCGACACCCGGAGCGCGCTCCTGCTGACGCTGGGCCTGGTGTTGCTCGCCTGGCTGGATCGCAGCGTGCTGGTGCTGGCCGTGGCGGTGGCGTTCGTGCTCTGCGCGGTCGTACTCGCGCAGGGTCAGCTCGCGCTGGTGCTGTCGTCGCTGGTCGCGCTGGCCGGGGCGTTCGCGGCCCTGCTGAGCAGGCCGAAGGGGAGGCCGGAACACGCTCAGTGGACAATGGGGGAGTGAGTACAGAGCCCGAAACCGCGCCACCATCGCCGCCGCTGCCCAAGAAGCGCGTCGCCGTGGTGTTCGTCGTCGCCGCGGTGCTGTGGGGGATCGACCTCCTCACCAAGCAGATCGCCGTGTCCACGCTGGAGGGCGAGCAGCCGGTCGAGTTCCTCGGCGGGCTCGTGTACTTCCAGCTGGTGCGCAATCCCGGTGCCGCCTTCTCGATGGCGACCGGGCTGACCTGGGTGCTCGCGCTGGTCGCGATCGCCGTCGTGATCGCCATCGTCTGGCTGTCCCGGCGGCTGCGCTCGGTCGGCTGGGCGATCGGCCTGGGCCTGGTGCTGGCCGGCGCGCTCGGCAACCTGACCGACCGGATCTTCCGCGCCCCCGGCCCGCTGCAGGGACACGTGGTCGACATGATCTCCGCCTTCGCGCCGAACGGGCAGGGCTGGGCGATCTTCAACGTCGCCGACTCCGCGATCTGCGTCGGCGGCGTGCTCATCGTGATCCTTTCCTTGCTGGGCAAGGACTACGACGGAACATCCACAAAGGACAAGAAGAAGGCGGCGACCGAATGAGCGCGCGCATGCTGCCCGTCCCCGACGGGCTCGACGGAATGCGCGTCGACGCGGGGCTGGCGAAGCTGCTGGGACTTTCCCGCACCGTCGTGGCGGAACTGGCCGAATCCGGCGAGATCCACCTCGACGGCAAGCCCGCCGGGAAGTCGGACCGGCTGACCGCCGGCGGACTGCTCGAAGTGACGCTGCCCGATCCGGCCTCGGCCATCGAGGTCGTCGCGGAGCCCGTCGAGGGGATGAAGATCCTGCACGACGACGACGACATCGTGGTGATCTCGAAGCCGGTCGGCGTCGCGGTGCACCCGAGCCCCGGCTGGACCGGGCCCACCGTCGTCGGCGGGCTCGCCGCCGCCGGGCTGCGCATCGCGACGTCGGGCGCGGCCGAACGCCAGGGCGTCGTGCACCGGCTGGACGCGGGCACCACCGGCGTGATGGTCGTGGCGAAGAGTGAGCACGCGTACACCGTGCTGAAGCGGGCGTTCAAGGAACGCACCGTCGACAAGGGCTACCACGCCATCGTCCAGGGCCACCCGGACCCGACGCGCGGCACCATCGACGCGCCGATCGACCGGCACCCCCGGCACGACTACAAGTTCGCCGTCGTCCAGGGCGGGCGGCCCAGCGTGACGCACTACGAGGTCGTCGAGGCCTTCCGAGCCGCGTCGCTGGCGCAGATCAAGCTGGAGACCGGCCGCACGCACCAGATCCGCGTGCACTTCTCGGCGCTCAAGCACCCGTGCGTCGGCGACCTGACCTACGGCGCGGACCCCGTGCTGGCGCGCAAGCTCGGGCTTTCGCGGCAGTGGCTGCACGCGAAGACGCTCGGCTTCGCCCACCCGGCCGACGGGCGCTGGGTCGAGTTCGAGTCCGAGTACCCGGACGACCTGGCGAACGCGCTGCGGATCCTGCAGGACGAGAACTAGCCCCTTCCCGCATTCAGTCCTCTGAATGCGGGGCGTTTCCCTGGTACGTGAAGGACCCCTTCATGTACTTGAATAGGCACTCGCGAAGGGCGAGTTCCCTCGGCTGAGCCGCGTGAAGGGGGCCTTCACGCGCAACCGTTGTGACGTGTGGGGTTTCTGTGGCCATTGAGGCGATTGGCTGTCCGTGAAGGCCTCCTTGAGGGACCCAGAGTCCCTCAAGGGGGCCTTCACGGACTTTCGGGAAGGGACGGGCGCGTCAGTCCTCGATCGACCAGGTCAGCGTGCGCTCGTCGGGCTCCGGCCGCGGCGACCAGCGCACGGCGACCACGCGGGTGGCGTCCGGCAGCACGTAGACGGTGTGACCGCCGAGGGTCTCGCCGGGCCGGACGCCGATCTTGTGCGGCGGTCGCGAGGTCAGCGAGACCGGCGCCTTCGCGATCGGCTTGCCGTCCGCGGTGAGCAGTTCGAGGTAGTTGTCCGGAAGCGACACGAACGGGATGTTCCCGCGGTTGGTGATCTCGGTGTGCACCACGACCGACCGCTCCCCGGCCTCCAGCGAGTAGCCCGCCGCGCTGAACAGGTAGTCCGCCGGGTCCTGGACCTCGAGCAGCTGGACGGTGAGCTGCTCGCCCTCCAGGCCCTGGGTCTCCATCACGTCGCCGGTCCGGCCCTTCTTGCCCTCCGGGGCGGCCTGCGGTGTGACCTGCTGCTCGTCGCCGCGCGCCCACGACGCGGTCTGCGGGACGCCCCACGTGCTCATCACCGGGTCGGCGGGCGCCATCGGCTGCGGGGCGAACTGCTGCTGCGGCGGGGCGGGCGGACGCGGCGGTGGCTGGGGCGGCGCCATCGGCTGGCGCACCGGAGCCGACGGCGGACCGGGGTAGCGGCCCGAAGGCGTCCCGTGCACGTTGTACGCGCCCGAAGGCGTCCCCTGGACGTTGTACGGCCCCGAGGGCGTGCCCTGGATGTTGTGCGGTCCGGAATGTCCAGGCGGGCGCTGGGGCTGCTGAGGTTGCGGGGGCTGCTGGGCCCAGGAGGGCGGCGCGCCGGCGATGGCGGACCGTAGCCCGTTCGGGTCGCTCTCCACGCCCACGAGCAGGGGCAATCCGCTCCCCGAGAGGGCGACCAGGCGATACGCGACCTCACGCGGATCCATCCCGACCTTCGCCGCGAGTTCGTGTACGGCCGCCTTGCCCAGGTCCGCGAGGGCGGCGAGCAGGCGGATGTCCACGGGATCGGTCACGGCCACGTCCGGGAACGCTACCGTCTCGCCCTCGGTGCCGTGGGGAGAGGCCGCCCGAGCGCGGCAAACCCGGCTTCGGTAGTACTCGCTCTCCATTAGGGTCGGGGATATCGCCTCCATCGACCACTGGGGAAAGAAAACATGAGCGCAGTCTCCGCCCTCGCCGACGAGTTCGTCGAAGCCCTCTTCGACGCCGAGCCGGTCATGCCCGCTTTGCAGGGCTTCCGTCCGGAATCGACCGGCCTCACCGATCTCAGCGAGGCCGCGGGGGACGCTTTCCGCGCGCGGCTGGCCGGGCTCGCCGAGCGGGCCGAGGCACTCGCCACCGACGGTTTGAGCGCGGAGGAGAAGACCACCCGTGACGTCCTGATCGCGATGGCGCGGGCGAGGATCGCCCTGCTGGACTCGCGGTTCGTCGAGTTCACCATCAGCGACCTCTTCATCTCGCCCGCCGCCGAGGTGCTCACCGTGCTGCCGATGATGTCGGTCGGGACGGACGCGCAGGCGGAGGCGCATCTCGGGCGGATCGCCGCGATCCCGGAGTACCTGCGGCAGGCCGCGCAGCGGCATCGCGACGGCGTCGCCCGCGGCCTGGTCCCGGTCGCCTACCTGGTCGACGCCGCCGTCGCGTACCTCGACCGCCACCTCGCCGATCCCTCGGCCGATCCGCTGCTGCGCCAGCCCGCGCCGAACGAGGACTTCGAAACCCGCCGCGCCGACCTGCTGCGCGACACCGTCCGGCCCGCCATCGCGGAGTACCGCGAGGTGCTCGCGAAGGAGATCGCGCCGCACGGCCGTCCCGAGGACAAGCCCGGCGTCTGCTGGCTGCCCGACGGCGAGCGCCTCTACGCCCTGCTCGCCGAGATGCACACCACGACCGTCCGCGCCCCGCGCGAGCTGCACCAGACCGGTCTCGACGTGATCGCCGGTCTCGCCGCCGAGTACCGCGAGTACGGCGCCCGGGTGTTCGGCACCAGCGACCTCCAGGAGATCTTCAGCAAGCTCCGCACCGACCCGGACCTGCGCTGGTCCAGCGCCGACGAGATGCTCGACTCGGCCCGCGCGGCCATCACCAGGGCCGAGGCCGAGGCGCCGAACTGGTTCGGCCGGATCCCGCCGCAGCCGTGGACGGTCGAGGCGGTCCCCGCCGAATCCGCGCCCGGCGCGCCGGCCGCGTACTACATGTGGCCCGCGGTCGACGGCTCCCGGCCGGGTATCTACTTCGCCAACACCCACAAGGCGGAGGAGCGGTTCCGGCACGCTGCCGAGGCCACGGCCTTCCACGAGGCCATCCCCGGCCACCACTTCCAGCTGAGCCTCGCGCAGGGACTCACCGAGCTCCCGTTGCTGCGCCGCATCGGCGACTTCACCGCGTACGCCGAGGGCTGGGGCCTGTACACCGAACGCCTCGCCGACGAGATGGGCCTGTACTCCGACGACGTCGCCAAGCTCGGCATGCTGACCATGGACTCGATGCGCGCCGGACGGCTGGTCGTCGACACCGGGCTGCACGCGCTGGGCTGGAGCCGCCGCCAGGCCATCGACTTCCTCACCGAGAACACGCCCATGGCGCTCGTGGAGATCGAGTCCGAAGTGGACCGGTACATCGCCTTCCCCGGCCAGGCGCTGTCGTACATGGTGGGACGGCTGGAGATCCAGCGCATCCGCGCCGCGGCCGAGCTGACGCTGGGCAGCCGGTTCGACATCAAGGCGTTCCACGACGTCGTGCTCGGCGGCGGGTCGCTGCCGCTTTCGGTGCTGGACGGCGTGGTCCGCGACTGGGTGAAGGGCCACGGCGACACCCCGAACGGCCTCGCCGACGAGCTGATGGAGCTCAAGTTCGAGGAGCTGCCGCTGTGGCGTTCCCTGCTGGGCCTCCCCGGCGACGAAGGCGCTTTGCCCGACCCGAGCGCGGAAGCCGCGGCCGCGCGGCGCGCGTCGGCGGTCGCCATCGCCGAGCGGGCCGAAGCCCTTGCCGCCGAAGGGCTTTCCCCGGCCGAGGCGGTCACCCGCGAGGTCGTGATCCAGCAGGCGAAGGCGATGGTCGACGTCATCGATTCGCGGGCCGCGGAGTTCTCGGTCAGCGACGGGCTGGCCTCGCCCGCGCTGTTCATGCTCAACGAACTTTCGGTGCTGTCCCTGCAAGACGAGGAGAAGGTCCGCGGTTATCTGAAGCGGCTGGAAGGTATGGGCGCCTACCTGGACGCCCTGATCGTGCGCCAGCGCGCGGCCGCGGCCGACGGGCTCGTCCCGCCCGGCTTCCTCGTCGAAGGCGGGATCGCTTACGTGGAGCGCTATCTCGGCGACGAGACGGGGGATCCGCTGGCGCTCACCGCGTCCGTTTCCGTGGCGGGCTACGAGGCCGAACGCGACCGGCTGCTGGCCGAGGTCGTCCGGCCCGCCTACACGCGGTATCGCGACTTCCTCGCCGACGAGCTGCGTCCCGTGGCGAAACCTGAAACCGAGCCGGGTCTCTGCGCGCTTCCGGGCGGGCAGGAGAAGTACGCCGCGCTGATCCGGGCGCACACCTCCACCGAGCGCACCGCCCAGGATCTGCACGACACCGGCCTCGACATGATCGCGAAACTGGCCGGCCAGTACCGCGAGCTGGGCGAGAAGGTCTTCGGTACCAAGGATCTCGACGAGATCTTCGAGCGGCTGCGCACCGACCCCGCCCTGCGCTGGCGGGACGGCGACGAACTGCTCGACGCCGCGCGTGACGCCATCACGCGCGCCGAAGCCGTCGCCCCGCAGTGGTTCTCGACCGTGCCCGAGGAGCGGTGCCAGGTCGAGCCGGTCCCGCCGGCGGAGGCGCCCGGTGGCACGTTGGCGTACTACATCGAGGCGGCGCTCGACGGTTCACGGCCGGGCACCTACTACGCGAACACCCACGAGGCCGAGCAGCGCCCGAAGCACACGAGCGAGGCGATCGCCTTCCACGAAGCCGTTCCGGGGCACCACTTCCAGATCTGCATCGCGCACAAGCTCGAGGGCCTGCCGATGTTGCGCGGGCACGCCGACGTCAACGCCTACGTCGAAGGCTGGGGGCTCTACGCGGAGCGTCTCGCCGACGAGATGGGCCTGTACTCGAGCGACCTGACCAGGTTCGGCATGCTCACCCAGGATTCGATGCGCGCCGGACGGCTGGTCGTCGACACCGGGATGCACGCGCTCGGCTGGAGCCGTCAGCAGGCCGTCGACTACCTGGCCGAGAACACGCCGATGGCCAGGGTGGAGATCGAAGCCGAGATCGACCGCTACGCCGCCGTTCCGGGGCAGGCGCTGTCGTACATGGTGGGACGGCTGGAGATCGAACGGATCCGCGCGGAGGCCGCGGCCGCGCTCGGGGACCGGTTCGACATCAAGGGCTTCCACGAGGTCGTGCTGAGCAACGGGATCCTGCCGCTGGCGGTGCTGGACGACGTGGTGAAGAAGTGGGTGGCCGCGCAGTGAGCCGGAACACAGGCGAAGCGCGCGGTCCCGGCGCATACTGTCGCTAAGCGAGCGCTCAGTAACTTCACGAGGAGATGCCGATGAGGATCGGGACCGCGATCAGCTACGCCGGCGGGTTCGCCGAGAGCGTGGCCGACATCGTCGAGCTGGAGAAGGCCGGGCTGGACATCGTCTTCGTCCCCGAGGCCTATTCGTTCGACGCGGTCAGCCAGCTCGGCTACGTCGCGGCGAAGACCGATCGCGTCCAGATCGCGTCGGGCATCTTCCAGATCTACACGCGGACGCCGACGCTGACCGCGATGACCGCCGCCGGGCTCGACTTCGTGTCCGACGGCCGGTTCACGCTCGGCATCGGCGCCTCCGGCCCGCAGGTCATCGAGGGTTTCCACGGCGTCAAGTACGACGCGCCCCTCGGGCGCACGCGCGAGATCATCGACATCTGCCGTCAGGTGTGGCGGCGGGAGAAGGTGGTGCACTCCGGCACGCACTACTCGATCCCGCTGCCACCCGAGCAGGGCACGGGTCTCGGCAAGCCGCTGAAGCTGATCAACCACCCGGTGCGCGAGCGGATCCCGATCCTGCTGGCGTCGATCGGCCCGAAGAACGTCGCGCTCACCGCCGAACTCGCCGAGGGCTGGGAGCCGATCTTCTTCCACCCCGAGAAGGCCGCCGACGTCTGGGGAGCGTCCCTCGCCGAGGGCAAGGCGAAGCGCGACCCGTCGCTGGGCGAGCTGGACACCTTCGTCGGCACCGCGCTGGCGATCGGTGACGACGTCGAAGGGATGCTGGACCACCTTCGCGGCATGCTGGCGCTCTACATCGGCGGCATGGGCGCGCGCGGCAAGAACTTCTACAACAGTCTCGCCCAGCGGTACGGCTACGAGGCCGAAGCGAAGCTCATCCAGGACCTCTACCTGGACGGCAAGAAGGACGAGGCCGCCGCGGCGGTGCCGAAGGAACTGATCAGGGCGATCTCGCTGATCGGTCCCGAGGGCTATGTCAAGGAGCGGCTGGCCGCCTTCCGCGAGGCCGGTGCGACCACGCTGGTGGTCAACCCGCTGCTGCCCGGTCGCGAAGCCCGCGTCGCGCAGGTTTCGAAGCTGCGCGAACTCGTCGACTAGGCACGCAGGGGGGAGGCGAACCTCTCACCTGTATCGATACGGTATACTTGACCTGCGCCGGTGTACCCCCTTCGTGGTCAAAAAACGGCCTCCCGGTGGAAAGAGAACGTGAATAGCGCCTGAACGGCGGGAAAATCCGCCATTATCAGGAGTGAAAGCGAGACCTCGGGGGAATCCGTTCGCGACGAAGGTGAGGTGCCTCGCGTGCGCAAGCAGATCGGCGAGCCGTCCGCCGCGGTCCTGGACGTCGGGTCGTTCAGTGCACGGCTGGTCGTCCTGGCCAAGGGTGGTTCGCCACTCGACCCCGTGCTGAGCCACCAGACGCGGCTGCGGCTGGACCGGGAACTCGACGATGACGGGAACCTGACCCGGCGCGGCATCGACGCGGTCTCCTCCGCGGTCGAGGCCGGGATGACGATGGCCGCCAAGCACGGCGTCGAGGACGTGTACCCCCTCGCCACGTCGTCGATCCGCGACGCCACCAACGTGAAGCAGGTCGTCGGCGACGTCGCGAAGGCCACCGGGGTCAAGCTGCGCTTCCTCACCGGCCGCCGCGAGGCGGAACTGGCTTACGTCGGCGCGCGCCGCTGGTACGGCGCTTCCGCCGGACGGCTGCTCGTGCTCGACATCGGCGGCGGGACCGTCGAACTCGCCGCGGGAGACGCCGAGGAAGCCGGGTTCGCGCACTCGTTGCCCCTCGGCGCGCGCTCGCTGACCCGGGACTGGTTCAGCAAGGAGTGCCCGTCACCCAAGGTCGTGCGGGCGATGCGGGAACACGTGCTCGACGAGGTCAGCGACGCGATGCAGGACGTCCTGCCGCAGATCCGCGACCATCACGCCGTCGGCTGCTCCAAGGTGCTGCGGCAGCTCGCCCGGCTCGCCGGCGACCGGCCGTCCCGCTCCAGGGAACTGCACCTCGACGACCTCCGCGCGTGGATCCCGCGGCTGGCGAAGCTGCCCGCGAAACGCCGCGCCGAACTGCCGGGCATCTCGCGGCAGCGTTCCCACCAGGCGCTCGCGGGCGCGATCGTCGCCGAGGCGTTGCTGACGCTCGCTGGTGGCCAGGTCGCCATCTGCCCGTGGTCCACCAGGGACGGGTTGCTGCTCGGCATGCTCGACGGGCTGGTCACACTGGACGGCAAACCGGCGAAAGCCGCCTGAAGACTGGCGCATCCGGGCGTGAGCGGGTACCCCGGACACATGAGGGAAAGCAAGAAGAGCTTCGGGCAGGACGACGAAGAAGATCTCGACGACCTCCGCGGTGTCCAGCCGAAGACCGACGTGCCGAGCGCGCCCAACCGTGACATCGGGCCGCACGGCACCAAAGAGGTCGACGACGTGCCGGGTGGCGGCGAAGTGCCGATCGAACCTCCGGACTGAGGGGCGTCACGCGTCCTTCGGCTGCCTCCGCACCGGAGCGCGGCCCGCGGGCTGTGTCGGCGCCGGACCCGGATCGAGCGCCGGGATCGGCAGCCGCACCGGCTCGGCGGACACCGTGAACGTCTCGCCGTGATGCGCCAGTTCCAGCGGCTCCCCGGTGATCACGTGGTACGTCGCGCCCTCGCCGTCGATCTCGACCTGGAACCGGGTGCCGCGGAAGGTCAGCCGGAACGCGATCCGCCGCAGTTGTGGCGGCAGCCGTGGCGCGAAGGTCAGCCGCCCGCCGTGGTCGCGTAGTCCGCCGAATCCGGCGACGGTGCCTTGCCACGCGCCCGCCAGCGACGCCAGGTGCAGTCCGTTGCGGACGTTGTTGTGCACGTCGTGCAGGTCGGTGAGCGCCGCCTCGGCGAGGTAGTCGTAGGCCAGTTCGAGATGCCCGACCTCGGCCGCCACCACGGCCTGCGTTCCCGCGGACAGCGAGGAATCCCGCACGGTGATCGCCTCGTAGTAGGCGAAGTCGCGCGCCTTCTCCTCAGGGGTGAAGGAATCCCCGCACAGATGCAGCGCGAGGACCAGATCGGCCTGCTTGACCACCTGCTTGCGGTACAGGTCGAAGTACGGGAAGTTCAGCAGCAGCGGGTAGAAATCCAGGTCCGTGGCCTCGAAATCCCATTCGTCGTGCTCCAGGAACCCTTCGGACTGCGGATGGACGCCGAGATCCTCGTCGTAGGGCACCAGCATCGCGTCGGCCGCCTTGCGCCACAACGCGACCTCGTCCTCGCCGACCTCGAACCGCCGGGCGATGTCGTCGTGCTGGCCGACGATTTCGGCGGCGTAGAACAGATTCCGGCGGGCCATCAGGTTCGTGTAGACGTTGTTGTCCGCCACCGCGGAGTACTCGTCCGGCCCGGTGACACCGTCGATCCGGAAGCGGCCCCGCCGGTCGAAATGCCCCAGGGACAACCACAACCGCGCGGTTTCGAGGAGCAGCTCCGCACCGCAGGTGCGCATGAACTCGTCGTCGCCGGTGGCGTTGAGATACCGCACGACGGCGTCGGAGATGTCCGCGCTGACGTGGAACGCCGCCGTGCCCGCCGGCCAGTACGCCGAGCATTCCGCACCGTTGATGGACCGCCACGGGAACGCGGCGCCGCGTAAACCCAGCTGGGTTGCCCTTTCCCGCGCTTTGTCCAAAGTGGAGTGACGCCAGCGCAGGGCATCGCGGGCGGCGTCCGGCATGCTGTAGGTGAGCACGGGCAGGACGAAGGTCTCGGTGTCCCAGAACGCGTGCCCGTCGTAACCGGGCCCGGTCAATCCCTTGCCCGCCAACGCCCTCGTCTCACCGCGGGCCCCGGCCTGCAGGAGATGGAAGAGCGCGAACCGCACGGCCTGCTGCAGTTCCGGGTCGCCGTCGATCTCGATGTCCGAGGTCTCCCAGAAGTCGTCGAGGAACTCCTTCTGCTCGGCGAGCAGTCCCTTCCAGCCGGTCTGCCGCGCTCCCGCCAGTGCGGCCTCGACCTGCGCGCGCACGGCGGGTACCGAACGCTGCGCGGACCAGCCGTAGGCGAGGAATTTGGTGATCCGCAGCCGCCCGCCCTGGGGCACGTCGACGGCGATGGTGAGCCGGGCGAGATCGTCCTCGGCCTCGATATGCGTGCGCACGCCGTCGGAGACGTCGATCTTGTGGTCCATCGCGGCGGCCATCCGCAGCCCGGATCGCCGGGTCTGGTGCACCAGCACCGCGTGATACGCCTCCGCGTGGTGATATTCGCCGACCAGCGGCGATTCCAGCGCCGCCGCGACCCGCGGATCGCGCGTGTCGGACTCGATCGGTTCGTTCGCCAGCAGGTCCGACTGCACCACCAGCTGGAGTTCGTCGTCGAGCGGTTCGACCTCGTACCGGATCGCGGCGACGGCGCGCTGGGTGAAGGAGACCAGGCGTTCGGTCTTCACCCGGACGCGGCGCCCGGTCGGTGAGGACCAGACGGTGTCACGTGCGAGGGTGCCCTTCCGGAAGTCGAGGACGCGGTCGTGTTCGGTGGCCTGGCCGTACCGCATGTCGAGCGGTTCGTCCTCGACCAGCAGCCGGAGGATCTTGCCGTCGGTCACGTTGACGACGGTCTGGCCTTCTTCGGGGTAGCCGTAACCGGTTTCCGCGTACGGAAGGTCGTGCTGTTCGTAGAAACCGTTGAGGTAGGTGCCCGGCAGGCCGCGCGGCTCCGCCTCCTCCAGCGTGCCGCGCAGGCCGATATGCCCGTTGGACACCGCGAACGCCGATTCGGTGCGCTGCAACGCGTCGACGTCCATCCCGTGCCAGCGCAGCTCCCAGGGCGCGACCTCGTAGCCGCGGAGAAGCGATTCGGTCACTTGCGGTCCTCCAGGAGTTCGGCGAGGTCGTCCACCACGACGTCGGCACCGTGCGCGAGCAGTTCGCCCGCCTGGTGCGCGCGGTTCACCCCGACCACGTAACCGAAAGCGCCGTCCTTGCCCGCCTGTACGCCCGCGAGCGCGTCCTCGAAGACGGCCGCGTTCGCCGGGGCGACGCCGAACGCCTCCGCGCCGGCGAGGAAGGAATCGGGCGCGGGTTTGCCGCGCAGGTTCTTCTCGGCGATCACGATCCCGTCGATCCGCGCTTCGACGAACTTGGTCAGGTCGGCGGCGTCGAGCACCTTCGCGCCGTTGGCCGACGAGGTGACGACGCCGATGCGCAGCCCCGCGGCCTTCGCCGCTTCCAGATACCGGACGGAACCCGGGTACGGGGTCACGCCCTCCTCGTCGATGATCTTCAGTACCAGCTGGTTCTTCCGGTTCCCGACGCCGTTGACGGTGGCGGCGTCGATGTCGTCGTCGGGGTTTCCTTCGGGCAGCTCGATCCCGCGTGAGGTGAGGAAGGTGCGGACGCCGTCGGCCCTCGGCCTTCCGTCGACGTAGGCCGCGTAGTCGGTGTCGGTGAACGGCGAGAACGCGTCACCGTCGCGGGCGCGCAGGAACTCGTCGAACGTGCGCTTCCACGCCGCGCGGTGCTGGGCCGCGGTTCCGGTCAGCACGCCGTCGAGGTCGAAGAGACAGGCCGTGATGGTGTCGGGCAGACCGATCATGCCTGGCAACGCTACCCCGGCTCGCCGGTACCCGCGCGGGTCACGAGCGCGACGTGCCGCGCGGCCCGCTCCAGCGGCTCGGGCGACCGGTGGACCCGGCTCACGAGCAGCGCGCCTTCGAGGTTGTTCATGACGGCCGTCGCGATGTCTTCGGGATCCTCGACAGCGTCGAGCAGTTCGACGAGCAACGTGTGCCAGGCGGCGAACGCGTCCTGGCACGCCTTGGTGATCGCGGGGGAGGCGTGCGCCATCTCCAGCGTGATCGTGGCGAGCGGGCAGCCACCGCGGTAGTCGTCGGCGGCCAGCGCTTCACCCGCTTTGCGATACCACCAGGCCACGGCGTCTTCGACCGTCTCGTTGCGCTCGAAAGCGCGGCGGACCGTCTTCGCCACGACGGCGGTGCCGAGTTCGATCGCGGCGACCGCGAGTTGCTCCTTGCCGCCGGGGAAGTGGTGGTACGCCGACCCCCACGGCGTGCCGGCCTCCTCGACCAGCCGCCGCCACGAAGTCGCCTGGTAGCCCTCGCGGCGGAAGAGCGTCATCGCGGTCGAGATCATCCGCTCGCGAGTGGTGGTGTCGGACACGTGTCCCAGCATAGTCCTTGACTAGGACGATCGTCTTAGGAAAGTCTAGGACGACCGTCTTAGGAGGCAGCCATGACCATCGACGTCACCGGGCAGACCAGGCAGAAGACCGTGACCTGGCAGGATCCGCTGCCCACCGCCCGGCTCGGCCGTGAGCTGTCCGGGCTGGACTACCTGACCGGGATCGCCGAGGGCCGGATCCCGCCGCCACCGATCTCGGCGCATTTCGGCATGCGCTGGGTGAGCGTGGCCGAGGGTGACGTCGTGCTCGCCGCGACGCCGGACGAGTCGCTCTACAACCCGATCGGCACCGTGCACGGCGGTGTCGCGGCGACGCTGCTGGATTCGGCGGTGGCGTGCGCGGTGCACTCGACCCTGCCCGCCGGCGTCGGGTACACGTCGGTGGAGCTGAAGGTGAACTACCTGCGCGCCATTTCCGGTTCGGTGGGGGAGATCCGCGCGCACGGCTGGATCGTGAAGGCCGGTTCGCGCGTCGCGTTCGCCGAGGGCGACATCCGCGACGGGCAGGGCAAGGTGCTCGCGACGGCGTCGAGCACCTGCCTGATCATCAAGCCCTAGAACATTTCCGCGCCCGGCGGCACGGGCTGCTTGACGTCCCAATGCTCCACGATGAGCCCGTCCTCCACGCGGACGATGTCGACGACGGCGGCCCCGGGCTCCTCGCCCGGCCGGACGACGTGCAGGTGCACGACGACGTGATCGTCGTCGGCGATCACGCGTTTCACCGCGACGTCCGCGTCGGCCATCGGTGAATTCCGCATGGCTTCGACGAAAGCGTCACGGCCGGAGGGGAAACCCGGGCTGTGGGTGACGAAATCCGGGTGCACGTTCGCGCCCGCGGCGACGAAATCCTTGTGCACGAACATGTTCTCGAAGCAGTCGAGGACGATCTTCTTCGCTGTGGTCATGGAAATATCGTCCCCCCGCTGTCGATTACCGCGGAGGTAATGGCTTGCCTATGGAGGGGTTCCGGTCAGCGGGCCTGCGGAACGTCCGGCCCAGGACGCACTGTGTGGATTTCGGTGCGTTGGATGACCAGAAATCCACACGGTCCCCGCGTGACCGGTCCGGTCACGACGGTAACGCTCGCGCCCCATCAACCACGTCGAGTGATCGCACGGGGCTGAAGACTCGGTCCCTCGGCGAGCGGGTCGCGAGTGAAACGCCACTCACGACCCGCTCGCCAGGGGCAAGCCGACGCGAACTTCCGACCCGGGCCTAGGCCGCGCCGACCTTGCGTTCGAAGACCAGGCCCTCGGCGGCGCGCAGCCCGACGCTGATCGCGCCGGTCAGCACCCCGTCGTCGCCCAGTTCGCCCTGGACGACCGACGGGACCAGGGGAGTGAACGAACGCAGGGCGCGGTCGATCGGGTCGAGCAGCAGATCGGCCGCGGTACCGATACCGCCGCCGAGCACGATCAGTTCGGGGTCGATCACCGCCGCCACCGACGCCACGGTGTACGCGAGCCTGTCGGCCTCCGCCTCGACGGCGCGCAGGGCGAGCTCGTCGCCGTCGCGGGCCAGCCGGAAGACCTCGCGGGCCGATTTCGCCGTGCCGAGGCCGAGTTCGCGCGCGCCGCGCACGACGGACTGTGCCGCCGTCGCCTCTTCGAGGTGGCCGCGGACCGGCGGGGCGTCCTCGCCCTCGGCCGCCGCGTGCGACTGGCCGTAGGGCAGGTAACCGATCTCGCCCGCCGCGCCCGTCGCGCCGCGGAAGACCCGGCCGTCGACCATCACGCCCATCCCGACGCCGGTGCCGATGGTGATGCAGCCGAACACGGACGCGCCGCGCGCGGCACCGCGTTCCCATTCGCCGACGGCGGTGAGGTTCGCGTCGTTCTCGACCATCAGAGCCGGGCCGAGGACGCCTTCGAGTTCGTCGAGCAGACCGGCCTTGCCCCAGCCGGGCAGGTTCGGCGCGTGCCGGAAGCAGCGTTTGTCCGGGTCGGCGACGCCGGGGGAGCCGAGGACCCGCACGACGATGTCCGCCTGCGACAGTCCGGCTTCGCGCACCGTCGCCGCCGCGAGGGCGCCGACGGCGCTGACGAGCGCGGTGCCCGAACGTGAGGTGTTCCGCTCGTCACGGCGGGCGACCACGGTGTGGCCGAGATCGGAGACGGCGACGCGGAGATGCTCGCGTCCGATGTCGACACCGAGGACGTAACCCGCCGTGGGATCCGCTTCGTAGAGGACGGCGGACCTTCCGGTGCCGGTCGACGTGTGCCCGGTCGCCCTGGCGAGACCGGCCGCTTCGAGTGCCAGTAACGCTTGGCTCACCGTGGGTTTCGAAAGACCGGTGTCCTTGGCGACTTGGGGCCGCGTCGCCGGGCCGCTGCGGCGCAGGAGGTCCAGCACGGCGCGCTGATTGATCTTCCGCATCCCGGCGGGGGTGCCGACGGGTGGGTTTTCTGCGCCAACCACGAGCTTCGCCTCCTGTCGAACCAAGGTGTTCCACCAAAGTTATCCGCCTCCGGCCCGAAATGGGCAAGAAGGTTTACATTCGGTGGTCCCAGGCGACGATAAAGGTGCCCGCGCCGCGAATCGCGCACGCCGCGCGCGAAAAACCGTGATTCACCCGGTATCCGGACGCGTGCTCCCAGTGACCGGCAATGGTCTAGACCAGGCGGGCTCAGGCGACGTGACGGCTCGCCGGTCGCCGGAATCCCCTGTGCTGGCGGGGTCGTTCGGGCGCTTCGCCGGTCTCGTGGTCCGTTTCCGCGCTGTGGGATTCGGGATAGTCGGCCGTCGTAGCCGGGCTGGGCCGGTTGCGCAGCCGGTGCTGCCGGTTCACCACGTACAGCAGCAGCAGTCCGGCGACGACCAACCCGTGCGTGAGCACGCGTCCGGCGGTCACCTGACCGGTGACGAGGTCACCCGCCGACAACGCCAGGAGGAGCGCGACGAAACCGGTCAGCGCGGGCAGCTGCCCGGACGCGGCCTTCGTGCGGACGGCCGCCCAGCCGAGCCCGACGCCGACCGCGAGGTTCCACGCGCTGCTTTCGTGGGAAAGGTGCCCGATCAGGGATTCCGTGCCGTGTCCGGCGGTGTGGTCTTCGACGCCCAGCAGCTGGGCGAAGGCGAGGCCGAGCTGCGCGATCGCGACCAAGGCGAGCGCGATCCTGGCGGGCCAGCCCTCGCTCGGCGGGGCGGGGGTGCGTTCGAGGATGACGGCGGTGAGGTCCGGGACCGGGGGTGCCGGACGCAGCAGCATCGTCCGGTGCAGCCGTTCGGCGCGCGCGAGCCAGGACCGGCAGGCGGCGCAACCGGTCACATGCCGGTCGACGGCCTCGGGCGGGGCGGGTTCGGTTTCGCCGTCGAGCCGGGCCGACAGGGCCTCGCGGCAGGTCTCGCACTTCACGTCTCACTTGTCGGGCGCGGGCCTGCCCCGGTTCCCGGGACGCTGCTACGTTTCTCGTATGGCCGGGGCGCGCAACCACGACGACGAGCGGGTGACCGAGCTCGCTCTCGCCGCCGCCCGCGGCGACCGGCGGGCGCTCGAGGACTGGGTGCGTGCCACCCAGGCCGACGTCTGGCGTTTCGTCGCGCACCTCGCCGACGTCGGCGCCGCCGACGATCTCACCCAGGAGACGTACCTGCGCGCGTTCGGCAGCCTGCGCCGGTTCGCCGGCCGGTCGTCCTCGCGGACCTGGCTCCTGTCGATCGCGCGCCGCGTGGTCGTCGACCGCATCCGGGCGGCTTCGGCCCGCCCGAAGCTCGCCGACGTCGACTGGGAGGCCACCGCCGAACGCCGCGGCGCCCGCCAGGCCGAGGGCGTCGCCGGATTCGAAGACCTGGTGGAACTGCGGATGCTGCTCGACGGGCTCGACCCGGAGCGGCGCGAGGTCCTCGTCCTCACCCAGGTGCTGGGCCTGTCTTACGCCGAGGCCGCCGAGATCTGCGGCTGCCCGGTCGGCACCGTGCGTTCGCGCATCGCGCGCGCCCGCGAAGACCTGCTCGAAGCGGGCCGGGAGCGCGACTCCATCTGACCGCGCTGTGGCGCGTCACACATTTGAGGCCGTCCGCTGTCACCTCGTCACACAGATGGGGCGACACGACTACTCCGCGTTGACTAGGCCGAATGCCGATGCCTAGCGTGTCGCCATCCAACCCCAGGCCGCGCGAGGGTCCCCGCCTGCTCCGCGCGCTCTCGAAGGGATCTTCCCGATGGCCAGTCCCACCACCGCTGAGGGCCACGGCAGTGAGGCTCCGGACCCCGGAGGCCTCGGCCGCCGCCGGTTCCTGACCTTCCTCGTCGCCGCGCCCACCCTCACGATCGCCACGAAGATCGGTATCGACACCGTCGCGCCCGAAGAGGCCGAAGCCGTCATCCCGACCCCGCCCGGCCCGGCCGAGATCCTCGACCTCGGCGACGTGCTGATCCTGTCGAACGCGCCCACCGCCAACCTGCTCGTCCTCGAAGTCCGCGAAGACGGCCGGGTCCGGCTGGAACTGCCGCGGACCGAGGTCGGCCAGGGCATCACCACGGCGAACGCGATGCTGGTCGCCGAGGAGATGGACCTCCCGCTCGACCAGGTCGACGTCGTCCTCTCCGACGCCCGTTCGGAACTGCTGTTCAACCAGCTGACCGGCGGTTCCAACACGATGCGCTCGCTCTACACCCCGGTGCGGACCGCGGCGGCCGCCGCGCGCGCCCGGCTGGTCGCGACCGCCGCCCAGCAGTGGGGCGCCAAGGCCGACCGCCTGTCCACAAGGGACGGTGCGGTGATCGCCCCCGACGGCCGCCGCGCGGACTACGGCGCGCTGGCCAAGCCCGCCGCACGCGCCGACCTCGGCAAGCTCACCGCGACCCCGAAGGCCGAGTCCGCGCACAAGCTGATCGGCACGCCGCAGTCGCGCAAGGACGCCCGCGCGATGGTCACCGGGCAGCTGAAGTACACCCTCGACCTGGACGTCCCCGGCGCGAAGCCGGTCATGGTCCGCCGCCCGCCGACGATCAACGGCACGGTCGCGAAGGTGAACAACGAGGCCGCCGTCCGCGCGATGCCGGGCATCATCGACATCGCGGTCATCAAGACCGGGGTCGCGGTGATGGCCGAGACCTTCGGCCAGGCGCTGGACGGCAAGAACGCCCTCGACGTCAGCTGGAACGGCGGCACCGTCGACGGGGAGAACAACGCGACGATCAAGAAGAAGCTGCAGGCCGCGGCGCTGCCGTTCGTCGTGCCGCCGCTGCTGACCCAGTACGTCGACGGCGAGTTCGACTTCGCCTTCGCCAGCCACGCCCCGCTGGAGACCAACTCGGCGGTCGCCGACGTCCGCGAGGACGGCGCGACGATCTGGTCCGGGATGAAGGTGCCGATCCTCGCGAAGCAGAACATCGCGCAGGAACTCGGGCTGCCCGAGAACAAGGTCGTCGTGCACGTCCAGCAGGCAGGCGGATCGTTCGGCCGGCGGCTGTTCTCCGACGGCGCCATCGAGGCCGCGCGCGCGTCCAAGGCGTTCAAGCGGCCGGTGCGGCTGATGTGGAGCCGTATCGACGACATGCGCCACGGCCGCGCCCGCGCCGCGAGCCACCACAAGATCCGCGCGACCTTCGCCCTCGGCCAGGTGCTCACCTTCGAACACCGCGTCGCCAGCGTGGAGACCGACTGGAGCCACGGGCTCGGCGAGGTCCTCACGGCGTTCGCCGCCGAACTGCCCGTCGGCGGCAACCTGAGCTTCGCGCAGACGGTGTTCCTGCTGACGGTGAAGTCGCCGTACAACTTCGGCGTCACCACCCAGCTGCTCAACGAGGTCCCGGTGGACTTCCACACCGGTGCCTGGCGGTCGGTGTACTCGGCGAGCACGCGCGGCGCGGAAGAGATCATGGTCGACGAGATCGCCGCGAAACTCGGCAAGGACCCGGTGGAGTTCCGGCGCGAGTTCATCAAGAACGACCGGCAGCGCGCCGTGCTGGACAAGGTCGCGGAACTCGGCGAGTGGGGCAAGAAGATGCCCAAGGGTTTCGCGCAGGGTGTCGCCGTGCACGGCGAGTACAAGTCGTACACCGCCTGCCTCGTCGAAATGGACGCCCGCGACCCGAAGAAGCCGCGTGTCACCAAGGCGACCATCGCGGTCGACGTCGGCAAGCCGATCAACCCGCGCGGGATCGAGGCGCAGATGCTCGGCGGCCTGACCGACGGCATCTCCACCACGCTGACCGCGGGCCTGCACATCGACAAGGGGCTTCCGCTGGAGGGCAGCTACTCGCAGTTCCACTACGCGCGGCAGAAGAACTCGCCGATGGACGTCAAGGTGTTCGTCATGCCGGAGACGGGCGAGATCGGCGGTGCCGGGGAGCTCGGCGTGCCCGCGCCGGTCGGCGCGATCGGGAACGCCTACGCGCGGGCGACCGGGATCAAGCCGCGCAGCTTCCCGATCAACTTCCCGATCGACTTCGAGCCCTTCCCCCGCTGACTTTCCTTCCCCGCCAAGGAGTTCCGATGCCCAATTACACCTTCACGGTGAACGGGAAGACCGTCACCGTCGACGCGCCCGCGGATCTGCCCATGCTGTGGGCGCTGCGGGACAAGCTCGGCGTCCGCGGGCCGAAGTACGGCTGCGGGATCAACGTCTGCAAGGCCTGCACCAGCCACCTCGACGGCGAGGCGTTCAACCCGTGCGTGACGCCGGTGTCCGACTGCTCGGGCAAGGAGGTCACCACGATCGAAGGCCTCGCTGACGGTGAGGACCTGCACCCGGTGCAGGAGGCCTGGTTGGAGCAGGACGTCGCGCAGTGCGGCTACTGCCAGCCGGGGCAGATCATGGCCGCGGTGGCGCTGCTGAAGAAGACGAAGAACCCGACGGACGCCGAGATCGACGCGATCCAGAACGTCTGCCGGTGCGGCACCTACTTCCGGATCCGCGAAGCCATCAAGAGCGCGGCCGCGAAGATGTGAAATACCGCTGGTGCGGCGGGAATCCCGATTTCCCGCCGCATCAGCGGAGCCTTTCCGCTTCGACAGGCCACCTCCGGGCAAGTCGTGTTAGATGACGGCCCCAGGGACTCGACGAGGAGTCCCTGCCCCGGAGGACGTCCATGCACTACGAAACTGTGCTCCGCGAAGGCTCGGCCGTCATCGTCGCCGAACTGGCCGTCGAGGTCGAAAAGCAGCTGCCCGGACTCATCGACGGCACCGTCGAGCAGATCCGCGCCGAAATGCCGGTGTACCGGGACGCGCAGTTCGTCTCCCTCGCCGAACTGCGGACGTCGGTGCGGAACAACCTCGAGTTCGTCATGCGGACCCTGCGCGGCACGGAGGAGCCCGATCTCGCGCAGGCGCGGGCGACCGGGCGCGCGCGGGCCTTGCAGGGCGCGCCGCTGCCGGAACTCCTGCGGGCCTACCGGATCGGGCTCACCGAGGTGTGGAACCGGTTCGTCGAACTGACCGCTTCGGGCGAGCACCAGGACCTCCGCGGCCTCGTCGCCGCGACGTCGGCGATCTGGGCGTTGATCGACGACTACGCCGAGGCGCTGACGACGACCTACCGCGACACCACCGCCGAAGTCATGCTGGCGCACCAAAGCAGGCGCTCCGCGTTGGTCGAGGCGCTGTTCGCCGGCGGCGCGGCCACCGAAGGCACGCTGTGGGACATCGCGCGCGTGCTGGAACTCTCGCTCGACGGGACCTACGTGGTCGTCGCGGCGGAGACCCCGCGCGTCGGGCACGAACCGTTGCCACAGATCGAAAACCGGCTTCGCGAACGGCATCACGCGTCCGCCTGGCGGCTCACGCCGGACCTGCAGGTCGGCGTGGTCTCGATGCGGGATCCGGCGGCGTCCCAGGTGATCATCGGGCTGCTGAGGGAGAACCAGACCGGCCGGATCGGCGTCAGCCCGGTGTTCACCGGGCTCGGGAACACCTCCCGCGCCCTGCATCTCGCGCGGGTCGCGCTCTCCAGCATGATGCCGGGGACGACGGGAATGGTGCAGTTCAACGAATCCCCGCTCGCCGGTCTCGTCGCCAGCTCGCCGGAGGCGTCGGTCCAGCTCGCGCACCACGTGCTCCGGCCGATCCTGGACCTGCCCGGCGACGACCGGAACGTGCTGCTGCTGACGTTGCGGGCGTGGTTCGAATGCCAGGGCTCCACGAAGCTGACGTCGGAGCGGATGTTCTGTCACCCCAACACGATCCGGCACCGGCTGAAGCGGATCTCCGAGGAACTCGGCCGTTCGCTGACCGACCCGGCCGACATCGCCGAACTCGGCGCGGCCCTGCGCGCGCTCCACATGTTCCCGGACACCTCGCATCTGCCCTCGCCACGGGACCCGCTGCGCTAGGTTTCCCCGTATGGAACAGTTCGCCATCGGGGGAGACCTGCCCGTGCGCCGTCTCGGTTTCGGTGCCATGCATCTGCCGACAGACTCCGGGCCCGCGCGCGAGAACGCGATCGCCGTCGCCCGGCGCGCGGTCGAGCTCGGCATCACGTTGATCGACACCGCGCATCTGTACGGCGGCGGAGCGAACGAGGAACTGCTGGCCGAAGCGCTCCATCCGTATCCGGACGACCTGGTGATCACCACCAAGGTCGGCGTCGTGCGGACAGGAGACGACTGGAAGTACGACGGGCGGCCGGACTCCCTGCGCGTCCAGGTGGACGAGGGCCTGCGGCGGCTGCGGGTCGAGCGGATCGAGCTTCTGCAACTGCATCGCATCGACCCGGAAACCCCGCTCGCCGACCAGCTCGGCGCGCTGCGGGACCTGCGCGACGAGGGCAAGATCGGCCGGATCGGGCTGTCCGAGGTCACCGTGGACGAACTCGCGCGGGCACGGGAGATCGTGGACATCGCGAGCGTGCAGAACCGCTACAGCCTCATGGACCGCTCGTACGAAGCGGTGCTGGACGCCTGTGAAGCGGCCGGGATCGCTTTCCTGCCTTGGCGTCCGGTGCTCGGTGCCGCGTCTTCCGCCGGCGCCGGCCTCACGGCCGTCGCCGCGGAACTCGGGGTGACCACGGCGCAGGTCGGGCTCGCGTGGCTGCTCGCGCGGTCGCCGGTGATCCTGCCGATCCCGGGGACGGCGAAGATCGCGCACCTGGAGGAGAACTTCGCCGCCGCGGAGGTCAAGCTGGCCGACGAGCACCTTGAGCGCTTGGGCTCGTGAGTGCTGAGGACGGTTCTAACCGTCCTTACCACTCACGAGGCTTGACGGCCTCCACGAGCACCCGCCGCGAGTGCGCGACGAACTTCCCGTCGGTCTCGATCATCCGGTGGAGTTCCGCGAGCTTGTCGCGGTACTTCCCGACCTCGAACCCCGGCACGATCCAGATCACCTTCCGGAGGAAGTGGACGATCGCGGCGAGGTCGAAGAACTCCATCCGCAGTTTCGCCGGTTCGAGCCGGTCCACCCGGAGCCCGACGGCCTCGGCCTCGACGCGCAGCACGTCGGGCGTCCAGCCGCCGTAGTCCTGCGGGCCGAGGAAGAACTCCTTCAGCTCCCGCACGGTGCCCGCGCCGATCTGTTGCGACAGGAACGTTCCGCCCGGCCGCAGCACGCGGGCGATCTCCCGCCACGGATTCTCGATCGGATGACGGCTGCTCACCAGATCGAAGGACTCGTCGGGGAAGGGCAGCGGTGCGTCGTACTCGGCCTCGACCACCTGCCCGCCCAGCGGCGCGAGATTCTCGCGGGCGACCTCGACGTTCGGCGGCCAGCCTTCGGTGGCGGCGAGGACCGGCGGCGGTTTCGGGATGCCCGCGAGCACCTCGCCGCCACCGGTCTGCAGGTCCAGCCCGGCGGCGGCCGTCGCCATCCGCTCGCCGAGCAACCGCGAGTAGCCCCACGGTGGCCGTTCCTCCGTGGCGCGGCCTTCGAACCACGAGAAATCCCAGCCTTCGACCGGGACGGCCTCTCCTTCGGCGAGCTGATCTTCGAAAGTCATGTTCGCAGTCTCGGCTCGCCCGCCGGGCGGGGCAACACGATTTGCTAGCCGGCGTCGGTCGAGCGCTTCCAGAGGTTGATGTCGGCCTCGGTGGCGTAGCGGTCGATCTCGGCCAGCTCCTCGTTCGTGAAGTGCAGGTTCTTCAGCGCGCCGACGTTGTCCTCCAGCTGGGCGACGCTGCTCGCGCCGATCAGCACCGACGTCATCCGCGGGTCACGCAGGCCCCACGCGAGCGCGAGCTGCGCCAGCGTCTGCCCGCGCCGCTGGGCGATCTCGTTCAGCGCCCGGATCTTGCCGAGGGTGTTCTCGGTGATCGTGTCCGGGTTGAGCGACTTTCCTTGCGCCGCACGGGAATTCTCGGGAACGCCGTCGAGGTAGCGGCTGGTCAGCAGTCCCTGCGCGAGCGGCGAGAAGGCGATGCAGCCCGCGCCTTCGGTTTCGAGCGTGTCGAGCAGCTTGTCGCCTTCGAGCCAGCGGTTGAACATCGAATACGACGGCTGGTGGATCAGCAGCGGGGTGCCCAGTTCACGCAGGAGGCGGGCGGCCTCGGCGGTCTTCTCCGACGAGTACGACGAGATGCCGACGTACAGCGCGCGCCCGGACCGGACGGCGGTGTCGAGCGCGCCGACCGTCTCTTCGAGCGGCGTCTCGGGGTCGAAGCGGTGCGAGTAGAAGATGTCGACGTAGTCCAGGCCCATCCGGCCGAGCGATTGGTCCAAAGAGGACAGCAGGTACTTGCGCGAGCCCCATTCGCCGTACGGGCCGGGCCACATGTCGTAGCCGGCCTTGGTCGAGATGACCAGTTCGTCCCGGTACGGCTTGAAGTCCGACGCCAGCAGCCTGCCGAAGTTCTCCTCCGCCGAGCCGTAGGGCGGGCCGTAGTTGTTGGCGAGGTCGAAATGGGTGATGCCCAGGTCGAACGCGCGCCGCGCGATGTCCCGCTGCGTGCCCAGCGGCTTGTCGTTCCCGAAGTTGTGCCACAGGCCCAGCGAGATCGCGGGCAGCTTCAGGCCGCTGCGCCCGGTGCGGCGGTAGGGGATGCTCTCGTATCGGCCCTCGGCCGCGACATAGGTGCTCACGGCCCGATGCTAGCCGTCTTGAACAGGGCGGCGACGGACGCGAGGTGATCTTTGAACGCCGAGGGGCTCTCGACCTCGAAAGGCGCGCCGATGGCGGCGAGGATCAGCACGGGCCAGTCGAAGGTGTCGACGTTCATCGTCAGACGGCAGGACGTCTCGTCGATCGCTTCGAGCGCGCCGCCGAGGTACCGCACCGCCGACTCGACCTGGTCCTTCGACGCCCTGACCCGGACGACCAGCGTGTGCGTGGTCGGCCTGGCCTTGATCTGGGCCTCGACGAATTTGACCGCGTCCCCGCCGGGGATCTCGCGGGGCCGGTAGCGGGCGCCGGTGGTGCGCGGTTCACTGAGCCGGTCGACGCGGAAGGTCCGCCAGTCCACCCGATCGAGGTCCCACGCCACCAGGTACCAGCGCCGTCCGAGTGAGACGAGCCGGTGCGGCTCGACCAGCCGTGCGGACTCCTCGCCGCCGCGTGCCGCGTAGTCGAACTTCAGCCGCTCGTCGTCCCGGCACGCCTGCGCGATCACCGTCAGGCTGGCGGCGTTGACGCGGGGGCCCGTGACGGCCGCCGGCGTCGTGTACGCCTGGAGCGCGTCGACGCGTCTGCGCAGCCGGGGCGGCATCACCTGGACGACCTTCGTCAACGCCCGGACCGACGTCTCTTCGATGCCCTCCACCGAACCGCTCGCCGCCGTCCGGAGGCCGACCGCGATCGCCACGGCCTCCTCGTCGTCCAGCAGCAGCGGCGGCATGACCGTGCCCGACCGCAGCTGGTAGCCGCCCGCGACACCGCGGCTCGCGTTGACCGGATAGCCCAGCTCTCGCAGCCGCTCGACGTCGCGCCGCAGCGTCCGCTCGCTCACCTCGAGCTTGTCGCTCAGCTCGATCCCCGACCAGAAGCGGTGTGTCTGCAGCAGGGACAGCAATCGCAGCATCCGCGCACTCGTGTTCGCCATGAATCCAGGTTCGCTCGCATTCCGGTCAGAAAGTGGCCGGAATTGACTTTAGCGTTGTCCCCATGACGATGACACTGGACACCCCGAGCGGTGTGACCACGGAAAACGTGGAGAAGTCCTACCGCTGGCGCTGGCCCGCGCTGTTCGTGATCCTGACCGGCTCGGTGATGGAACTGCTCGACATGACGGTCACGAGCATCGCCGGACCGGTCATGCGGGCCTCGCTCGGCGGCGGTACGGCGATGATCCAGTGGCTCGGCGTGGCCTACACCCTCGCGATGGTGTCCGGTCTGCTCACCGGCGGGCGGCTCGGCGACATCTTCGGCCGCAAGCGCATGTTCCTGATCGGCGCGATCGGCTTCGTCGCCGGTTCGCTGCTCTGCGCGGTCGCGGTGAGCCCCGAGATGATCATCGCCGCGCGGGTGGTGCAGGGCCTCTTCGGGGCCGCGATGGTGCCGCAGGGCCTCGGCATGATGAAGGAGATGTTCTCCGGCAAGGAATTGCAGTCCGCGTTCGGCATGTTCGGCCCGGTGATGGGCCTCGCCGCGGTCGGCGGACCGATCCTCGCGGGCTGGCTGGTCGACGCCGATCTCTTCGGCACCGGCTGGCGGATGATCTTCCTGATCAACCTCCCGATCGGCGCGCTGGCCGTGCTCGCCGCGCTGAAATTCCTGCCCGAGTCCCGTCCCGGTGGTTC
>Ga0307518_10000572_pt1 | contig 27985 bp, 17 predicted proteins | sample 25_EM_MG_FD_203889 | JGI IMG/M metagenome (GOLD analysis project Ga0307518, IMG submission 203889) | Populus trichocarpa ectomycorrhiza microbial communities from riparian zone in the Pacific Northwest, United States - 25_EM | ecosystem: Host-associated > Plants > Roots > Unclassified | place... | reverse complement strand
TGAAGGCCCTCAATTTTCCGGGAGAGATAAAACAAAGGTCCAATGATAAAGTATATTTTCAATTTAATTAGGATATACATGGTTATTATTCTATGCTCCCTCGATATATCGCTGTATATTCTCAAGAAACTATCATTGAAAGTGACTGCGCTTTAATGTAACTACTGTATGTGTAGAACATGATATCTAACTATAAAATATAGTTGAAGGACCAACAGAATAACATGATGGGGGGGTAGCAAGAGAATCATTATGAGATTTTTGTCATAGTTGCTGACAAGAGTATTATACCTATGCAACTCTAGATTTTGTAAGAACAAAAACAAAAAAAAGGATGATTATTTATGTAGAATGTCATAAAGACAATTTAGTATAGAGCCGTTGCTGCATCTGTTCTAGGAGTCCTTCCGTTTGGCTTATGGGAAAGGTTCATTCCCTCGTCAAGATCGATTGCTGAGATAAACTTGAATTCTTGTGCCTATAATCTCTTTGAAGTACGTACTACTCATTTATTATTTTCTTAATAAAGAAAGAACATGTGTTCGATTCTTTGAATGCAAGGAAGGGTTTGATGAGAAGAACAAGAATCAAGAAACCGACATCTTGGTTGTCAGCTATTTAACAACCATGCATCTTGAATTCACAAGTCTTAACGCTTGATTCTCTATGTTCCTTCAACTAATTAAAATTTTAAATTGATTTCTTGTAATTATCTGATGAAATTATGATGGTATATAAACGCCAAAGCAAAATCGGTGCAATATGACGGGAATTAAAATAACGTATATGTTCCTTCAACCGAGTTAAATTAAGTTTAATTAAGAAAACATTTTTAAAAATAACTAGAAAAATAAAAAAAATCCTATAATATTTAATTTCGGCATGGAAAAGATCTTATCTTGTTACAACTAATAAATCCACTATATAATTTGGCTTGTAGAATACAATATTGATAGAATTTTAGCTTCATCTAATTAAATTAAATTAAATTTATGCCCACATTTTGCAAAAAAAAAAAAAAAAAACGTTTAACTTGTCCAGGTTTATATATATATATATGTGGTCAGTAAGAAATGCATAGGATTCTTTTCTACATCCGTGATTGTAGAAGAATGCATTAATCTGCTTGCATGACTTAAGACTGTGCTCATCAGTTATTTAATATATTTTTTAGTAATAGTGATTTCTCTTTAGGTTCAATTTTTTTTTTCTTAACAAGCGTTGTTGGTATATACATCACTAAAATTGTTTGGTTTGAAATATTTTACTTTTATTTAAATTTATAATTAAGTGACATATGTTGGAGGTTAAAATATTGCTTTAAGTGTAATAAAAAATATTTAATAAAAAAATAATAACAAATTTTGATCACTAAGCCTATTAAATATGGAAATTATAAGAAAACGTGACTTAAAATGTTTTTTTGTTTTTAATTATTATCGAATATAGTGTCCAATTTCTTTCTGTTACATTCAAACGACCTTTTCAATATGGTTGACAGCAAACTTTTTTATGATAATTCAAATCAAGCATAAAAGAAAGCTAGCGTTGTTGTTTATATGTGACAGAGATTGATGAACACCTTCATCTTTTACAGAAAGACCTCTGTACGTTGCTTTACGTTCAACTTTTATACGTGGGTACTTAGTGGGTTTCCTGAGAAAATAAAATGAAAACAAATTAACCATAGATTGTTTAAACTAAATTTTATATATGAAAACCTTTTTAATTATATGTTTGACTCATTACGTTTCTACTTAAATTACGTGTTTTATATATATATATATATATATAGAACTATGAGATTATATTCTTTTGATAGAATAACAAGAACTATGAGAAGTTATACTTAGACAGTCAGACTTCATGTGTAGCTACACCTTGTGTTGTCCTGGTCCCTCCATGGCCAAACGGATAACAATGTTTCATGCATGAACCGAATAAAAGGTAAGGTGTCTGGGCATACAAGGCAAATAAAACAAAAAATAATAATTAAAAGTAAAGTGAAACAAAAGGTAGACAAGAATATTGGTGGGAATCCAACAAAGATAGTGCCTCCATGATGTTTTTTTCTTTTTTGAATAACTCATAGAAGGTTATAAGTGGTTTGTGTGAAAAGAGAAACAAACCTTTTATTTCATCATAAAATAAGAGTTAACTTAGTTTTGTTAGAGTTTAGAATGTTAAAAAATCATCTCAACTTAATAATAGCTTAAGTTATTAGGTTAGGTCTCAAGATATGATTTATATTATTTTTTAAAAACACCCCCTCAAGTGAAAGCTCTTTGGGCTTGAAACTTGCACATGTTCATTTTACCTTATGCTTAATTTTTATCAAATAAATAGGGATGATGAGATTCGAACTCGTGACCACTTGGTCATCAAGGCTCTGATACCATGTCAAAGAACCATCTCAACCTATATACTTTTTATATATAATTATCTTAATTTGTTTTCATATTTAATTAAATACAGTGTAAGATTCTTCACTCCAATGCGTGAAACTCATTAAATCTTCCCCTCCTATCAATCTCGTGAGCTCCATTACTCGTTATTTGTGGATAAATAACCAACAGAATAATATATAGTGCTTAAATGTATATGGATATTCATAAATTAAATTATTCTACGAGGACGAAATTTGCCACTAACCAACAAACTTGTATTACCGAGGGCTCTGCTATTGGATTAGCTGAGGGACCAGCCGCACGTGTAACATATATTTCAATATTAACGTCAGTGTGCTAAGACCAAACTCCAAGAAAGTAAGAAACGGTTTGGTCTTTAAACAAACAAAAACGTATTCACTCACGAGCTCGCAAAGGCACACCCCCAAAAGCAAAGCACATAAAAAGAAAAGGAAGATGATTCTGAGCTTTATGGATGTTACAAAGAAAGCTTCGTTGAAAGTAGAAACAGGAGCCTGGGACTGTTCTCTAGCCCTATGCATGGTTCTTCACGCCTATTCTTTTCATGTCTTGGTCTCTCCAGCTATGATCTGCGTGGCTTTAATGATTAGAATTGCAAAACAAGGAGGGCCTGAGAAAATTTCCCAGAAAATTTCCCTTTTTCTGTGAATAAATTAATTAATCCCAATGAATAATACGAGTGTGCGAATTTGTAGCCACACATCTATTATAAAATGTTATGTCTTGCCTTGATACAAAATCTGAGAAATTATTAGGAATTTTAATTTAATAGTTTAAGTTGTTAATTTAATAGTTTAAATTGTTAAAATTTATCTTATATTTATTCTTTATTAAATAAAAAAAATAGTAAGACTTGAACTTGTAACTGTTTGGTTATCATATCAAAAAATCATTTTAATCCAATAGTTTAAGCTGTCAGATAAGATTCAAAATATAATTTATATTATTTTCTAACACATTTCCTTATAATAATATAAAATTCATAATAATACATGAGTCCTATATTTTAATGAGAAAAGGAAGCTCAGTTATGATTTTACACATGCATATTATATAAAAAATAAAATCTTCATAGGATTTCATGTTCCAAAAAGTTGGTTGTGGAACTTGAAAAGGCATGGATACCTTGGGAAAATCTAAGAAAAAAATAATTTAATCTGGATACATTTAATTTGATCCAAAATTAATGCCTTTACTTTTAATTCATGCAAAGAAACAGGAATGAAATTATTAGCACCTAAAATAAACATTTTAAATTGTGGACACTCGTGCAGGAAGTGTCCAATGAAGGATTGAAAGTTGGGTTGACCGATATTGAAAGAAACTTTTCCATGGAGTGTCGTCAATTTGCATTTCGGAGATTTCATGATTGAGGTTGTTTTAGAGGACTTTACGAATTTTCTGGTTTAAAGTTTTTCTGTTTAGTTTTGTAAATAATTCAAAATCCTATTCTATTTAGGATTCTTGTTTCCTTCTCTGTTTCATTTATTAATGTTTCTCCTGAATAGTATTTTTCTAGTTACATTTCTAAGTCGATTGTTTTCTTTTTTCCCCTTCTACTACATGTGTAAGTCTTAGATATTATTAAGTAATAAGCTAAAGGATGTGGGCAATTCACTGTTCACCCACACTTAATTCACTGTTTTTTCTTTTTTTTATTATTTTTTTTTGCATTTTTTTTCTTTGTAATTTTTTTTCTTTAAAATACTATGGATTGCTACAGTGTTTTCTACATGGTTTTTCTATTTTATTTTTTTATTTTCTAAAATTATATTTGTCGATTTTATTTTTTTAATATTAAACTGATTGAGAATTTAGTTTTGTATTTATTTTCTTTAAAACATTGTTGATTGCTACATTGTTTCTCTATATAAGTTTTTTTTATTTTTGTTTTTTTATGATTTTCTCCAAAATTATCTTTTTTATTTTATTTTTTAATATTGAGCTAGTTAAGAATTACAATTACAATATGTGAGGGAAGCACTGTAGCTTTCCTCGCAAATTACTGTGGATTGCTATAATATTTTTTTTCATATAGTTTTTTTATGTTTTTTTTCTAAAATTATCTTTGTTAATTTTATTTTTTTAATATTAAGCTGGTTAAGGATTACAATTACAAGTAAACACAAGTAAGGCTAAATCATGTGGGGAAAATACTGTAACTTTCCTCACAAAACAATATGGATTGATATAGTTTTTCCTCACATAGTTTTTTTCTAGTTTCTTTTGTGTTTTCTATTTTTGTAATATTTTTTTTCAAAATTATCTTTGTCGATGTTATTTTTTTAATATTGAGCTGGTTAGAATTTAACTTTATAATAAAACTTAATCACGTAGGAAAAACACTATAGCTTTCCTCACAAAACACTGTAGATTGCTACAGTGTCTCTTCACATAGTTTTTTTTCTTATATTTTTTTAAAATTGTCTTTGTCAATTTTATTTTTTTAATATTGAGCTGGTTGGGAATTACAATTATAAGTCATTACAAATAAGGTTAAATCATGTAGGGAAGCACTGTAGCTTTCATCACAAAACACTGTGAATTGCTACAGTGTTTCCAGCATGGTATTTTTATCCCAGTTTTTTTATGTTTTTATTTTATTTGATTTTTTCAAAAATTATATCTGTCGTTTTTATTTTTTTTAATATTGACTTGATTGAGAATTTAACTTTATAATTTTTTTTGTAATATCCACCAAAAGCTACCAAAGCTATTACAATTGTAATAATTCCAAGCATATTTAAAAAAATTACAATGGTGGATAAAAAAACAAGAAAACTTTTAATTGAACAATAAATTAATTTATAAAATTAAAAATATATTTTAAAAAGCTAATGAATAGACTTTCACTTTATTGTATACAATTTAACATGTTTACATTAATAGATAGAATTATAAAATTTAAAAGTTGTGACATACATTAGTACATGATTGGTGTTCGCGCTACGCTACGGATCCACATTATTTTTCTAGTAAAATATTTAGGCGTCGCAAGCGTGTTTTTTTTTTTTAAAAAAAAGAGAAATCTAATTACTCGGGTTATAGTTTTGACCAACTAAATAAGCTGGTTTTATTTGAATCATAGTGAAACAAAAGAAGAGCAATGATAGCAAACAAGAACACACACACACACACACATAGTCATCATGATAACATGAGAAAAAATCTTTATTGAATAGCAAAAATATGATGTTGTTAATTTTTAACTAATTAAACATGGAAGGATAAAATAGGATAAAAAAAAAATTGGTGTAAGCCAATCCGAGCCAGCTCGATAGACATGTAATTTTGACATTAATTGGTGAGCTTGTCTAGATTAACTTAATAAACTCGTATCCTAAGTTATGAGGTCAAAATAATTCATGACTTTGGTCATCAGACTAGAAACACTATTTATAAAAAAAAATCATGAAGCCTAATCCACAAGAAATGAAACATTGAAAGATGATTTGAAAAAAAAATGACAAAAAATCCAAAAAAAATAGCAATTAAAAGAATGAAAGTTAAAATATAAAGAAAAAAATAAATTACAGGGCAACAACAAATTTTCGTTTTGAAAGTTAAAGTGTTAAGGATAAAAACATTAACAAAAGGAAAAGAAAATCTAAATAATAAGCAAAAAAAAAAAAAACACAATTAACTTAGATTGAAGGGTGAAATTAAAAACAATAAAACTTTTATAAAAGGTTCAATAAAACAAAAGGTAATTAAAAGAATAAGGATCAAATTGAAAAAAAAATCAATACATCATAAAAAAATAAACATACAAAACAAAATCTTAAATGTAAATCGAAAACCTTATTCACGCATCTAATTAAATCAATCACAAACTATTTTGTAAAAAATTATCAATGATAAATAATAACATAATTGGAAAAATTTAGAGACAAATGTAAATTAAGATATTTAATATCGCAATGTAGGTCATTTATTATATTTAACAGATTTATTTATTAAAATCAATTTGTAATAGAAATTGATACACACATAAATTTTATGCAAGGCTGCACATATTAAAAATATTGTAAGAAAATAATAATTTTTTTATTTTCAAGATAAATTTAATCTATATAAAATAAAATAAAAATATAGATGAATCACACTAACATCATGAAAAAATTAAACACACCTAATATATATAGAAAACAATCGCTATGTAAAAAAAGACTAAATAAGACAAAAAAAAATCATAGAGAAGGGGTACTAATCAAAACATAATTGCAAAATATTATTTTAAAAAATACATATAAAATGTTGTTATTTTTAAAAAGGGAAAGAATTTGGTCAGGCGCTGTGGGCCTGGCCCACAAAGTTCAGGCTAGCATGTGGGCCTTTATTTTTCTTAAAAGTTAATGGGGGCAAACAACACATTATTTGACAAAAAAAAATAGAGATAACCCTTGAAATCATTTTGACCATTTTTAGACGCTTGAAATTATTTTCAATCTAAAATCTCATTTTCAAATTATCTTTTACCAAAAACACTTAGAAAACACCATCAAAACCTTGTTAAACCAATCTATGGCCTCTGAAAATGTCAAAAACCACCCCAAAACCTTTAATCAACTTGAAACCAAAAATCTTCCCGAGTTCATATCTATTTTTAGGTTCTTCCAAGGTAATAAAACACCTAATCTTAACTCTCCTAATTATATGGAACCATTTGACACAAAAGTAGACTGTTTTAGTGGTCGGAATTGTTACCAACAAAAATTCTCTATCTACGCCAGAATTCAGTGACCCCTTCTCTCTCTTGCATCCAAAAATGAACTGAAAACAGAGAAAAATAAAGTTAGGTACCAAAATTAAATTTCTTAATATTAGAATGACTAATTACTTATTAGCTAAAAAAGATTGGGAACTAAAATGAATTCTTAAAGCAAATCTCAAAGTCACCACCTATGTTATCTGTTTTTTTCCACTTCAATCCTTTGTTTTTTAATTCAATCCTCCCCCGGAAAAAGAAAACATGCAATTGAGTGTAAATTTGGACTAATTGAAATTTTCTTAAAAAATAACTATTCTAATCTATAATGATTTATGAGAGAATACACTGTAAAATTGCTATAATATAATAGCCACACGAATTAGTTTTTTTGTTAAATTTTTATATGTCAATAGACATTTACATTTTCTTATCAAGCTCTATATACTAGGAATAATAATATATAAGTTTTAGAAATAGGCATTTAGAAATGTTAAGAGGTGCTTTCAATGCTTCATAAATATACTATTAAAAATATTAATACTTAATAGACACTTGTAGTATCCGCTTTTTTTATATAAAAAAAACATACAATGTCTTTCAATACTTAACAATTATATATATAAAAAATTAATAAGATAAAAAGTGATAAGAAAATTAAATTGAGGTAAATTATAATATTTTTAATTACATTTCAAACATCTAAGGAATACTAAATTGAGAGTTAAATGGAGTAAAACTAAAGTAATTATTTTAAATTAACTAATTGGTCTTTCCAAGAAATAAAAATCAACTATTCATTATACTACAAGTGTGAACCAACTATTATTAGAATTGTTTTTATTCTTTTTAGTTTATAAGTGTGAACCAACTATTATTATTATAGTAATTTAAGTTACTTATAGTTAATTAGGTAACATTTGATAGTCTTTTCTTCTTTGTTTTTTTTTTTTTTTTTGACAATTAGAATCATCGAGCTAGTTTATGGATGAATCGAAACTAAGTTCCTTCCCTAAATAATTCTAAAAGTGTATTAATATATACTTTGATGTATTCGGAGGAATAAATTTCTCTAGATATTAATTTCAAGATTCAAATTCAAAAAATAATGGAAGGAAAGAACCTCTTTGACCTTCTAACTAACTCCAAGGATGTTTTAATTTGTTACCTTTTTCTATTATAAAAGTTACTAGTACTATTATAAATATAATGTTAAAACTGTCGTATTTATGATAAAAAAAAAAAAAAGACATTTAAAGCTAACGAAATAGTTTTATCAATTGGAATATTATTGAAATCAAAATAAATTATTTATTATTACTATATTAATGATTAAAAATAAACTATAAAAAATATATAGCGTAGAAGTTTTAGAAAACACTTAACTATGCATTGATTTGATTAAACTCATAAGCTAGATTTTAGATATAGCTTATGAAAATATAAATATTTTACCGGTAAATAAGTTGTTTATCTTTTTCAATATAAATATGGTTCTAGCCAATCCACTCGCAGTAAGTTGTAAGTATGATTTTGAATTAATTTAGAATAAAAGAGAAGAAGGTAGCTATATTATGAAAAGATTATACATATCAAAGTATTTTATCTTAGTTGCCTTTTTCATTTTACAAATTTTTATTTATTTATCTTGGATACTTACTATGGTTGCTAAGTATATATGTTTTCATTCTTATAAATGCATGCAAATATATCTGATTTATTTTAAATCTAATTGTAAACAAAATTAAGGATAAATTACAATAATTTTTTGAAGACATTATGAAATTATAAAAACAATTCCAAAGATTTATTACCATTTAAAAAATAATTAAACTAAATAATTTTAAAATGTGAGAGAAAACACTAATTTAAAATTCAATTAAAAACATAAAAAAATATATAAAACATTAAAAAAAGCCAAACTAGCACACTTTGCTTAAAAGGCAAAAGCCCAAGCACAACTTGTCCAAAAGCCCAAGTTCAACATTATCCATTTAGATATATGATTTGTCATCTAGTATTGTCTTTTTTGATATTTAGAAAATCAAAGTCCAAGTTTGGACCTAAAAACCACCTTTTGTACTTGTTTTAACTAGAAAGTAATTTAAAAATATCATAGTAACCAATAAACTCATTTCTAATTTCATAACATTCTTTAATCACTCTAGGAACAAAAAATAAATAAACTACATTTTTATATTCAAAGCACAACATCATCCTCATTGAACTTCCCCTCTTTAAAATAAATCTATTGACATCGAAATTAATTTTTTTTATGATCATTATGTGGATGACAAAATGCTCTCTCTTTTTTTTTTTTCTGGAATTTCTCTCTCTCTTCTTTGCACCCTTAGGGACTGTAACATAATAAAAATGAAGTTTAGGATCAGAACATAAAATTTTAAAATAACAGGAATTAAATATGCAAAAAAAATCAAGGAACCAAAGTTAAGTTTTCCATGTTTCCTTATTCGTGTAACTTGAAAGAAAGCTTTATTTTTTATGTTAATTCTGATTTTTGTCATGTTAATATTTTTTTTTAACAATAATCTTAAATTTCATTTTGTAAAATGGAGCATTTATTTGATGTAGGAGTAGTTTATGACATTTCATACACACAAGAGCATGTAAATAAAAAAAATCCAAGAAATAAAGCATGACAACATAATTTTTGAGAGCCAAATTAAAGAAAAAAGAAGTTCAAGGCTAACAAAAAAATGAGAAACCTAGAAAGAAAAACTAGAAGAAAAGGGAGCTCAATAAATAAATAATGGCGAGAGAATGAAAAGAACAAAATTTTATTGATGATCTCCTTTAGTTTCTCTTAATAAACATAGAAATTAATTACATGCACTCTAGCTGCTTGTGATAATTAATTATATCACGCAAGATTGCCCACTTAAACGGTGAATGAATGTTTGCTGTGAGTTGTGACAGTATCAGTTGCCAGTCATGGAAGCTTCAAATCTTATGCCATTAGGTTCAATCACAATGTATGGTGGAGTTTCGTCTTTTGACATTCTTCTTCCTCTATACTTTTCTGCTTGATATGTGGGATTCAATTGGTGGCTATTAATTAGAAACGGCTCTAATCATGATGTTCTTGAATAATAGCTGCTCGTGAAAAGCTAAAGGCTACATTAAAGAAGAGTAAATAAGAATTTCCTGGTTAAATGTATACATGCCATGGATTGAACCCCTTGACAATTTACGTTTCAACTGCCCTTTAGAAATTCTGTCCTGAAACCCTAAAGAATACTTATTGATCAGAAAAGTCCACCGCTTCAATTCATATTTAATGGATATTCATTCCCTTTGCTGCTAACTGACAAGCTAGTACGTTGTGGAATTTAACAATCATCATCACGTGTTATAATCACGTTCAAGAATTAATCGTTGGTGATCATCTACTGAGAAGTAGGTAGGTTGCAAATGATCGGCCAATTTGTCAAGAACATGTTTGGATTAGGTTCAAGTGACCATACCAAGTTGATTATTTATCTGCCGTGTAATTTACAGTGATGAACTGAGTTTGTTTCATCCTGATCACGAGCACAGATACATACATACATACATATATATATATATACATACATACATATATATATATATATATATATATATATATATAGAAGAAATGAAACTACAGTCTTCTATGTGTGGAAGGCTTGGAGTATGGAACTTATGGTGTAACGTCCCAAGTCCGAATGAGAAAACAAAATATTTACACCGCCTTCTTTGATGGGGTAGAAACATTTTACTCCCATTTTTGTAAAGGAATTCGCTTATTTACAAGGACAAGAACATGTTACTACCATTTTTGTACAGGAATGCAGACAACAGTCAGAAGAGCTAACCAAGAAGGATTTGAAGTAGGCGAAACTCATTATTCTCAGTGCTTTATATCTTCAACAATTAGTTGAAAACAAAAAAAAAAACTACGGAGGTTGGGGTAGCGGTTGGGGCTAGTCCTCCCACGAAGGTGAACATGGTTCATGCCTCTCGCATGGTAGTGGTGCCCGCTATACGTCGCCCTCGAGCCACGCCAAGGATTAGTCTCCTGACCCGGAATGGGCCGGAGAAAACGTTGTTCATAAAAATAAATAAAAAAAGTTAAAAAAAAACCCTTTTATTATCAATCTAGTCAAATAAACCTTTGTATTTTTTATTTCAGTCAACTGAGTGTAATTTGCAAAAAATTAAAAATTTACCTCAGTTAATTATTGGAGGAATTAGTTCATCATGTCCTTGTGTTTTTTTGTCTATCTCTACAAGTTTAATTGCTTATGTTCTATCTCTATCCTTCTAATGGACATTTTTATGCAAATTAATGAAAATATCCTCAATTGAGAAATTCAAAACCCCGTCTAATTTATTTAAAAAATAAATTAAAATAAAAGAATTGCCATATGATGTTAAGATTCATTTCTTTTCATAGTTGCTTTTTTTTAATAAATTATGTTAGAGATTTAAATTTCTCATATGAGAATGTTTTTGTCGATTTGCAAGAAAGTATCAACTTTGGAGAAAGAACTAAAATATTAACGTAATTAAACTTGAAGAATATATTAGAGACTAGATTTAAAATATAAAGACACATTGAACTAACTTACTATTCAAGTTCATTACTTCCCTCATTATTATCAATTTTTTTTAAAAAAATTATTATTAATATCATCATTCTTCCCTGTTATGTCCACTCTCCTTATTAAGTACTATATTTTTTATATAGTAAAAAGATAATTTCACCTTTCCTGTAGTCTTTTCAATTCTTTGTAGCAAGGATAGCTCTCTCATTATATTGCTTTAATTTATAATACTTTGTGTTAAATAGTAACAGGAACATTAATTTTTTTAATATGTTGTATGATATTCAATTGGGTAAAAAGAAAAAAGAAGAGGGGGTTTGCGAAGTGAAGTGCCTCACTCTGTTTAACTTGAGACATTGGTTAAAATAATAGAAGCCATGGAAGAGCCACGCTCGCTCACTCTTTGCGACAATTAATAATCACACACGTGAATACAATACGAACGTATGCCCACAAAGTTCCTGTCTGGTGACTAATAAGAGAGATTTTTTGGTGGTTTGGCAAAAGAGATTGTAGCTTCTTTTTCCCGGGATTTGCCTTGCGAAAAAAGATCGTTTAGTCAAAAAAAGTAGTAAAAGGTTGCTCCATAAGGGCCCTTAAGTTTCAACAAAGGCTGCGTTTGATGTTCCCTTTTGGACATAACTGGGACAACCCCAACTAACCTCAAAAAAAGGTGTCACTAACCCTTACAAATGCCTCTGTGTTGTGTTGGAGTGGTGGCCGCCCATACCTTTTGGTCCTCTCATTTTTTTACACTTTTTTTGGTTGTTAAATTTTGGGTCATTAAATTCTGCCAAATTTTTGTTAGGACAATTCAGCACTCATGACAATCAAGAACAGGTTTCGTTCTTTGCTTCTAGAAATGGAGATAAAACGCTATCATTTGGTGTATTGGGGTAATTGATTAGCTAAAGCTTTCTTGGAATGGCTGGACTCAGCAATCAATTACCGTCTTTAGAATATATTTTTTTAGAATTAAATGAAATTTAAATTATAAACAACGGATAAAAGTAAATCAGATGGGAGATTCTTTGATTTACAAATCCATTAATTCCTCTTAAAATTAACACTGAAATTATTATTTTGAAAATACCCTCTTTCTTTTCTTCATTAAAAACTTCTATTTATTTTAAATTGTGCATCTTCAGGAGATTCGGTTTCGTGGAGTTGAGGGATGTCTCTGCTAATGCCGTCAATGCTTTAACTAAGCATTGTCCAAATCTGATTGACATTGGGTTCTTGGACTGTCTAAAGGTAGATGAGGTAGCATTGGGGAATGTAGCATCTGTTCTTTTCCTCTTAGCTACTGGGACATAAAAAATGAAGTGGCGCGTGGTCTCACATCTTTGGCATAAAGACTGATATTGGTCCAAGTAGACTATTACTATTCACCTGGCTTGAAGGTTTTGTGTGCAATGAATAGTTCTCGAAGAAGACAATACGTTCAGAGTGATTGAATACAAAGGAAAATTGTGACTTGTTCTTTTCACTCATATTTCTTTGAAGGACTAGCTTTTTTATTTGCCGATACTTTAAAGAGAGAAAAAGATGTTCTTTTAGAGTGGAAAGAAGAAAGGTAAACACATCTTTTGCAATATAAAGTGTAAATAAATAACTTTTTAGTTTGTTTGTTGAATATAAGCTAAGGAAAAAATAGTTAAAATTATTGATTCAATTTAATTTTATAGGTATTTTAAATAATATAATATAATTGAATATAATTAAATAATTTAGTATTTTATTTCAAATATAAAAATTATATTAAGTTATTAATTAAATTCAAATTACATGTAGAATTGAATTCAATTACACCTATAATTTAATTATAAACAGGCTATAAAAGTTTGCACGACAACTAATTTAGCTAGTTCGACAATAAAGCATGTGTTATTAAAGTGTTGGAGTGTATGTGTTTGTTGTACCTTATAAAGAATATTTTTAATTCAAAAGGCTATTTTTTTATGAATAATTTATAATAAGAATGATTTAGGAGCATGTTTGATAAATAATAATTTAAATCAATTTTGTCTACCTTATAAACAGTAATTTTTAGTCATATATATTTATGAGTTTTCTTTAAATAAAATATTGAAAAACACCTAATTAATTCAATTTATGAAAATTATACCAAATAGATTTTTAATACATTAGACAAGTTTTTGGAGCTCAATTTTACAAGTGCAGCTTGAATTGATTCACCAGTAATTAAGATTACTTTAAAAATTTGGTAGATTTTAATTTTCCTTTTCAATATATACCATTCCAAACATATAGCCACTTGAGTTCAAATCTAACTTAAAACTTCTTCAATTTGAATATCTATATCCATATATTCTATAATTTATTTGATAAAATTGTGAAAGGGTTCATCCAACCTTCATTTAACACTTGCCAAGTAGCAGTGTTCTATATAGTTAACCTGTAAAATATATGACCTAGATCATGAGATCGCAATAACTCATAAAAAAAACTAAAACAAATTATGAAGCACAATCTCCAATCAACTCAATGTTGAAAGGAAAGAAAAAGAGAATATTCATTTTAAAAAAGGATAAAAATATGGCTCGATTCAACCCAAGGTAAAGCTTTCAAACTCGTGACCTGAGTCATGAGAACGGGAAAACCCTATAGAAAGCAAAGTGAAAAAAATTATAAAGTCCAATTTCAAATCAATCTAGTATTGAATGACAAAATTAAAAAGAAATCTAATTTTAAAAAAGTGACTCAAATCAACTCAGATTAACCTGCCAAACTCCAACCCTAGTTATAAGATTAGGATAATTCCATAAAAAAAACTAAAAAAAATATAAACTCAATTTCCAACAAACTAAATGTTTGAGTTTAAAATTGAAACCAAAAAGGTAAATTTTAAAAAGGACAAAAAGAAAGTGGCCCAAATCCACAATGGGTATCCGTGGGTCAGGTATTGCAATATTCATACCTGAACTCGATCATAAATTTTTTACCCGCCCCCGACCTAAACTCGATCGGGCATAAACAAAACCTAACCCGATTAGGTTTCGAGTATCCATCGGGTATTCATTGTCCATCTTTTAAGTATCCATTAGATATCCATAACCAAACTCGAACCTAAAACCAAAACCATAACGTGTTGTGCACTTGGCAATTCTTACATAACAGTAAATGGACCCATACTTTCATAAAATGATCCCAACATAGCAATTTGAAAATCATTTAAATTTGCATCGATCATATATATTAACAACAGAAAGATACAATAGAAATTTAGACATTAATATTCTAACTTAGAGGGTGCATTTTAAACACCAGATAAAAAAAAAACATCAAGTACACTTGTTAAACAAATAAAAAGGGAAGTTTAGCAACAAATTCTTAAAAAAAAAAAACAGGTTTAATTCCAAGATAACATTTCCTCATTACCACAAGTGTTTTGCAAGGGTACTTATTTCTTCTGCAAAATCGACAACCTGTATAATTTTCCAACAAATAACCTTAAATCTATAGAGATTGCATTTTTCTTTAATATCATGCATTATATCTAATTTGTTATACCAAACATTAAACATTAAACTAAAGCTCCAACGCATATTCATCCACTTAATCCAACATTACTGGTATGGTCTACATGGATAAAAATACATACAAGAAGCAAAACATTATATCGAACATAACAAATTGAGATTTCATTCTCTTCACAACAAGAATTATTTTTATAGTATAAATTCTATACCTCTTCACTACAATCAATATCATTAAACATGGTGGTATAACCATTCCAATCTAGTGTTGCTCCATCTAAAATCAATGCATACAATACAATTTAGAAATATACTTCAATAAATTGTTAAAATGCATATAACCATAATAAAACATAAACATTTATTAATGTACCTTGAGTTTCAATAGACTATAACCAATTTTGAGGACAAATTAATGCTTCTATAGTCTTTGGATTAAGTCTATTACGAAGTGTACTCACCAATCCATCATTTGTAATGAAAGCATACTCTAAAGCTATGGTAGATACATGGATAGCTAATAAATCTCTAGTAATGGATTGTAGGATTGCTTATCTGCCACCTTAAACTTTCCACGATGTTAGAATATCAAAATCATCTTTTCTTTGCAAAATATCATAATCTAAATAATGATCAAATTCAGTCCTAGCATGTGAACTTTTTGTTTTGCATCACACAGCTATCAAATTCAGCCTAATCATAACTTGAATCCACAAAGCTAACACTCAAATATGGAGTCATATATAATTGAATTTTACCTCTCTTTTGTCTTTAAGCATAAAAATCCACCAAATCATAACAAAGATGATGAATCTTATCCTTGTGGTTCACATACTCACTCCCATATACTCCCAAACATGGATAAACTTCAACAACAATTAGATCTAGATCTGGACTCAAATAGTTAGACAAGAGTTATAGACTAATCTAAAGAATCAAAACTTCTATGTATGCAAATTGTTTTGGATTCCAACACATCAAGCATTGATGTAGTGGACTCTATGGAATGTAATGCGAAGAATTATAAAAATTTGAATCATGGTCACATAGACTCCCGTAGTGAGCCTGTTATAAAGGACATTCAACATGCTTTAAAGTCTCATGTGATATTGAACAAAGGCTGCAAACATCCATACCATATGAAGTTGAGAAGTGGCAAACATATCATTAATTTTTTCAATAACACATGTAGCATCCAAAACATAATAGATGAGATAGAGAACAAGTCTAGAGGAATTTAAGGCTTTTGGAAAAAACAAATGATAGACAGTAGAGGTAGCGGATATAAAAGATGAGGTTGGAAACATGTTATTAGAGTGAGCAATTTTAGCAAATGAAAATGGTACAAACCTAGAGGAATCTATAGAAGCCATCAAGAGTTAGGTGCAACGAAAGGAAAAGGAATAAAGAGCAAATCCATAACAATAACCCTACTCACTAGTTGTTGGATTATTTCCATTACTTAATGAAGGTGTTATCATGAAATGTATATGGACTTGGCTTGATTTATAAGTGCAAGTCTATGCCAAAAGTTATCTCTAACAATAATGTTGACTATTGTTTTCTTCTTGAAACAAAATTGTGTATATCTTTAGACAATTTGGTTTCACAACTAGTAGTGGAACCCTAAAATATGAATAGTTAAACAAAAAAAAAATAGAGAACATAGGAAAAAATATCATGTCGTTCTAAGATTTTAGCATAAAAATATAACTAGGCAGAATTGAACACAAAATAAACCAACCTTAGGTGCAGACTTGTTGATGGTGTTGTTGACTTGCTACCGACAGGTCTGTTACCAGCTGGATATTGGAGGAGACTAAAAAAGTGCAAGAGTGACAGAGAAAGAGAAGGGAAGAGCGAATTGTGTGATGACTGATGAGAGGGAAATGTGAACTCTGACTTTGAGTCTATGTGATAGCAAAGATTCGGCTGGAAAGGTAATGGAGAAACCCTAGTTTTTCTTCAAATATATAGGTGGGTACAACTGTAATGTTTTTAAACTTTAAGGTCACATATCTATACTTCGGGTCGGATTCAGGCAAGGTTTCGAGTCGGGTAGAGCAATATCGATACCCTACTCAAACCTAAATTTTTCACTTCAGGTATTACTCGAACCTGAACAAGAAAATAATTAATATCCATTTGGGTAAATTCAAGTTGGTATTCATCGAGTTTGAGTGAAATTGCCATCTCTGCCGGCTAATCTTTTAAACTTGCAATCTAGATCATGAGACTGAAATAACCCCATAAAAAACAAATAATACAAGAAATTACAAATCTCAATCCATAATCAATCGAATGGTGAAAGATAAAATTAAAAAAAAAATATTCAATTTATAAAAAAAAAACAAAAAAAAGGGACCAAATTTGATATAAAAACAATTAGCAAGCCACTTTGCTATTTTAGATAGGGCCTGGAATGGAAACTGAGAACATGAAGAGAAAAAATAAAAGGAAAGAAAGAAAAGGTCGTTGGAGGCAACTCCAACAGTACAATGCGTCGCCCCATTAGAAAACCTTACCGAGATGATCCCAACGATACCAAGAAAGGCCACTTTCAAAGTAGAAATTAAGCTACACACACCACCATATTATGGCCGCCTCTCTTACATGTTGGCGTGTACATTACACGCCTCAACCACTTTTCCCTTTTTTCTTTTCCCTTTTCCCTTTTTCCTTTTTCCTTTTCTTTCATTTTATTCCTTTGTTTGGCCCAAAAAAAAGTTGGATTTTTGTAGCATTTTAAAATTTGTCCTTAAATCTTCAATTGTTTTAAATCAATAAAATTGAATTTTAGCTAGCTAAATCAAATATGAACCCAATGCAAAAAACAATTCTCGATATCGTGATAAATACATAGAAAGTAAATCAAAACAAATTACAAAGTCTAGTTTCAAGAAAACACAAATTAGAAAGAGTAATTTGAAAGGAAAAAAATATCTGATGATTACACTCACCAGCCACTTTTCCCTCATCTTTCACTCTAGTCCTTGATTTGGCCAAAAAAAAGGCTGAATTTTTGTACCATTTTCAATTACTGTCCCTAAATCTTTAATTATTTTAATTTAATAAAATTGAATTTTATCTTGCTAAATCTAGCATCAACTCAGTACATAACAATTCTCCCGATACCGTAATAAACACATAGAAACTAAACCGAAACAAACCACAAAATTTAATTTTAAGAAAACGTAAGGTAGAAAGATAAATTTGAAAGGAAAAGAATTCAATGATTGAAACAAAAAAAAAAGAAGTTAAAAAAAAAAAAACACTATCAAAATCCATAGCGAATTTATTCACAATACACAGTAAATTCAATCAGGAAACAACTATCTCTTTTAGTTGTTTCTATAGTAATAATAATTAGATAAAAATCATACATCTCTAACTGATGTTTTCAGCAATTAATGAAGCCAAAATTAACTATTAAACCAATACCAAGATCACCACGGACTTATAACCCATTGATCCGGAAGTACCAAGTAATATACGTCCAGCAAATTTGTGTAATATTAAGAGGATAACTTGGATAAAAGTGATGGATTTAGGATATTAAGGAAGGAAATTTTTCAAAAATATTCCCCAGTTTTAATTTTGCATCAAATAATTTTCTGTATCAATTTTAAACTTGAACTTTTAGAAATTCTTATTCAATAACTTACATATATTTTTAAGACTTTCTATCTATATTTCTATCCAAATTGTATTTTTTTAAGGAATAATGTCATTTTGTGGGTAACTTAATTAATGCTCTAAGGAATAATTCCAATATAAATATTTAATTGAAAAATTATAATAATATAAGGGTAAACTTGATATAAAAAATAGTTTAGGTGTAAAATCAATACTACTCCATCAGTTTGGTGATAAACCTGACGTATGCCCTAATTAAAATTAGCTAAGCTGTCTGTGTAGAGCTTATCGATCATATAAGTCGACAAGGAATCCCGTTCCTATCTGTTAAAGCAGGGCTTCCAAGTTGATCTTAATTAGCAGGGCTGAGTCACATGGTATACCTAGGTTAGACCTAATCCAACCAAAAGAAAAAATAGTATACTTTCATTCCTTAAAAAGAATCAAGTCGTTTAGTTTTGAAGACTTCAAGGTCACTAATCGTCAAGATTAGTAAATTAAATTACATTATAAAAGAATATATATGTTAATTGTCTATAGAATCAAACTAATTAGCTAACCATGAAGATGTCGGTTTCTTGACTCTCTGTTCTTCTGATCAAATCCCCAATAACGTCTCCAAGAATCCAAAGACTACTCTTGACTCGTGTTGTGTAATAAACTGGCGATTCAGACAAGAAAACTTTGTATGCTGGATATGATCCTGATCAGAAAATCTACATTTCCCACAGACCAAAAAAGAACTCTTGGCACGAGGTAGTTCAAGCGTGATTTTCCATGATCAAGCAGTGTCATGATTATTTTTTAAGAAAATCTTAACATAAACACTGTCCCAATCTCAATAATGCTGGCTAGATATTCCATATAGATTAATAATATAGAAGGAGGTACACGCTGCTGGTGTATATATTTTTAACTATGTTTCATCATATTGTAGTCACTGTCATGGTAGTTACTTGAAATTTGGTATCAAAATGAGGATTCGATGTCCCCATAGCTAGGAAAATATATATTTGATTGACATGTATAGACACCCATCATATCTTAAAAATTGAGGTAAATAAATTGTATCAATTGATTAATGGACCCCATGATTGTGTTTGTACATCAAAGTAAGAGAACCTAATTTCATCAGTGTGGGGTTCGAATTTAAAAGGCTTTGTCGACATTGTAAATTTTTTTCCTTCCTATCAGTCTCGAATTCCTTTGATTTTGACACGTTCATGAACCTTCTCTTACCAGTTTATTATGTTATGTGCACTAGCTTTGTTTTTTTCTTTTTCTTTTTGAATAGGATCAGATTTGATGTAAATGAATTAGAAAGATTTACGAAACCCTAAAATATGTGGCATGCGGACACGAAGAAACACCCTTTTCTTTTTTTAACAGAATTACAAAAACCAGTTAAAAAGATTGCAATAACTCTACATAATCAAGGGAGCACATTCCATGTAAATTATGAGAGAAAACGACAATAGATTTAGCTTTTTCCGTATACTTGTAGTATAAGAGATGAATAAGAGAAAAAAAGAAGGATAATTAATTAATTAATAATGTTTTGTGGTAACCTTATACGCATTAATCAATAATTTGCAGATCAAGGATTAAAAATTAGTGGTTTTTTTTTTAATTAAACATATTTACAGCTTAATTTTCGAAGGATCCATGCCATCTAGGGAGTACCAAACCCAATACGCTACACCGCTCTTGATCTGTTCACAGACTTTTTGTTCTTCACTCCAAAATTATTTTCTCTCTTCTGGCAATTTTCCTCTTCTAAAACGGTGGTTGGAAGTGAAATTTTTGCTAATCGTATATTAATTTGGTCGGCAAATAGTTCCCCTGTTTCTAAAAGGAAAATGCGCTTGGCTGTATGGCTGTGTGGCTGATTGATTGATTGACAGAGAGAGAGAGAGAGAGAGAGAGAGAGAGCAACAACCCACCTCCATGATTGAGACCCGGAAGCTTACTCAAGATTTGTCCAGTCAATGAGCCACTCTGAGGCATACTTATAGTAGTGGCCTAGCTAGCTAGTGGGTTGGTTAATTTAACTGTACAAAGTGACAGAAAAAAACTTTAGAACAATTTGTGGTTTAATTCAAGTCACTCAAGTGTCGATAACGCAGGCAATTGTTCATATACACATGCAACAAAATAAAAGGCCCACTATCAGCCGAAACATTGAAAATAAAAGGTTAGACAAGAGAACATAATTGGACGGAACACCTAAGATTGTGACTTGTAAGAACATAGCTACTGTCAATGCATGGTTGATTATAGGATACAAGAATCCAAATGAATATCTAAGGAAGACTGCTAGTTGCTTTCTTGTAATGATCTCCTTTTCTTTTTTTCTTTTTTGACAATCTGTTTGCCTCTCTCTCTCTCTCTCTCTCTAAACATAGTTTGTTAAATCACAAGGGATTTGTATTGTTAATTCCTCATTTCTAAGGAGTCTTCGTTGCAAGTGACGAGGATACTTTAATCATTTTGGCTGGTGTCTATGGCCGTATGGCGCCCTTCATCTTGAATTAATGAACACCTAACCTTTGTAAAATAAAATAAAAATTAATAGAATTGACTCGTATGCCATCCAACTTTAATTAATGCCTAATTAATTTCATTTGAAGATATATAATAAATTAAACCAAGTTTGCCCTGTTATCCCAATTAAAATAGCTTTCTGTATTGACCATCAGGCACCCTTTTTATGAATACAAATCACCTGGTATTGCTTGCAATATCAGTTGTATTAAATGAAAAATCAATAACTAATTATGGTAATTTTTAGAATATTAACAATGCTAATAATCACACTTAATATATATATATATATATATAATGGGTCTTAAAAAGATTACCAATCACAGTAAATTTGTATCCAAATTATAATATAGAGAACGTGGTTTCTATAGATATATCCAACTGGTTAACAATTCCTTGAGACATAGAGCATCAACTATATACGAAGGATATTGAAACAATGTTTTTTGTCTCAATTAGTGGTGATGTTGTTTTCATATTTTGAGGATAGTAAATTTGAATATTGTAGTTTTTTGTGGAAAATTGTCTTGGCAGACAACATTTCTTTTAAAAAGGGAATAGTCAATTAATGCCGTAAACTGTACAGTACTTGTATTCAATTTTTATTTATTTCCTTTTTTTTGGCTAATTTTTCAACAAAGACTGCTTTCTTTTTATTTTTTGTTCATGTCTCCTTTTGCGTTTAAAAAGTATTTTTAAAAAAATTAAATTTTTTTTATTTTTTTTATTTCAAATTAATATTTTTTTATGTTTTTAAATTATTTTGATGTTCTGATATTAAAAATAATTTTTAAAAATAAAAAAATATATTATTTTGATATATTTCTCAATAAAAAATACTTTAAATATCAATTATAATCACATTTTCAAACAGATATGACCTAGCTAGCTAATCCTCAACAGTCGACATCCTTTGAGAAATTCTACGTTGTGATTTTGTACAAATTCACGTTTTGTCGTCATAAATCTGGTACATACTATATATTTCAAATATATATAGTACCTCAATTAGTTATTTCAAATAGTACATACTATATATTTTATTCATCGTGCAACTTATTAGACATTTATGTAAAGAAAATGAACCGTTATTTAATTAAAAGTACCATGCAAGGATAAAATCTTGAAAATATAATAATAAAGGGACTAAACTGTTAATGAGGATCTATTTACAAAATAGAAATATAGAGACTAAAATAAAATTTTAAAACCTATAGGACTAAAATGAAAATTAGTTAAAAAGATACATTACATTATTAGAAAATCTACAACCAAACACAAGAATACAACGGATCATTCATTTATCTTAAGTTACATTCTCTTTGTGTTAGTTATATTACATTAAATCTTAAAGAGCCAGGTGGCTAAGATTAATGTTTGTTCATTTTCTTGACTTTTTAAGTCAAAATTCTGGGGACAGCACCTAGAAAAAATTATTAAATTTCTATAAATGCATTAAGAAGTTCAAACGTTAGGACCAACATTTAGAAAAATATATTAAATTCTTCTTAATGCATTAAGTTAATGTGGGGGAGCTTTCTTAAAATTGTTTGGAAAGAAATTAATTTCAATTAATGTACAAATTTATTTGAGAATATCCTGACCTTCAACTAAAAGAAAATCACTAATGAAATGTTGGTCTAGCGGTTAAGGCACTGCTATATCTTACAAGAGTGAGAATACAAGTTCGATCTTCAAGAAGCACACTTATTGGAAGGGGTAGCCACGAACCCCGAACGGGAATAGTCTCACCATTTAAAAGGGTATGAAGATACCCGACTAAGAACCAAAAAAAAAAAAACTAAAAGAACATCATATTACCTTACAAAGGTTATTTTGTACGATGTAATGTTCATGGCAGTTTACAAAGGCATTCCCATTTCTTTTTATTCATTTTGGCTAGAGTTCAATATTTCATGTTCTTTAGATTTTGTGCTATTAATTATTAATTATTAATGATTCATTTTCTTAAATGAAATGAGAAACTTACCTTTCATTGCAAAGGCAGACTAATCTCATAAATTGTTTAGCCTTATGCTTCCAAAACTACTATTTTTCTCATCAACAAGATGCCTACACCAATTCTTCAATACCATTCTCCTTTTTCAAACAACAACCCAACTATGCATTTTTAAAGGTTTGCGGGTGCTTAAACTTTTTGTCTATGCATACATATAACAAACATAAGCTTTATCTTCGTGCTACCATGTCTGTCTTTCTTGGTTACAATCGGGGTCATCAAGGATATCGTTGAATGGTTTTCTACTCATTGTGTCTATGTCATTTATTTTTGGATATTCTACAAGTCTTCCTTTTCTTATGTTAAGTTCACTTTATCGGTTTTCTTTTTGTCATTATAACCCTTGCCTTATTGTCATCTTACTTCCAATTCTTCATAGATTAGCATTCCTCTATATACCCTATTACCTCATCTTTCAATGTCATTCTCTGGATTACCTCCTTCCACATAATCTTTCAATTATGGAACTCCTCAAGTTGCTCCATCTTTGATCTCATTTCTAGCCTTTTTATTTGGTTTCCATTCTCGAACTCTAATACAGTCTCGTATTGTTTTTCATCATCCATCCACCTCTGGGACTTATCTCATTATATACTTATAATCTTAATGTTATCATGAACAATAACTCCCCTAGTTCATCTTGTCTTTTATATGTCATATTATATACTACTATACATATTCATCGTATGACCCTTCATCCATGTCATCCCAAACACTATCATATCATATATCTTTCATTAGCCAAGGTTGCTCTATATTTTTTATCTGAACCTACTTGTTATACTAAGGCTAAATGGCATCCCAAGTAAAATTTAGGAATGGTTGTGGAAAATTGATTGGTCTGCAATCACACCTAGTCTTTGGTTGTTTTTTAATCCCTCTATGTATGTTATTGCTAAGGCTAAATGAAATCCCCTAATACTTTATTTACAAATTACTAAGATTCGAATGGCTAACATTTACCATTCAAATTGACCCTTTTTATAAGTTTTATAAAAAATAAATACAAAAGTTAAAAAATTATTTAAAGTCAACTAACTATTACTAAAAATAAAAATACTAAACAAAGGAGCAACGCCAACTATAGGCCAAGATACCAAAAGTAGAAAATTTAGATTGAGAGGCATAGTGCTAATACCAAAAGTAGTGAACCAGATACCTATTATAGGCCAAGAACCTAAGAAGAAATGTAAAGAATGAGAGCTGTTAAAACTAGCATATTAGAAGATCGGTCAGCCAAAAGAACCATGAGCAACTACGATGTCATAAGTTTCTTCCTTTTGACCAAATCTGTAACCTTCATTAGTGGATTCATTTTATTTGGTTTCCTTGATCAAATTAGAGGTTACCAAAAAACCATGCATAACATTGGATAAGGAGTCATTGCATAAACTTGTTACGCCTAACATGTGAAATGGGTTTATAAGGATGTAATGCTCAGCTTAGAATACAATCATAAAGTTAAAAGTACCAAATATTCCTAGAGGCACCCCATCTGAAAAACTTTCTTAACCTATTAGGTAAATCAAAAAAACAACAATAGTTGTCACAATAGGAGCTGAATATGCAACAACAATCCAAGGAATATAAGATTAAATAGAAAGTCAATGGGTCTACTAAATGATATAAGACCGATTAATAGCCATAAGAATATCTGACACAGGAGTGTCCTCTATTGGTTTAAATAAAGTTAGGTTACTTGAATTTAGGTTAGCATGGTAAATGAAGAATGTTTTTTAGGTTGTTTGTTGTCAGGTCGTGGTCAACTTTGAGCCCAATTTCTCATCTCTGTATTACACAGGAAAATGATCTTATCCTATATGATTTTCAAGTTTAGAATGTTATATTTTCAAATTATCTAGCCATGCATGCATTGGAGTTTTCTACAAAGATTTATGTCAGTTTTAATTTTAGTTCTTGCTAAGTGTTTATTTACACTTCCTAGAGTAAAAAATGAGTTATTGTTATTTATTGATTAGAATTCTACCAAATTCATTTATTAGGTCTTATTTATGTTATTTTAGTGTTTCCTAAACTTGTAGGGATGTTCCAAGTATATAATTATGAATTAGACCATATATTAGAATCTATTGGCAAATTTTAAATTAAGGTCTTTTAACTTAGCGAATTGACATCTATTAAGTTATGCATCTCATTTCTGAGTGGTGGACTTATTTCCTTGACTTTGTATCTCTAAAGTGATTATTTAAAATGTATCTTTAAATGAGTGAGTTGTTTGCATTTGTATCTTTTCGGTTCAAAACATTAGAGTGGTGAGCGAAAAACACTTTTTTTTATATGAGTGATCTTTGCTTTTGGATTTTCATACCATTATGGTATCAAGTTGGTATTAGAGCATTAGTCTAACAACCATGGTTGTTTAAAAGGGATATTCATACTCTTGAAACAAATGAAATGAGAAGGCAAATCCAGAAACTCCGAGAGCGTCTTGAACTATATAAGAATCGAGATGATGATGAGAACGATACTAAAATTGATTATTCTAGTAACAATAAGGGTGATTTTAATCCTTGCATCATGAACCTCACCATGAATTAGTTAGTGACAATTCTTCATCTCAGCACCAAAGAATAATAAATAGAAGACTTTATAAAAAATCTAATATGAGAGTTGATATTCCTAAATTTAAAGAGAAAATACAACCTAATGAGTTCATTGATTAGCTTTAAACCATAAAGAGAATTTTCGATTTCAAAGAGTTTCTTGGAGATAGAAAAGTGAAGTTGGTAGCTCTAAAACTTAGAAAGTATGTTTCCTTGTGGTGGGGGGAATTGTAAGAAGTAAAGAGCTCGTGAGGCCAGAAGCAAGACCAAGTCTTGGGATAAGATAAAAATGGAGCTTAAGAGGAGATACTTACCTTAACATTAAATACAAGAGACTTTTCTCAAGTTTAATAACCTAAGACAATTTGGTCTGACCGTGAAGGAGTATACAATGAAGTTTGAATTGCTCATGTTAAAGTGTGATATTGTTAAACCTGAAGAGCAAACAATAAACCTGAAGAGCAAACAATAACCCGATACTTAGGTGGGTTAAAGGAAAAATTTTCTAATATGGTGTGGTTGCATCCTTATTAGAAATACTGAATATAAATCAACATCTAAAGAGCTTTCTTCCAATCGGGGTAGTACTTCATTATCTAAGGGAGTTTCAGCAGCAAAACCTTTCATTGTTAAGGCTCTTAAGAAAGGTAGTGTAAGAGCTAGTTCTAAAACAACAAGTTCTTCAAACATTTATTCAAAGAAAACTTTCAAATGTCAAGGGTATGGACATATTGCTTCTAATTTTCCAAGCTGCAAAATTATTGTTATTATGGAGGAAAAGATAGTTAGTAAAGAGGACTTGCCGAATGAATCATATCAAGAAGGTGAAGTGACTATTGTTTAGAAACGTTTGGGTATTGTTCATGATAAGAGTGAAGATTGGGTTTATTGCAACATCTTTTTCACCTATTGTAGTGCAAATAGGAAAGTTTGTGATGTAATCATTGATAATGGTGCTTGCACCAAAGTTGTATTTATTGATATGGTGAACAGGTTACAGCTTAAGATTGAAACACATATTTAACCTTACAAATTAAGGTGGCTAGAGAAGAAGCATATAAGGAAGGTGATAAATAGATGGGTTTTTTTTTTCATTTTTCATTGGAAAAAGGTATTCGAATCAAAAATGGTGTGATGTAATACCTATGGATGCATGTTTTTGTTGCTTGGTCATCCGTGGCAATATGATAGGAAAGTTCAGCTTAATGGTTTTAAGAATACTTTATCGCTTTCTAAAAGATGGTGTAAAGGTTATTTTAAGTAGCACATTTAACGTGGTTCATCAGGTTTTTTAGAGGCTCGGGCTTTGAATTAAATCATAAATACACCTCAACCGAAGGTACTGCAAAAAAGGAGTCTAGTTTCATCTTCGAGATTCCTTAACTGTAAGGCATCCCAAGGAGCATGAAGGATTTGAAGCTGAGTAGCCCGATAGCACAGGCAAATTGATTTGTTCGATTCGGCCTATCTTTTTGCGATTTAATAAGTAAAATAAAAGGCTATAACCTCTTCCTGCTCTTCCCAAGCAGCAAGAACGAGAGGGGATCTTGCCGATTCTGATTAACTTGCAAAAAACAGGGAAAACTAAATCATATCTTCCTCTTAATTAAGGGCTCGATAAGCATAAGCCTTTTCTATTAGTCCCATAGCTCCTTACATAACACTTGCTACCGTGCCCTTCCAAACCGGGACTTATTTTCAAACCTTCTAAAGAGGTGAAAATATTTTTGATTACTTATACCAAAATGTGAATTTGGTTTATGCTCTTGTTGGTTTTTAGGAAAATGCTGAAACAAATTATTTTCCTCTAGAAGTTTAGCTTTTTCTTGATGAATTTTTTAATGTAGCTCTTACAGAAATACCACCTAACCTCCCTCTGATGTGGGATATTCAACATTGTATTGACTTTATTCTAGGTGCTATGATTCCAAACAAGGTAGCCTATTGAATGAGTCCAATCGAGCATGCAGAGTTACAAAAGCAAGTTGATGAGTT
>Ga0307518_10000571_pt1 | contig 28005 bp, 25 predicted proteins | sample 25_EM_MG_FD_203889 | JGI IMG/M metagenome (GOLD analysis project Ga0307518, IMG submission 203889) | Populus trichocarpa ectomycorrhiza microbial communities from riparian zone in the Pacific Northwest, United States - 25_EM | ecosystem: Host-associated > Plants > Roots > Unclassified | place... | reverse complement strand
TTTCCTCCTTATTTATCATGTTTTGCACCCTACCCATAGCTCTTTCAAGGAATTTCTTTTTTAGCACTCCCTGGTGGGTTCAGCACAGCCATATTGGTCCCAGAGAAAAATCATCATTAAGCAATCCATGACTGTTGTTGTCTCAGTCCCGCATGCAAGAATGCATCTGATATAGAGAAATGTCCACTGGGTTTGAACTTGAAATCCCAGGAGAGTCATCTAAAACATTTGAAACTCGGTAATTTAATCCAAACTCAATGAATATTAATATAAATCGACCTGACCAAAGACTAAATGAGTTTGTTGTTTTTTTATATATTTATTTTATCTTCGAATGAGTAATAGATGTATTATCAAGTCCAATTTGAAACTGATTCAAACTCTATACTAGATGAATATATAAAATCGCATGAATATGGTTTAAATATCTAAATTATTTACTTAGGATATAATAAAAATCTGATTTGTGGATACTCATTCTCATTGGTATTCAAACATAGAAAACTCTAGTTGTCTGGATAATTGTATTAAACGTTCATAAACATGTTCAAATTGAGGATGTGATTTGTCTCTAACAATGTTAGATAGGATGACCCTTGGCAATACTCATCTCTTAAGGTTTCTTTTGAGAATAATTTAGGTATTTTGGGCTTTGACTCTTTACCCTACTCTGGACTATGTTCATCTTCTTTCTGGGCTCTTGTTTCTAGTCCTTCTAGGCTCCCTCAGACAGACCACTCTGTGCCTCCTCCCACATACCAGCTTCCCTGTACATATTTGCAAGCAAAACATATAGCACTGTCACGGGGATCCAACTCAAGAAGCTTTGAAGCTGCTCTTTCCCCTATCTGAAGATTTCCGTGAATTCCACAAGCAAAGAACACATGCCCCACACCATAGCATCTGCCTCCATTGGCATTGTTTTAATAATCTCTTTAGCCTCCTCCAACAAACTGGCCCTACCATGAAGGTTCGCCATGCAAGAAAAGTTTTATACCCATGTTTTAAGCGGTCTAACTCCAAATAACATTCTTTCTTTTTGAGGAAATGTTTTGCGAAGATGGGCCTAGCATATATTTAGGAAAGGATTGTGTTGAGACACTGTATTTTCCTTGAACAACTACTTTTATTTTGGAGTTCCTTGAGAATATAGGAGCCATAGATAGGCTTTTGGTGTTTGGGCTTGGGGCCACTCTTGCAAGTTGCAACTATATATGTGCACGCACTCTTTTCTTTGTCGTTGAAGTTTACAAGAGAATGTCCATGGTTTTTTAGAATGTCGTAACTTCAATCAAACTTGTAATGAAAACCGAGTTCAAAAGGGACGAATTCATCTTATGTTCATGATTTTGGATTTGCTTGTAATTCATTACCAGTTGATTGAACCATGTGACTGTCAAGTACGTTAGAGCTGATGCTTGAACTAAACTGAAGTCGTAAGGAGTGAGGAGTTGCGCCATCTAACATTCTTCTATAGCTGGGCAATGAAGATGCAAGATGACCATTGTTGAGAGCACGGTGAAAAGCATACCTCTTTTCCCCAATGGAAAAATTCGTCTGTTTGTCTTCATTTTCAGACCCCATTGCTTCCTCAGGTGTGTTTCAGAGTTGAAAAACATCATACAAACAATAGAAGCCTGAATGAGGTCCATCGCATTATTCGATCGCCAAAAGGTTTAACTTATGCAATGGACTGTAAAGAACCCAGAATGATAAAACGAGAAGGATAATTTATAGTTTTGATGTGTTCAAAATCAATGTAGTGCAATCGCAACAATTCCTAAAAGACAGGACTACAGAAATGGAAATCCTGAAACTGAAAAAAGTTAATCCAAATGAGTCTAAAGAATTATCCAGAATAAATTCTGGAATGGAACTCCAAGAATTTCGTCACCATCTATGATGATTGTATGGGGTGGAAGAATGAGACTTAATTAGGCCCCACCGGAACCGTACTTCTTTCCCAAGACAATCACCTGAAGCTTGTCATATCCGGCAAGCACACCAGCACCAGCAACAGCACGGAGGATGTTTGCACCAGCACCCTTGAAGAGGGATTTAGCACCCTCGTTCTTAAGGATCTGGGAGAATGCATCGAGGGAGCTCTTGTACTTGACAGCTTCACCAGATGTCATCATCATTCTTCTGCGGACAGTGTCAATTGGATAGGATGCAAGACTAGCACCATTGGTGATGACCCAGCCAAGAGCAAAGCTAGCAAAGAAACTATCCTGTAATCATAGGATGAGCGAAACAACATGAGAATTTTCACCTCAACAAATGAAATTGTAACTGTTAAATAATTTATGTTAGAATCTACCAACCTGCAGCTTTCCAGTCAGGACGACTGGCTTCAAAGAATCATACAATCCAAAATACAGACCACGGTACACAATAATACCAACACATGAAATGTTAAATCCACGATAAATCCCAGCAATGCCATCTGATTTTAGTGTCTTCCTGTAGACATCAACCAAACCATTGAATTGCCTCTCCCCTCCCTTTTTTCCAGCCTTGGCATCATTTGCAAGACGTGTTCGGGCATAATCCAAAGAATAAACAAAGAGTAGTGACGAGCCACCAGCAGCACCACCAGATGCCAAGTTTCCAGCGAACCACTTCCAATAGCCATCACGGTCCTTCTTGAAGTTGAAAAGCCTCTTAAAGTAATCTTTGAATGCAAAATTCAGGGCCTGGAGGAGAGTTCATAGAATAACTAGATAAGCACAAAAATAAAACCAAATAGGTCAGTAAAGTATCCAGGATGAAAGAAACCTGAGTGGGGAAGTAACGGATGACATTAGCAGTGTTCCCTCTCCACAAAGACATCGTCCCCTCATCTTTTATTGTTCGGCTGAAACATTCTCCAATTCCCTTGTATGGTTCAGAGAGTCGACCAGCCTTGATCATCTCATCCTGGTTTTGGATCAAGAGCTTCACACGCTCAATGGGAGCTGCAGCAGTTTTTGACACGGCAGCAGAAACACCGCCCATAAGAAAATCAACAGCAAAGCCAGCCAAGCCTTTCTCAGACGGGGCTTGGACAAATACCGGTGCAGTAGATGATGCAACCAATGACATGTCAGGGCTAGACTGGCATGGCCTTGTCATGGCATACTGGAATCCCGCATTGGAATAGTTTCCATATGCAAACTGCCTTCGGTGTAAAGCAGGTCTCTGAAAACCTTGGGGAAAGCTAGAACTGAGATGGACCTGGCTGGCCATCTTTTGCATGACAGACGGTTGCTGGCGCCTATCAGCCATTTCCTCACACAAATAATTAGCCCCTGTTCCTAATTGAATTAGTAACGCGACTAATTAACCACAGTTGTTCTTCGAAACAGTTTCAAAGTAAGTAAAGTGACTCCCCACAATAGCTTCGAATGCATGTATCACTCTAACGCAGGATTGAAGACATGCCACTTGCACAGCAGTCAAATCATGTTTTAAGATCAAAATCAAATAAAAAACAACATCAACAATAGTATCATATCCTAATCAATCAAACTGTCCATTCCAAATCAAGTAACACAAACATTCATCACTTATTCCAAAATTCCAAAAATACCAAATCTTTCTAATCCACACTAATAACAAAAATATTCAAAAGAGTAATGGTAATTAAGTGATTGGAAGTGTGATTGGAAGTTATTTTTTAAAATATTTTTTTATTTTAAAACACATTAAAATAAAAAAAATTTTATTTTTGACATTAGTATATCAAAATGATCTAAAAACATAAAAAAATATTAATTTAAAATAAAAAAAAATAAAATTTTTTAAATTTTTTCAATAAATTAAACAAATCATCTCAAGCATTGATGGGGTGGACCTCAACCTACCACCAAGACCTTAGGATCATTCAGGAAATCATTCGGGACAAATATTTCAGAACAAATAGCAATATTCTGATCAAAATGAAACAAAACAATAATCACAGGCCAAAAAAACAACAACAACCCATTTCATATATCATAACAACAACTCATCTAACCATGTATTTCAAAGGAAAAAACAAAACTTTAAGATCCAATGAAGAAAAGAAAGATATTGATATCAAAAGTAACCTGTTAGTTTACAATCCTTGAAAAAAAAAACGAACAAAAAAAAAAGTAACAGATCTAACAAAGAAGCCAAGAACCCACCGAAAGAGGGAGGGAGAGAGATCTAAGAAAGAAGTGAAGTGGGTTTTATATAAACATGATGGTGTCAATGCAAGACAGGCAAGACACAGACAAGTCCGAAATACAAGGAACCAAAGACAAGGAACTAAACTAGAAAAAACATGACAGTTACATATGAACCGATTCATGTGGCGTGTGAAATGAAAGGAAAGGAAGTAACTTTAGAGGAAGAAAGAGAGAAAGTGAATACCTTCTTGTTGGTGTGAAGAGAGAAAGTGAATACCTTCTTGTTGGTGTGAAGAGAGAAAGGAGTCTTCTTCAGGGTCTTATGGAATGGCAAAGTGGGAGACGAGAGTCAGTATGAAAAATTATATATGGATGGAGGGAGAGAAGAAATGGTGAACGAGGGGGTGCATGCAATCATAGTAATCACACCCGCTCGGGTCTCACTCAGGAGCCTCAACTCCTGTAAGAAAAATAATATCCCAGCCTTCCCCTTAAATAATTTATAGTTTTAGCTCTAAAACTAGTTATATTTAAATTTTAGCCTCCCTAAATAAATTTCCTCACCCTTCTGGATCATAGATGTTTACTATGCTTTTATGGATGTTTATATGCTTTAATTAGTGGTTGAAAAAAAAAAAAAGGAGTGCTGACTTGTTCAAAGGCAAAGGGTATTGAATATTTAGTGGGTGAAGGGAGATGGTATTGACTATGATTGATTTATTTATTTAGGCTTTGGGAAATTTATTGATTTGACCAAGGTAGAGTTTAAATATAGTTTAAATTTCTAATCAAAGAAGATTGATAACATGTCTTGATTCCATCGTACCCTAACATAAGAAACATCACCAACCTTGTATCGGTTCAGAATAAGGGTAACAGTTATTTCTTTTATCTCCCCTCATTTTCGGAAGAAAAAATGCCACAATGAGTTTTGCATGGACTGCGTGTTCTGACTGCAATCAACTATTCAACAAGGATGAATATTAGGGAGAGCTTTCTGAGAAGTCTTTGGGGGCCATGAAAATAATATGACAAGTTGCTATTAAATATAGGAGGAGGTAACATCTTCGCATACAATCCGCTGAATTTAGTAGACAGAAGAATTCTTATGAGAGCGTGGCTTGCTTTGAGCCACACTAAACACAAGAGGAACATTTTTGCCCAGAAAATTTGGACCTGTTCAAACTCCTTGTAGTCTGCATCCCTTGGCAACTTCCTTTTCGTGTACTTAAAAAAAAGCATGTCAAAGGGACAATGAGCCCTTGAACTATATAAAACATGGGGGTAACCCTCTCCTGATCCCTGGCCATTACTCTGGATTGAGATTCTCTCATGATGATCATTATGCTCATTAAATCTAAACCGTTGAATTCAAATGGACGTGGACTTCCAAATGGAAATCTAAAGCATGACAAAACACATTAAAACAACAACATAAAATAAAGACAAACATCAAGTTGAGGAATCATGACTTGTAGCGCCAGGGGGCAGCAACAATAACAAAGCACAATAGGAGCAACATAGTGAATGCGGCTATTAGTATGTCTATAGAGTGTTAGAACATTCAACTCAAAAACATCAGAGGGGAAGCCTGGATACTAACTCACACAAACAATGATTTGAAATGGCCAGTGCGAAACCTGTGAAACATGGGACAAGAAAAGAAGAAAATGGATGTTCCATTGCCTGTAAATGGAAATGCTTGAAGCATGTTTATTTGGTAGACACAAAAGAAATATTCAACAAAGTTTTAAAGCAAGAAAATATCACCTACGAGTATGAAATGGTGGAGGGGGCTGGCGCCGTTCACATTCGAGGAGCAGACTTGTAGCTTCTGTCGTGTAAAGGGAATGCACTGATGAGAAGACGAGCAATAAAGAGCTGTTGCACAAAGGCTTTGCACTTTACAGCAAAAGACAAGAAAGTCTCTAACACTCCTAAGGTTAATTTAAAACAATATATGTGGTACATGATGTTAGTTATTTCATTTACATGATGCTATAAATATTGTGGGATAGCCGTACAAGATACCAGGAGTGAACTGTCAATCCCTCTGTAAAGAAGCTAATGATGTCTGCCCAGATCAATTTGATCTCTTCCTTGCACTCTGTCTATACCAAGGGAAGTAGGGTCATATGCTGGTTCTGAACTCCTCAAACCCATTTCCAGTTGCTTCTGCCTCAGTTGAAATGCACTCTGCCTATTCTCCAGTCTCATCATCTCATTCTCCAGCCTCAACCTCTCGAACTCCTTATCTTTCTTGCTGCAGTATCTCAACCACTTGAACTGTTGTTTCTCAAGCTCAAAAGCTTGAGCCTTGATGTTGACCCTTTGCTCTAGGAGTTGCAACCTCTGCTTCTTAATCCACTCCTTTCTCTCCCATGGCGATACATTAGTGTCTTGAAAAATTGCTGTCATTTCAACACCAAAGCTATTTTGCCTACCTGATTGAGAACAAAGGTGGGAATGCTCTTCATTCACTATCCTTTCACACAACTGGCCCACACTTTCCCCATTCTCATCAGCATTATTATCAGCTTCATTATTCGATTCATCATCATCACTGTCATCATTTCCCTCAACTTCATCCCCCCCTGACCCATTCATATCTTTTGAGCACCTCTCAAGAGGTAATGAACAACCTTGTAGACCAAAATCCTGGCAATTGGGTATTCTTTGCCCGTTATGGTAAGCACAAATTTCCTTATAAAACAAATGTTTCGAGCTCAATATCTTTCTGACATCATCCTTCGCCTTTGCTGAAAGATGAGGCATTGAGTCCATAAGAGCGGGGTTCTCCACAACTCTACAACTAGTCCCCCTCCCAAGAATCTCATTCAACCTCTTGTACCTCTTATTCAGATCATTGAACTTATCCTCGCACTGTTGTGGCGAAACATGACACCCCTTGCCAATCATTAGCTTTGACACTGTTTTCCACTTACCTTTCTTCTGCAAAAGCCCGGATTTTCTCTTAAGCCCCCCCGTACCATCAAATGTATCGTCATCACCCACACAAGCAACCACTGAAATAAGAAGCCTAACAATATTATCTGTCCATTTCATTCGCTGCCATGGAGACCCTTGTTTGCCCTTAGCGCCAGTAGAGTTCTCACCATTCCCATCTTCCATAAAACTCTGGTCATCATCTTCACTCCCATCGCCACTATGTGCACCGTTAAACGGACTAGCAGCTCTTCCTTTACCAAAATTCACCAAATATCCTTTTGATGTTGAACCTTTCATTTCCATTAGCCCACTTGGTTGGTGATCATTATCAAAACAACCCATTACATTCATCTGATGTTGGTGCGCTAGTGAGGGATGACCTAACTGAGATTGTTGGTGTCTATGAATCGGTGACTCGAGGTCTAACAAACCACCACTTGAATCAGACAAAAAACGACCCCTCAAACCCGAATTATCCATGTCAACACACTTATTCCTGAATTCCAAAATCCTGATGTTCTCTTCAATGGCTCAGCAAATTCAGTAACAGAAAATGAACCACAATCTCAAATTCCATATATTTCAATGCTTAAGAAATCATTCATTCCACTAATAACCACTTGGATCATCTAAACCAAGTTTCCATTATCAAAAACTTAACAGCCAAAGAAAACAAAACCCCGAAAAATCCCATTTTCTTCCATTTTCCTTCATTTTCTCACCAGCCAAAAAAAGAAGGTTCACCACCAACCTAATCCACATTAGATTAATCACCAATCATCCAAAATCACCCTACAGGCTTAATCTCCAATATTTATCAAAAACCCATAATTTCTAAATCTGCAAATATACAAAAAAAAAGAGAAACGTTTTAATCAAAATCAACTAAACAACCCAACAAGATCCAATCTTTTTTATTCCAATAAATAAAGGTTGAAACTTTCCTTAATAAATTGATAAAAAGTGGATCATTTTTTGATGAACTAAAACAAAAAGCACAGTACAAATGAAACTGTACTATATAACATGTTAAAAAAGAGGTCGTTCTTTTCACAAGCTAACCTTTTTAGTGATCCACATGGAGCTTGTCACTGTGGGAAAGAGAGAGAGAGCTTTGAATATAAAGGTTTTAGGTAGAGAAAGAGGGTTTTGAGAAAAAATATGATTAGATATGCCACGTGTTGAGATGTTTTCGGTGAAAAGGGTGTTCGCCACAGGCAAGGGATGATATTAATTTCCTGAAAATCAAACGTTTTGTATAAGGGTAAATTTCAATTTGCCCCCTGAATTTAAATTCTTCTTAAATTAGCTCTAAAACTTGTTTTTGTCTCAGTCACCCCTTTCGTGCCAGTTTGGCAACGCGGTGCACTGCATTACGCTAGCAAAAACATCAAAAATGATTCTTTTGTTGTGGTGCATTGCGTTGCCAAACGGTGCATTATATTAGTTTAGAACTACAAAGAGAAAAGACTTGTGTCAATCTTGAAACGCAAAAATAACATGCAAAAAGGTATTCACTTTGTTTTATATGAAGTAAATTACAGTGTATCAGCTGAAGAAAGAAGTAATTAACGACAGATGTCAGGAGTTTGAAGCTCCTAGGTGGCCTTCTAGCTAGTGCTTTTACAGTGCTCTATATGAAGAGGCTTCACATAAGACTGCTACAAAAGAGAGGAACAAACCGCACTAAGAGATGAAGCAGCCATGCAAGCACCAGCAAGCCAAGGAGGTAACCGAATTCCAGTGAAAGGGTACAGAATGCCAGCAGCAATAGGCAAGCTAATCATGTTTTAGCCAAGTGCCCAGAAATAGTTAATCCTAAATTCGGGAGATGGTCTTTCGGGATAGATCAATGGCCGCAACTACATCTTCCAAGTTGCTTCTGATGAGAGCTATATCAGCTGCTTCTATAACAACATCTGTCCCAGCACCAATTGCCATCCCAACATCAGATGCAACCAGGGCTGGCGAGTCATTTATTCCGTCTCCGACCATTGCAACGTTCATCCCTTTCATCTGCTTACAGTTTCAATCAGAAAATTCAAGTCAGAATTTAATTTCTCCATACAAAATTTGCATTGGGGTGACAGGATAGTTGATGTGAAATTTGTGATGTTATGAGAACTCTACTTAGGTAAACATGTAATCGACAAAGCTCTTTCGAGTTCTCCTCAGATTAGTTTGTGCCTCATTCCCTTTTCCAGGCCAAACTATCATCTTATTACTAAATGGATACTGAAGATAGAATGACTCGGAGCGTCAAAATTCATTAGCATTAGATTGTCTACAGTGAGTGTTTGTTTCAAAATAAAGTTGCCTGTAACTCTTTGATCTTTGCAGCTTTTCCGAGGGGATCTATTTCGGCATACACATCCTCAATTCCAACCTCCTTTGCAATGGCTGTGGCTGCAGCCCAGTTGTCACCTTTGGTCATGATGCTTGAGATGCCCAGTGAGCAGAGAAAAGACACAGCAAGCTGAGCTTCTGGTCTCTCATCACACCAGCCACAGAGAAAGCTCCAGCAACCTTTCCATCAATGGCGACTAGTATATATGTTCTAGCCAATGCTAATTTTCAGAGATATAGCTCTCAACTTCATAACCAACAGATACATTTAAAGCATTCATGAGCCTCTTGTTCCCAACCAAAACCCTTCTGTCACCAACTTTTCCACTCACCCCAGTTCCAGGATGCACCTCAAAGTCCCTGACCTCTGTGACCTGTTCTCTTGATGAACCATGCTTCTGCCACAGCCACTTGGCATGCTCCACCACAGCCTTTGCTAATGGATGTTCACTATATGCCTGTGTAATCAAGGGATAGAAGTCAACTTCCTCTTTCATCATGTTACAAAATAATTCGAGATTTGAGAGTCAATTTTACTTGTAAAATTTTGATAACTTTTGCCAAGTCCCTGTGTACTGGCATCAAAACCTCTTTCAAGTTGCATCGAAGTCCGTAACTTCTCCTATAAAAAATGGCATGGAGAACATAGGCACTCACCTCTACAGAAATGACCGCATCACAGAAGTCCTCTAATGAAATACTTGAAAACAGCACGTCACTAACTACAGCAGGTTTCCCAACTGTCAGTGTCCCAGTCTTATCAAACACAACTGCTGTCACCTGCAGACAAAATTAAATTTCTGGTTGTCAAAAGAGACATTAAGATTTAATAATGGATTCTTTTCAACCGGGAAACTTCAGACATTAATTGAGTCCTACTTTTTTTTATTAGGTTTCATTTTTTGTTTTTCTTATTTTGTTGGATAGAAACTGGCTACTTCTTTTCCCAGAAATGATGGCCATACCTTGTGTGCCTTTTCAAGTGCATTTCCACCCTTGATGAGCACACCTTGGGAAGCACCTTTTCCTGTCGCCACAATTATTGCTGTAGGAGTTGCTAGGCCTAAAGCACATGGGCAAGCAACCACCAGCACTGAAATACCAAACTGCAATGCAAATTCAAATCATCCATGGCTTCCGGTATCCTATGTTTCGGAAAAAATCCAGAAATTTCAAGGACAAACCATCCCAACCATGTTATAAATGCAGCAGCAACAACCTGATTGTGGATGGAAGGAAAACAATGTTATCCTGTAAGTAACCATTAATTGCTGGAAATGAAAGAAAAGTGTAGAGTAAATATTCAAAGGACACAAGTACACTCACTATGAGAACGAAAAATATATATTGAGATCTGGTCAGCAAGTTTCTGAGCAGGTGCTCTGGCAAGCTGAGCTGTTTCTACAATTCGAACAATTTGGGAAAGTGTAGTGTCTGATCCAACATGAGTTGCCTTGGCTAGTAAACATCCATTCTCATTCAAATTAAGTCCCACCGATAACCTGTTGAAGACATTAGAAAGAGAGGCAAAATTTTAATGTTCTTAGTTTGTGACAATTTTATTTCTGAAAGTGGCAGTGCAAATGAGTAATACTTTGTCACCAGCTTCTTTAGCAGCAGGCCTTGCCTTTCCCGTGATCATACTTTAATTCAGATAACTTTGACCACTAACAACAATCCCATCAACATGAACTTTTGCCCCTGGAAAAATCTTGATTATATCATGCCTTTGTATCAGTTTAGTACTGATTTACATCTCTGAAGTAACATTTCCAGCAGTGTCTAGTATTAGCAGGTAAGCTGTGTCAGGAGGAAGGTTTATCAGCTTTGCGATAGCATCTGATGTTTTTCCTTTAGCCACAACCTCCAGATATTTCCCTAGCAGAATAAAGGGTATCAACATCGCACTAGTTTCAAAGAAATCTTGCCCTTCAAATCTGTCAGAAGTCAATGCTTTTATCACTGTATATATAGAGTAGAAATAAGCAGCATTAGTGCCTAGTGCAACTAGAACATCCATATTAGCATATCTCCTTCTCAGTGCTTGAAATGCTCCCACATAAAACCTGTCAAAGTAATCAAAAGAAGAAAACATAACCCTATCAGTTCCAATAATAGTAAATTTTGGAAAGGAAAAACAGAACTAATGTATTTACCTTTGGCCAAAAATAAGCTGCACTGGTGTGCAAAGGATCCATCTCAGAAGCTTACCAATGGTGAGCATCTTGTAGTCTAACCAGTTCCCATAAGAAGAAAGCATGGGAAGCACCATCGAGAATATACATAGTGGAAGTGAAAACAGGCAGCTAGGGCAGAACTGATTTCTGAAAGTTCGAATTTCTTGCTGCCACCCCACTTCTCTTCCACTTGGAGTGACATGCAAGCTGGCGTTGTACACTTAAGTCCCTTTTCCAGCATTCTGGATGCTGTGTATGAGAGATCTTGGGCCAGTGAGGTCTGGTTCATATGTTACCGTAATTCAGTTTTCTGTCTAGTGCATTTCAACATGATTTATCATCTCTTTCGATAGATGTAATTAACAAATAATGACAATCAAAATATAAAAAAAGTAGAAAACAAAATACTAAATTACAAAAACTAAATAAATATCACAAAAATTAAATAAATATTTCTCTAAATTATATGATTGTTTCAAAACACAACATAAATTGTAGAAACTGAACGCAAATATTAAATTACAGGAACTAATAAGAAGATGAAATACTAAATTTATAAAAATAGAACCAATATCACTTCAAAATAAATTTGAAATTAAACTTTATTTCATAAAATCAGCTCTGATATCATGTTAAATTAATTTAGATTAACATAAAAGAAATACAAATATAAAAGAGAAGAGGTTGGAATTTTAATTAATTTGTTTATTTTAAAGTGGTTGAATTAATTTAAATATTAAGAGATTATATATAGATTAAATTAAAAATATTATTTTATCTTTAATAAAAAAATAAAAAATATATATTATTTAGTAGTATGGTACATGTTAGATGTGCATAATCATGGCTATCCTCAAAATGATTCTAAAAGAGTGTTTGGAAACGCGGGCCAACCAGCGTTTCTAAAAAAATCAAAAAAATTTATATGTTTTGAATCGTTTTGATAAGTTAATCTCAAAAATAATTTTTAATAAATAAAAAAACATCATTTTAATATATTTTAAAATAAAAAACACTTTAAAATACAACCATAATCATAATCCAAAACTTATCCAAAGTTTTTGCCTTGACATAGGTGCGTTGAGGTCCTTCCGGATAAAAAAAAAAAGTGATGTGCCCACCTACTGCAATGAAAATAAAACAATTGCAGCAATGCATCTTAATAATTTGTCTTGGCTCCCTTCTACTGTAATTTCCGTGTTAATGATCTCTTTTTTTCTCTGCTAAACTTGTCATCAAATTTGTTTTTTAAAAATTTTTCATACCAAAATACATGTTAATAATATTTTTTATTTTTTAAAAATTATTTTTAAAATCAACACATCAAAATAATTCAAAATATATAAATTATATTAAATTTTAATAAAAAAATATTAATTTTTTTTTAGAAACACGGTGGCAAACAATTTCTCACGTAAGAGGGGACGGCACAGTTGTGTGGGGGCAGAAAAAGAAAGAAAAGCATGATACATGACACGCCATGCTATGTTCCCAATGAATTTCCCACTTTCTATTTGATAGTTTTTCCAATGAATACACTAAATTAGACAGTAGATTCGATATCTCCATCATCCATTCTGTTCATTGCAACTTGCAACTGGGAAGACTGGAAATGGACATGGAGGAAGGACCACTCTAGCTCTTCCAATCTTTACATTGTCACCGTCCAAACACCGTCTTTGGATATCGGAACTAGAATAACGTTTGGTTATTATCTCGGGACGAAAAAATAGTAACTAAATACAAGCTAGACATGTCAAAATGCAAGTTTATTTTCCAACAGGAGACTCCATCTTCCCCTTGTTCATGTGAATGTTAACTTGTAGAAGAATCAGGAAAGCAATAAATTATAATGAAAACACAAAATTATTGTGTATATACAAAGGGCATGTATTATGTATATGTTTATAATCACAGCAATAAGAGAAGAAACATGAGCTGATCTATTACTACCTCTGAAGCAGATTTTATTCCCAGAGAGTTGTGTACAGGAGAGAAACCGGGCTTTGTTTAGATTTTAGCAAATGTTTTTGGTTATTTAATAACAAAAGAATGAGAGGGAGACGAGGGCATGTAAATATGTTTTATATATATATATATATATATATATATATATATATATATATATATATATATATATATATATATATCTTTCATTTCAATTAAAATCATTCACGTTTAAGTTAAATTATCATCTCTACTCCCTCCTCTTTCTCCATTTACATAAAAATGTAGAAGATCAACGAAACAACACCAAGCACCCCTGCCAACAATGCTCCCAACCAAACCTTTCGAGCCACTCTCTCAAGTTTCGAGCACTGTTATTAAACTTAGCTTAAAAAAAACTAATTCGGTGAAAATCTAATTTGATTTTAAAAAAATATTATTATTTTAATTATTTTTAAAATTTTTGAAATGATTTTATTTTGAATTAACCTGTACATTTCATAATTTAGATCTTGAACATGTAAGGTTTCATAACTTTGGTTCAAAGTGTTCAGTCCTAAATAAATTGCCCAAAATAAATTAACATGCCAAATTTTTTTTAATAAATATACATACAAACACTAATTATTTGACCTGTGCTTTGTCGCAGGTCACACACCCCAAAATAGCTTAACATATCAAAAAAAATTTAATACACACACTAGTTATTTGACCCACACTTCGCCGCAGGTCACACATCCTTCTTTTCAAAACTTTTTTGGATATGCAGGTTTTTTAAAAATAAACAAAAAAAAAGTTGTTGAAAATAACTAAAAGTAAAACTAACTAAAAAAAATTGAACGATAGGTGTAGATCAAGATATTTGGCACCGTAACATGGGATATTTACTCAAATGTGTTCATTGAATCTATTTATTAAAATTAATCTTTTATTAAATCAAATGGCAATAAAAATAATCACACACATAAAATGATTGAATAAAATAAAGAGAAAAACATCATGCAATGTTGCACATATTAGAAATATTATCTAAAAATAAATATCTAGTATTTTTTAAAATAAATTCAGTATGTATAAAACAAAAAAAAATCATAGATGAATCAGAATAATATCTTCAAAAACTAAACACATGCAAAACAATTATAAAAAACCTTTATTCAATTTTTTTTTTGCAAAACTCGTAATTTAAGTCATGAGACTAAGATAAATAAATAAAAAAAATGAAGATAACCACAAGATTTGTTCTTAAAAAAATAATGTCAAGCGATGAAATTAGAAAAGAAAATAAGCAAAAAAAAAAAAGATGTTGACCCACATCAACTTTTCAAAATTGTGATTTGAATTATTGGATTAAAAGCACAGTAAATGGGTAAATTATGAAACTCAATTCCTAACAAAACAAACGTTGAAGGATGAAACCGGGAGCAGAATCAATTACATAAAATGATATAAAAAAATTATAATAAAATGAATGAAGGTGAAAATCAAAATAAAACATAAATAGAGGGCAACAAAAATAAATAAATTGGTGAGTTAAATTGAAAAGAAAAATTACTTTAACAAATAGAAAAACACAATACAAAAAAATGAGGGTCAAATTGGAAAAAACAACACACCATAAAATTTGATTAAATGATGAAATTGAAAACTAATAAAACTTTAACAAAAAAAAACCAAGGAAAAAAATTAGAAATAAAAGAACAAGAATCAAATTGAAAAAAATAATACATGAAAAATTATCATTAAATGACTAAATTGAAAATAACTAAATTTTTTATATACAGGCCGAGAAAAAAAATAAAAAAAGAAAAGAGTAAGGATTTGAATTAAAACACCAAAAATATAGAGGCCAAAGAATGTATATAATTGAATTAAAAATAAATAATATTTTTATAAAAAAACTAAGAAAAAATAATAAAAAAAGATAGGAATTAAAATACAGTGTAATTTTTAGGATATAAAAAAGAAAAAAAGAGGAAAAAAAAAAGGGGGTCTCTGATGACATATAACAGTTGTCGCGCGCAGTGCTACGAGGAGAAGGGCGAGATAACGTTTTCATGTGAAAGATGAGATCACCCCGAATAATTCCTTTATTTTTTTTTTCAATTCAAAAGTTATTTTTCTATTTTGTAAAAAACAAAAGGGCAGAAATACACTTGGCCAGCACTTTAATTCTTTTTTATGTGGGGTAAATCAGTAATTTGATTGTTAAAAAAAGTTGAAAAGACAAAAAAAAATACAGGACAAATTGTCCGACAATCCTTTAATGCATTTGTAAAAGACTAAATCACCCTTATAGGCACCCCAATTTTTCAAAGAACAAACTCGTAATTTACCAGTCGTTTTTTGTGTCTGTGTGTACAGTATTGTGCACAGTTTTTAGCCTACGCACTTTATTGTTTCTGTTAATATATATATTATTATTCATTTTGCGAAAATAAAGCATCAGGTGCTTCCTGCTGCTGTAAGTGACTGACACCCCTCTCTAGGGTTCATCTTCATCTCTTCTTCAGAAAAAAAAAATCCCCAAATTAATGTTCTCCAATTAGGGTTGTCTTTTCGTTTTTCTTCACCAATTCACATCCTTACGCAAAATTTCTCTCCACAATGATAAAAAACGACGACGTTTCCTTCACTTCTTCTGCTCTCAAAATCGCACCTTTCCTTCACCACCAAACTAAACCCTCTCTCCCTTTCTTCTCTCAACTTGTCCAAACCAAACTCACCTTCCTCGACTCGCTCCTAACCCGCACCAGGTTCCCCAACTCACCCCTCCTCTGCTCTGCCTCGCTCTCCCTAACTCGGCCCTCCTCCCCCGGGCCGGACCCTAAATCCCTGCCGATCCTCTGCTCCGCGTCATTGTCTCTGAGTCAGTCTCAACTCCGTGATTCGACTCAGAGTGACTCGGTGGTGGCCCAGCAGAAGAGTGGTGGGGCGAGTGGGGTTCATGGGCCGAGTCGGTATGATGAGGAGAGGGTGTTGATAAGTGAAGTGTTGGTGAGGAATAAAGACGGGGAGGAACTGGAGAGGAAGGATTTGGAAGCTGAAGCTCTAGCTGCGTTAAAAGCTTGCCGTGCTAACTCAGCTCTTACGGTTCGTGAAGTTCAGGAGGATGTGCATAGGGTTATTAGTAGTGGGTACTTTTGCTCCTGTATGCCTGTTGCTGTTGACACACGTGATGGCATTCGACTGGTTTTTCAGGTAGGTGGGACCCACCAAATTACGGATTTTCAGTCTCAGTTATAATTGGGATGTTGGGCTTATAGAAAGTTAATGTCTTTGAGCATTGTGGCTTGCATTCGTGCATTGTGTGAGGTTGTTTGTAAACAAGAGGAGATGGCAATGCAATGGTATGGGTTGGATTAATGGCTAATGTTGCTTTGTTGTGGCATAAGGTAGAGCCAAACCAGGAGTTTCATGGGCTAGTATGCGAAGGGGCTAGTGTTCTTCCGACAAAGTTTTTACAGGATGCTTTTCGTGGCGGATATGGTAGGTTGTATTTCGTATTACATTTATAGAGGTTAATGATACATGTTGTATGTAGAGCTGGAGAAATTATTACATAGACCACATCATCCCTTATCAGTGAACACAAGATACTTAGATAAAATATGGTAGTCCCCACTGAATAATGTATGCATTTCACATGAGTTTGTCAACATGTTTTGTGTTTATTAGCTTAATCTATGAGTGATGCGGTAGACCAAGTCTAATGCCCATTTTTTATCTCTCCCTTCTTGCCCTTCTCATAATCATTATTTTGTAGATTGTTTTGCCCTTCCAGTTTTCTGTGTTTTTTCCTCTAATGTTTAATGTTTCAAACTAAGGGAATGCTACAATATAGGCATGTCTTTTGTAGTTATGGTATGATTCTATTTTGTGGTGATTTTTAGGTATCTATCCAGGCACGTGGTGACGGGTGTTGTCATGCTAACTTAAAATGTTTGAATAGGAGACTTTCATTGATTTTATTTTTGGTGTCAAGCTGTGCAGGAAAAGTGGTTAATATTAAGCAATTGGATGAAGTGATAAGTTCCATCAATAGCTGGTACATGGAGCGTGGTCTTTTTGGCATGGTTTGTGTTTCATCTTTCATGATATTATATCATCATCATGATAACCTGGGATTAAAATATCAGGTTCTCCATGATTTATGACCACAACTTTTACATTAGCATCAGTTTTCTTTTCATTTTTATAGGTCTCAAATGCTGAGATACTCTCTGGGGGTATTATAAGGTTACAAATTGCAGAAGCGGAGGTGAATGACATTTCCATACGCTTTCTTGACCGAAAAACGTAAGAGGTTTCCTTCAATTTGTTACAGAATCTCATTCACAGTCACAAGCACCCAGATGCGGAGACAAAGACTCATTACTAATATGTGCTTTAATGCTCCAGTGGTGAACCAACCAAGGGGAAGACAAAGCCCGAGACGATACTTAGGCAACTTACAACCAAAAAGGGACAGGTAATTCTGGCATAGCTTTTTTCTTTTGTCCTTTCAAACGATATTTCCTCATTACATCATGTATATAATGATCATTTCTGGCAAACTGGGGGGCTTCAGCATTTTTCTGCATTCAAAGTCTTAGTTTTTGTAATTTGTAGCATTCATTTATGTTTTTCCTGTGGTTATTAAATAAAAGTTAACGCCTCCTTAACTCTATTTAACATCAATTCCTTAGTTTTTTTAAAAGGATTTTTACTCAAATTGTCATTTATGGAAATTAAATTTAGCTTAATTATATTCACTGACATGTTTTTCTATTTGAAATGGCTCCCATATAGGTCTACAGCATGCTTCAAGGGAAAAGAGATGTGGATACTGTGTTAACTATGGGAATCATGGAAGATGTTAGCTTTATTCCCCAACCTGCTGAAGGTAAAAAAAGAGAGGATGTTATACATTGTAACTAGTGTCACGATGAGATGCATATTTTGAAATATTATATTCCGAAAAATGCTAACTGAAATATACATCTTTGAACATATATGTACTCACTTTCACACATGCACATATATGTCTGTTTGCAGGCACTCATCACACGCTTATTTGTGTGTGTCCATGCATCTTTGCAGTAACGTTGGACCCATGTTTAGAGAACCATGGGTACAATCCACTTGAGAGTATTCTCAAATAAATTTGGTTTTTGTGTGATTTGATATCAATTGGTGTATCAAGCATAACACCGAAGATTCAATGTTCTATCAATGATACCTTTTGACATGGTCTATACTTTTTGCTAGTCATTGAGTGTCTCTTCTGTGTTATACATATTTTCTGAATAATCATTTATGTTAGCATAATTGAATGGAGGTGCCTATGTGCATACATAATACAGCTGTTCTATCCCAAACATTGAACTTGAAACTGTTTTTTCCCCTCTCTTTGTTTAGATACTGGCAAAGTTGATTTGATAATGAATGTTGTTGAACGTCCAAATGGAGGATTTTCTGCTGGTGGTGGGATATCAAGTGGGTGAGTGATATGAACATAGAGGGCACTGATCCCATGCCTTTCCTCATTTGCATTTATATCGACTTATCTTTGGTGGACTGGAAACATCATATACTGATTACATTGCAATTTCTAGGACTACAAGTGGCTCTCTACCAGGACTTATTGGAAGGTAATTTTACCAAAAACATGACGTGCTCGGTTTAGTTTTCCTCTAAAAAATGCTTGATAATCTTTAATTAGTGGCTTTGTTACTACGTGGAAACTTGTGAGGAATGTTGTTTTACCCCACATTTGCCTTTGTATCTGTTGCAGCTTTGCATATTCTCATAGGAATGTTTTTGGACGAAACCAGAAACTTAATATTTCCCTTGAGAGGGGCCAAATTGACTCAATCTTTCGAATAAACTACACAGACCCCTGGATTGAAGGGGACGACAAACGGACTTCTAGAACAATTATGGTTCAGGTAATCTTTTATCATGTTGCCTCTACTTGCAATAATTTTTTGGTGATAATGTAAAAGTGCTCATTGCTTTGTGAACTGATTTTGCCTGCACTAGAATTCAAGAACCCCTGGGAATCTTGTTCATGGTAACCAACCTGTAAATAATAGCCTGACGATTGGCAGAGTTGCAGCTGGTATAGAATTTAGTAGACCACTCAGACCAAAGTGGAGTGGAACAGTCGGACTTATTTTTCAGGTACTTAATTATTGAAAACTGGCAGCATTAATGAGTAAATGAACAGCTGTATCTGGCTTTCTAGCTTTCCCTTGATAATAATGACATTATGAATAATTGTCTTCATAAATTCATAGATTACCAACCTTGTTCTCATTATTTTATATTTTCCATGTCCATGTCCATGAATCTCTGAATGTGTTTTCCATTTTATAATGGGCTTTTCCAGGTTAACATCTCAAATTCCCTCTACTAGTAGAAAGTGTTTTATTTGGTCTGTTTACCAACATAATGTGACATTGTGTCCTTGTACAACACAATTTTTATTTAATCACAACCCCTTGTCTGTTAACACAGTTAGGACTTAGGGGTTGACTAATGAGATCTTGACATGTGGAAAATTAGTTGGAAAAAAGGTATTTGGTCCACGTGTTGTGATTTTCACTGGTTAACCATTAAGTGCCAGAAGTGTTAATAGGTGGAGGGTTTTTATTAAATGAAAACTTTGTTATACAGGGATAAAATATGACATTATGTTGGTAGAGTGACCCCATAAAACAGTTTCTACTAGTAGAGGGAATAACTATATTGAAAGCCCATTATATAATGGCTTTAATCAGTGCTTCAAAATAATTAAGGAATTCAGATATTTCTATGTTCACCAGGCTTGCATGGGAAACATATAGAATGCCTTTATGTTATTTTGGTTGCTTGTAGTAATTTTGAAAGTTTTATTCTCTTGGTTAGATAACAATATGGCATAAGCTATATTACCTATTTTTGTTTATTGATTTCTAATATCTCAGCATGCTGGTGCTCGTAATGAAAAAGGAGACCCTAAGATCAAAGACCATTACAACAGCCCCCTCACTGCAAGGTACACATCTCTGGTGGAAAATGCCATCAAGCCTTTTGATTTTGAACTCCCAATGTTTTATTGGTTGTCAATTGCGAATATACTTGCCTTGTGATTTACTTTTTCTGTTTACATTTGTGTCATGCAGTGGCAAGAATCATGATGATATGTTGCTTGCTAAATTTGAAAGTGTATATACAGGTTCTGGTGACCATGGCTCTTCAATGGTTAGTAATTTATAACTAAGCAGGAATTTCTTATCCTCGCATTTTATTGTAATATGCTTGTTAAAAAATGAAAAGAAAAAAAACGAACGAAAAGGTCTGCAGTTTTGGTTTTTACTGTTTTATGGATTGGCATTTTCTTTTCTTTGTCTTTGCAGTTTGTGTTTAACATGGAACAAGGACTACCTCTTTGGCCCGAGTGGCTGTTTTTCAACAGAGTTAATACTCGTGCTAGAAAGGGTGTGGAAATTGGTCCTGCTCTTTGTCTTCTGAGGTTTGATATTTATTTCTTTCTTTTTGTACTTTTTACCTGTGAGCAAATCTGTAAAGTGGCTTAAATAGCCTTTCTGCGGTATATATGAGGAAAGTTTCAGATGATAAACAGTTGTTGCAAAGCGTTAAGCAGCTTTGAATGAAGTTCTTGACTATTGAAAATTACCAAATTATTTACTGTCTGGAAAAAAAAAATGTGTTTATATGTCGGGGAGAGTTACAAAATTATTTAAAGCTCTATAGTAAATTACAGTGTACTATTCAGAATGCTAAAGTCCACTATGCTTCTGTATCATAGCCAATAGGATACGTCTTTTTTATTGGCTCCTGCTTGTACTCTTATTTATATCAAAGTTCAAGCAATAATCTGGTACTGCTGGTTAAGTATCCTTGCTTCTCATTTCCAGTTTGTCTGGTGGTCATGTGATGGGTAATTTCTCTCCTCATGAAGCATTTGCCATTGGTGGAACAAACAGTGTGAGAGGATATGAAGAAGGGGCCGTGGGCTCTGGTCGATCTTATGCAGTTGGCTCGGGTGAAATTTCTTTCCCTGTGGTAGGTCACTGCTGGCAACTTTTGTTTTGGTCTTTATGAATGTTGTACCACTGGCATTATGGTACTGGCCTTGTTTTTTTTACTTTTATGAATGCTGTGCATGTTTGACACTAATGTCATCATAATCCAAACGTCAAGGGAAAGCTTTAGTTATTTCTCTGTTCTTTTCTTGGCAGTTGGGACCAGTGGAAGGAGTTTTTTTTGCTGACTATGGAACAGACCTTGGATCTGGACCCTCAGTGCCTGGTATGTTTTTTTGTGTGTGTGTGATTTCTTGATTCACTACTTAGGATGTTGGTTCTGTCTGTATAGATATGTTATTTGTGCAAAAAAGGATTGAAAAATAGGCACGAGTCATTTGTTCTCTCCTTGCATTAAAAGCTGGTGGCCCTTGATGCAACTATCACTACTGGACTGGGATGGGATTGGCAACCCCGTCCAATACGGGGCAGGCTAATGACTGCTTGTTATGTAGGGCGTGACTCTAACCTCAACATGATCTATTTTAATAGAGTAACTTGCCGGCTAATTTATATCAAGCTTGATTGCTGAACTGATTAGTTTTTGTTCTTCAAATATGCTGCGTGTGCAAGGATGTATCCTTTTTTATCATTGCTGGGGGGATGAGTTTTACTAAAATGATGCACATTTCACCTATACCTCTGTTTTTGGTCATTCTTTGCAGGTGATCCTGCTGGGGCAAGGCTGAAGCCTGGAAGTGGATATGGGTATGGCTTCGGCATCCGTGTGGACTCACCATTAGGCCCTCTTCGGCTTGAATATGCATTTAATGACAGGCACACAAAGAGATTCCATTTTGGAGTAGGTCACCGAAATTAAGGGCAGCTTGCTTCCTAGCACTTTTTTTGAATCAACTCTTTTGCTTTGTTGTAGAGGCTCATTATTTCTGTTTCTATTTCTATGCATCTCTAATTCTATCATCAATGGCCTCGAGGCCCTGTGGGGTGCGCTGACCTTTTTAATCACCCCATCAATCTTGATTTAGCAAACAGTCAGGATTGATTTTTGATCTGTGCATTCTTTATGGTAGGTCACCTTCACATCAACAATGGAACATGGTTTACATTGAATAGACGAGCTCCTTGTGTTTTCCTTTCAATGTTCATCTTCTTTTGCTTGAAGTCTATGGTCTAAGCTTGTGGTTCTGTTTCCCCCTTTCAATGGATAGATAACAGTCACCAAAGCGCAAGGGAAACTTTTTCTGTGGTTGAAGAAAGCTAAGCAATTCCTTGAAATTAAAAAAAAAAAGATAGACAAAAAAAAACCTCCATATATATATATATTCTCCTTCTTGTGTCTGTCTCTTGGTAGTTATTCTTTAAATAATATAAAATTTCTTATCATATTTTCCTGAACAATAAATTTAGGATTAAGACTTAATTAATATATGAACGTGATGTGCCAGGTAAACTTTCCATGATAGATCTCCTCTAATTATCCTTGCACAAATTTTTAGGAATAACAAAATTCATTAATGATTTTTGTTTTAAAAACATTATTTACCTTCATTCCTAACTATATTTATCAAAGTTATTATACCTGCTGAGTGCTGACCTGACTCATGAGGCTTGATCAGGCTAACCTGGGGCACATTAAAATTATTATACCCCTGCCTGATTTATAACTTAATCTAAAATTTTGTTTGTTTCATGTAAAATAATTAATAATAAAATATTTTTTAAATTTTTTTATGTTTGTTTCTCAAAAAATACTTTTTTGAAAAATGATTTTTGTGTTTGTTTCTTGTACAATATTTTACAGGAAAATTATTCGATATACAATATTTTACAATTAACCTTCAAACTTAGTTTATTTGTTAAAAAATATTTTTAACTCATGAAATTTCATAAATAATAATTTATTTATAATATCATTTAATTATTTCAATTATCATTTAATTTCACCACTACTATCACCACAATTATTATCTCATCACTATCATAAATTCCTCACAACCACCTCTTTTCACCTTCATCACTATGTCACCACTCTTCTTCTCTTCTAACACCACTATCACTACAATCATCTTACCACCACCAATCTTTTTACCACCACCGCTACCACCATATCATCATCATCATAACCACGTCAACATCATTTCCTCCATCATCATTGACATGTTACCACCACCACCACAACAACTACTTTCTTCATTACCGTCATGTCACCACTATCATAAAAAAATATTTATAAAAAAATATTTCTCAGGTCAAACATTGAAGAATATTTTACACAAAACAAACAAATTCCAAGACTTAGGCGGGTTAACTGAGGTCAATAAAAATAACATTATTTTAATTTTTTAAAAAATTAAATTGGATTTTGATTATGTCATGAGATTGATTTGTCGGATTGACTATATCAAAACAGGTCGACTTCATATTGATTTCTTTTAAAAATCAACCCCGTCAATTTTATAATTAAGTACAATATTTATATCGTTAAATGCTTGTTAAAGAGTTATTAAGAAAATGGGTGAAAATTATAGTTGGAGGTTTAGAATGTAAATTGAAATTACTAAAACTAAAAAAAAAAAAAAACATTTAATATGAGACCAAGGCAGTATAAATTTTTTCGTGATTGCGTATCTGATAACTATTGAATAGTAAGGTTCGAGTTTCAATGTCTACAATCCAAAAATAAGTTTGTAGTGTTAGTGCTCACAATTTTCTCAATTGGTAAGCCATCTGAGGGTCACTCACTGTGCAGTCTTGAGGCTCGAGACCCTGCCATTGTCGTCTTCTTAAACCCGTCAGGTCTCAAATAGAAGGGGGAAACTTCACTCTCTTCTAGCTCTGTCAGAGTCATCTTTCTATTGGCGGCCTTTGACTCTCCAGGAGGCTTCTCTCCTCAAGCAATCAAGACCTCCTTGGGTAAAAAGCCCCCCCGTGGAAGAGATATTTGACCCTTCATTATTTAAAGATTGTTTTTTATTATGATTTTTTTAAATATTTTTTATTTAAAAATATATTAAAATAATTTTTTTATTTTTTTAAATTTATTTTTGATATCCATATATTAAAACTATCTAAAAATACCAAAAAATAATTTAAAATAAAAAAACAAAAAAATTCAATTTTTTTCAAAAATATTTTTAAAACATTAAAATAAATAGGCTCTTAAGCTTAAGGCACCATGATTTTGGACCTTGTTTTCACGTGCAGAAAATTCAATTTCTTTGCCCAAGTTTTTTTTATAAAAAAAAATAGATTACTATGAATACATCAAACCAATATATAAACACATTACTAAGATCATTTAGATAAAAATATATATATATATATATATATATATAATAATTGATATAAGAACACATCTTACCGTTATTTATTTGTTTTAAGGTACCGAAAGTATAAATTAAATGATATAATAATTTTTTTAATTAAATTTATACAAGTATACCAAACCAATATATGAATACGTTGTTGATCATCATTCAGATAAAAAATATTAGTTTCGATAAATTTATAAATTAATCTGAAAATACATCCTACCACACAACCCTCCTTTATTTTGCCTAATAAATTTTTCCACCACACAACCCTCCTTTACACATGCATAGTCAATAAAAATGAGGATGAGGAGGACGGTGCCATAGACTGAAATCAACTTGATTTGTCGTTGTCTCTCACATTCCCCACAAAGAAAACATATAAAGCATAGAAATTGTCTTTTATTTTTTATTTTTTTACTTATAATTCCATTTAAAATTACAAAATTTGGCTCCCTACCACGTCCGTCTCCCACTTCAATTAATATTTAATTCTCGTCGTACCATTTCCTATAAAAAAAAATATATATTATCCATAGCACCTCAACTAGTTAAAGCAGAAAAAACGGTGTGTATTTAATGTAGGCAGCACTGAAATAGTGCTTCATGAAGAAATGAATGCTATTGCACCAAGGAATAATAATTGAAGAGGAAAGCAAGAGTAGTTAAGTGGGGCATGTACAATATTAATTGTTTTATTTATTCAGTAATTAAGGACAATTGATTTAATTTTGGTAGTTGATTGTAGGGGCATTTTTTTTAATAACATCATATATGTATCAAAAGAGGATATTCATATAAAGAGAAAAAAACATGAATGGCTAAGGGAATAAATATTATATTATAAGAGTAACTATTAAGGTTGTTTGGTGCAAAAAGGGGAAAGGGAGAATTATTAAGAGGAATTAATTAAATTTAACCTCAATGTTATTCAAATTGGAGGTTAATTTCACCTTAGATAGGGTTATTGAACGTTAAGAGAATTTTAATAGGGGAACTTTCTATATTTTTATGCATTTTCTCTATAATTAGTTTTATACAGACACCCGTGCGAATCAACACATCACTTCTAATATTATGAATTTAATGAGTTCAAAACTATATCTTGATAATAATCATTTACATGTTGGCAATGGTAAGGATCTCTTCATATCCCATACTGGTCATACAAAGTTATGTACACCCAACTGAACTTTTACTTTATCTAATGTTCTTCATATGCCTCATATTACCAAACTATTATTATTTGTTCAAAAAATTTATCTTGACAATCATGTGTTTTTTAAATTTTACTCTTTTGTTTTTTATGTTAAGGATCTTATCACTAAGACAATGCTTCAATCTGGTCATAATAAAGATGGCTTTTATGTTATTTTTGAGTCTTCAGCCACGTCAATTCCTCAAGTTTATTGGTCTGCTTGCGTTTGTGCCTCTACTAACATCTGACATCGTTGATTGGGTCATCCTACTTCTTGTATTTTAAATTTATTAGTGTCAAATAACAAACCTGCTTATAATTCTAGACCTTCCAATTTTCAATGTCAAACATGTCCATTAGAAAAATTGTCGCGTCTGTCATTAGGACCTACGAGTCACAACACTTTTGCTCCTCTTGATTTATTTCTTAGTGATGTTTGGGGCCCTACTCTTATATTTTCCTTTGATGCTTTTGCTATTTTGTCATTTTTTTGGATGCTCATACTAATTATATATGGTTTTATCCTCTTATTGTGAAATTTGATGTATTTTCTAGTTTTCATCGTTTTCAAGTTCTTGTTGAATGCCAATGTTCATGTAAAATAAAAGCTGTCCAGACCGATTGGGGTTGTCAGTACCATAGATTAAACACTTTCTTTTAGACTATCGGTATTCACCATCGCTTAATCTGTTCCTATACATATGAATAAAATGAATTTGTTAAACGTCGTTATTGACATATTATCGAAATTGGTCTCACTCTTCGAGGTCAGTGTAACACACCCTTGCATTTTTTGAATTATGTGCTTTAGACTTTTGTGTATCTCACAATCGTATGTCTACTTTTCTGTTACAAAATAAATCCCTCTTTAAGTGTCTTTTTAATTGTACCTTTAATTATGGCTTTTTAAGTATGTTTGGGTGTCTATGCTTTTTGTTTTTTCTTCCATATAATGCTCATAAATTAGATTTTTGGTCCTCTCTATTTGTCTTTTTAGGCTATAGCTCCTCTCATTTAGATTACCATTAGCTAAACAAGTCATCTCAATGTATTTACATCTTTTGTCATGTTCGATTTCATGAACATGCATATCCTTTTGATAAGTCTGAACAGATGACTACGTTTTCCCCACCCTCTCCCCATCATAGTGTCATTGCCAGCCTGTCCAACTTACTTCTTCTTCATTTACATCTCTTATGCCTGCAACTCGACCCATACTCGTGCTGCCTACATCACCTGCACCTCACCTCTCCTACCAGTCCTGCATATATGTCCCCACTTGCCTCTTTATCTAGTCCATTCTCCAAGTACAAGTTCTACCTATTCAGGGACAATTTTCAGGTTTTGACACTGCTGCACCACCTAGTTCTGTTGCTGCCCCGTCAGCCTCCATATATGATTCTCCAGTTGGGTTAGACTTAGTTGTTGATCTCTCATTTTATCCTCGGAATTAGGCATTAATGTTTGCCTTTTATCTGTATTCTCCAATAAAGATAATAGGTGTTTGTGAATTTTAAAGAGATGACTTGCTAAGTGTTGGAGAGAGGCACAACAATTACAAGACAATGATCAATGGCACTAACAATGACAGTCGAAGGAAATGAAGAATCACCAGTCAGTGCAGAAGATGAGAGGGAAGATAACACCAGCACAAAAGCCATGGATTGAGAACGGATAGTAGTCGGATTAACAATCGGATTTGTAGTAGCAGTAAAGAGGTCTGTGTTGATTGAACCCATAGGAAGAGAAGAAAGAGTTTTAATGTATGTAGAGCTCTCATGCCAAGTTGAGAATAATAGGAGACTTGATCTATTAGTTAGGCATCATACTCTCTCTCTCTCTCTCTCTCTCTCTATATATATATATATATATATATATATATATATATATATATAAATAATATAAAAACAA
>Ga0307518_10000570_pt1 | contig 28029 bp, 17 predicted proteins | sample 25_EM_MG_FD_203889 | JGI IMG/M metagenome (GOLD analysis project Ga0307518, IMG submission 203889) | Populus trichocarpa ectomycorrhiza microbial communities from riparian zone in the Pacific Northwest, United States - 25_EM | ecosystem: Host-associated > Plants > Roots > Unclassified | place... | reverse complement strand
TTCATCAATCTCATAAAAATACTATGTGCATTAGTAAGTCCAAAAGGCATAACCAACCACTCATACAAACCATATTTAGTTTTAAAAGCATTTTTCCATTCATCCCCTTCGTTCATCCTAATTTAATGATAACTACTTTTTAAATCAATATTTGAAAACATTTTAGAACTATGCAATCCATCCAACATATCATATAATCTAGGAATAGGATGTTCATCAGTCTCATAAAAATACTATGTGCATCAGTAAGTCCTAAAGGCATAACCAACCACTCATACAAACCATATTTAGTTTTAAAAGCAATTTTCCATTCATCCCCTTCGTTCATCCTAATTTGATGATAACTACTTTTTAAATCACTATTTGAAAACATTTTAGAACCATGCAATCCATCCAACATATCATATAATCTAGGAATAGAATGTTGATACTTTACAGTAATGTTATTGATAGCTCTGCAATCGACACACATTCGTCAATTTTTGTTCTTTTTTAGAACAAGAAGCACGAGAACTGCACAAGGACCCATGCTCTCTCGAATGTATCCTTTCGACATCAACTCCCCCACTTGCCTTTGAAGCTCCTTAGTCTCTTCAAGATTGCTCCTATAAGCCGGCCTATTTGATATAGATGCTCCTGGAACAAAGTCGATTTGATGCTCAATACCTCTAATTGATGGCAAACCACTAGGAATGTCATCCGGAAAGACATCCTTAAATTCCTGCAAAAGAACTTTAACAATACTAGGAACACAAGAATCTAAATCATTTGAGTTAAACAATGCCTCCTGATACACAAGTAAAGTCATAGGAAAGTCAAGACATGTTTAAGATCATTAGATTTTGCAAAAACAATTAAGGTGTTTCCCCACTTTTTCTACACACTCTTCTTTTCTCACCCTTTCTTTCTTTTCTCTACTCTCGACCTTTTTTTTATTTTTCTGTTCTTGGTCGTAACCCTCCCCTAATGTCCTAAGGGCCAAAACTTTGTTCCCTTTTGTTTTCAACTCATGACTCACTTTCTTTACTCTCTTCCTCACATCCTCACTATGTTGTTCAACTTGTTTTTTCATTTTGGCTAAATTGTTTTATTCCTCCACTTTGGCCAAAACATGTTGCTCTTCCTCATAACCCTTTTTCAATTGAATTTGATCTTCATACACTTACTTTGGTGAGAGTGGGGCAAGTGTATAAATCCTTCCTTCTCCAATGAATACATGTTCTTAAACCCATCGTGCTTGGCTTGTCTATCAAATTGCGAAGGCCTTCCTAGTAACAAATGAGTAGCATGTATAGGCACAACATCACATAACACCTCATCCTTATATTTGCCTACTGAAAAAGAAATCATCACCTGTCTATTCACCCTAACAACACCATATTCATTCAACCATTGAAGCTGATAAGGCCTCTCGTGCTATACGGTATTCAATCCCAACTTTTTAACCAAAGTAACACTAGCACCATTAGTACAACTACCACTATCAATGATCATACTACATACCTTATCGTTGATTAGGCATCTAGTATGGAAGATGTTCTCCCTTTATTGCTCCACATCATCCTCCTTAGTCTAAACACTGAGCGACCTTCTAATCACCAAAACTTTATCACCAACAGCATACTCTAAATCACTAGCATCCTCAAGTGGTGGCATGTCATCATAATCACTTAGAAATGCCTCTAGTGGAGGTCATTCCAACCAACCTATCACGATTGTTCAGAACCCAATAACAACTTAAGCTGAAGAAAGAATGGGCGAATATGGTTAGGAGACCCAATACAATCTAGCATTTGTGTGGTTAGAAGCACCGGCACCAACCCTTACAGTTGTAAAAGAGTTTGTCAATGAATCCCACAGGACAAAGTCATCTGATGACATTGATCAAGATAAGATGACATCATTGGAAGCTAGAATCAGGGCCATTGAAGAAAGATAAGATGGCATCATTGGAAGCCAGAATCAGGGTCATTGAAGGGGTAGACTTATATGACCCAGTACGAGCAGCAAAAATATGTCTGGTCCCGAATATGGTTGTACTGAAGAAGTTCTGTGTTCCTGAATTCATCAAATACACTGAAACACAATGCTTTATCACATACCACAAGTCCTATTGTAACAAAATGGCAGAAGTAGTACACGACGAGAAACTACTAATGTATTTTTTCTAAGATAGTTTAAGTAGGGCAACATTGAGCTGGTACATGAGGCTGGACAACATAAGGATCCAGAAATGGAAAGACCTGGTAGATGCTTTTGTCAAGCAATACAAGTACAATATGGGCATTGCTCCTAACAGAACCAGCTTGTCCAATCTGGAAAAAGGGGACAAAGAAAGCATAAGGAAGTATGCCCAAAGATGGAGAGATTTAGTTGCACAAGTGCATCCCCCACTATTGGACAAATAAATGGTAACTCTATTTGCCAACACGCTTAAGGAGTCGTACTACGACCATGTAATGGGTAGTTTAGCAAAACAATTCACTGATGTTATAGCAGTAGCCAGCTCATAGAGCAAGGAGTTAAGAGTGGTAGAATTTTCGTGCCTACCAAGAAAAGAGGCTTCAAAAGGAAAAGGAAGGAGGTTGACCATGTTGAAGGTGGTTATAGGGGTAGAAAAAACAAATTCCAAAACTACCACACTTCACCCGAAATTGCCAAAATCAAATTTAACCCTTCATTTCTTACTAGAAAACCTAAGCCTCAAATCAAAAACCAAACTAAGAGTTTTCAAAGAGTCCAGGAACAACTACCCCCATTACCGCTGCCCTTAAATGAGATGTACCAGAAGCTGCTGAGCATCAGGCATGTATCTCCCATAACCACTCGCGCCTCTGCAGCCACTTTACCCTAATTGGTACAAACCCGACCTCACCTTCAAGTACCATGCTGGTGCTGTGAGACATAGCATTCATTCCTGCAGTGCCTTCAAAAAGAGACTCATGCATTTAATTAAAGCTGGGTGGATAACATTCGAAGAAACTCTAAACATGAGTATGCACCCTCTACCCAATCATGCTTCAAGTAGTGGATCGGTAAATGCACTAGAGGTGGAATGTCCAGGAAAGCATCAATGGCAAGAGTAGGGTGCGAAAAAGGTAGCGTGGATCCTCGAGGGTGTCCATACTGTTGATGAAATTTCCACAAAAGCTTTTGTGGGGAGGCTGACCAAAAGTGAAATGTACTAGAGTAGGAAAATGGATCATGTTCCTATTATGTCCAAAAATAACTACCCCTGTTTGATCATGCCTACAAAGTTATTTTGATTTTTGTCAAATTTTAGTCTTGTCAATAACTTAGTTCATAATGCCACAAGACTTTCTTTGTCAAATGAGTCCCTTTTTAATAAGATCATGTGTTTCCTTATGATGTGCCTTCATTTTTGTTGTTTCATACAAATAAGCCACTTATAATTCTTTAGCGTGTTTCCTTTCTCTAAAATTATGCATGATTTCATATTTTCACAAGGATTTTTTGGGAAATCAAGGTTTTAGTACAAAAACAAAAATGAAATTGGTGTTTGTAATAAACAAGTTCTGGAAATTCAAGTGACCACCTAAAAAGAAAAAGAAAACTGAAGAACAACCCAAATACCATTAGTTAACTTCAAAGTTGAGTTTTAACTTAATGAATATTGAGAAACCATTTTACATATTCATATGAAATTAAGGCTTACCAATCCTAAGTGCATGCGTTTGAAATGGGAAAAAACCATATTTGATAATCCTTTCACGAGGCTAAAATATACCTTTCACAATCTCCTTTTGAGCACGATAGGTTTTTCTTGAGAAAAATAACCATAGCTAGGATCACACCCTATTCTAGGGGGCAAGTGCAAGAGATATACAGAAAATTCCTCAATGATGAAAAGTGCCCAAACAAAGCTGGAGGGGCATGATAGAATACAAAAGATTCAAAAATGTTTGAGCATATCACAAAAATAACTAATATGATGATGCTCAAAACCAAACAAAGAAAACAAATAGAAAATGCCCAAGCCCGATACTGGCGGGGCACGATGGACCATTTTGCAAATCAATTCAAAAGACAAAAAGGTCAAGAGACAAGCACTATTGATTCTTAGTCTTGAAATCTCTTAAACACTTTTTAAGCCTACAAATATCCTTTTTCTTCGTAGCCAATAGCCATAGCCTATGTTACGTGCCTAAAGAAGCCCTGTCTGATTAAAGGTAAGCAATCTGGATCAGTAGGCAATGCTTTCTCATGAGAAACAAGTCATTATTCATACAAGCAAAGTGAATACTTTGAAGATCGGTTCTCTATAACTCTAAAATTGAAGCTTGAACCTCTTTGACCAACAAAATGTCACTTCATATTTTCACCAAAGGCAAAACAAAGAAATTTCAACACTTATAAAGACATGTCCATAGAAATCACTTGAATTTCTTCAGAACGAGTTTGTTTTAAACTGACATGAAATTGATTTTTATGTTGGAATAGCTTTGAAATTTCAAAAATTCTCCATGAAAACAACTCCTTATAAATAACAAAATATTTTTTCACACAACCTCATCCCCAAAGAATACCCAAATTGAACACTTGAGAGCATGATCAAGCTGGGAGGGCAATCCAAAAAACACATAATAGGGTTAGCTCTATGATTCCTTTTCTAAAAAAACAAAAATATAGGGCATAGCTAATGACCATTGAGATAAAGGTTTGTAGACAAAGAAGTGTGTTGAAATCAAGCCTTTCCCAAAGGTTAAGATCATAAGATATGACTTGCGTAAGAAAGAGCGAAGAGTCATCGAAGCTTACTACAAAGACTCAAACTTTTAAGAATGAAGAAAGTCAATGAAGAAAGGGGACCTGTATTTCTCAAGTAAGTATACATGCATATTGATAATAATGCATCTTTGATGAAATTGATGCCATCCCATCTTTCCCTTTGAGTGCGCTTTCGAGTCGTCATCTCCTAGGTAATGCATTTTCTAACCTTACCTCCTTTCGAGTGCGCCTTTGAGCTCTCATCTTTCAGATATTGTGTTTTCTAATCCTACCTCATTTTGAGTGCGCCTTTGAGCCCTCACCTCTTGGGTAGCGCATTTTCTAACCCTACCTCATTTGAGTGTGCCTTTGAGTCCTCACCTCTCGAGTAGCATGTTTTTTAACCATACCCTTTTTTTAGCGCGTCGTTGAGCCCTCATCATTAAGATAGTGCGCTTGCTAGCCATATATTCCTTCTTTAGAGTGTGCCTTTGAGCCCTCACCTTTCGGATAATGTGTTTTCTAAACTTACCTCCTTTCGAGTGCGTCTTTGAGCCCTCATCTCTCGGGTAGTGTGTTTTCTAACCTTACATCCTTTCGAGTGTGCCTATGAGCCCTCATCTCTCGGGTACTGCATTTTCTAACCCTAACTTCTTTCGAGTGTGCATTTAAGCCCTTGTTCCCCTTCGAGCCCTATCACATTTTCTCTTCATAACATCCCATCCTTCAACTGGGTAGCTCCCCTATTACAATTAGAACATTATGAAAAATCTATGTATTTTTTTCCATGAGACCACTTTGAAAAATCTCTGCATTTTTCACCTGGATAAATCACCCATTATAATGAGACCATTCTAAAAAATCTTTGTATTTTTCATCGGGGCAGATCACCTATTATAATGAGATCACCTTCAAAACTTTTTTCCAAATGGGCAAGTCACCCATTACAATGAGACTACTTTGAAAAATCTCTATATTTTTCACCTAGGTAGGTCACCAATTACAATTAGATTATTTCTAAAAAAAATTTGTATTTTTCACCTAGATAGGTCACTCATTCAATGAGACCATTTTTAAAAAATCTTTGTATTTTTCACCTAAGCAGGTCACTCATTACAATAGAACCACTTTAAAAACTCTTTTCATTTTTTGCTTGAGCAGGTCACCCATTACAATGAGACTATTTTGAAAAATCTTTTTATTTTTCTACTTGGGCAGTTCATCCATTACAATGAGACCACCTTGAAAACTCTTAATTTTTCCTTGGGCAAGTCACCCATGACAATTTGACCATTTCAAAAATCTTTCAATTTTACCAATAGGCAGGTTGTCTGGTACAACTATATCATTTCAAAATATCCTTTAGTTTTTTCTCTGAATGGACTTTCTAGATCTCACTTCAAGTACTTTCAGAAGGATTGACATTTTCTTGATCTTTTGAATATGTTATTATCATTTATTTTCTTTACAAAGCTTACTATCTAAAGTCTCTTACGAGACTTTTTATTATAAGCATTGTAAAGAGAGGGGGCAACTTTTTCAAAGTGGTGAAAAACAAAAATAATTTTTTCAAAGTGGTCTTATTGTAATGGACGACCTGCCTAAGTTAAAAAAAAATCTTTGTATTTTTCACCACTTTGAAAAATCATTTGTATTTTTCACCACTTTGAAAAATCTTTGTATTTTTCCACCTGGACAGGTCGCCCATTACAACATCAACTCCAGCAGACTGACAGTCTCCACCATTTTAGTTTCTTCCTTTTCCAGCACCGGCAGTAGTAACAGCCCCTCCTCTGCAACAAATCTGACAATCCATGATGTCTACTTTGAATCAACAGTTGTGATCCTTCCGGATCGATCCAAGGGCTAAGATTTGGCACAAGTGGAAACCAAACATCCCTCTTCCATTCCCTATAAATAGATTTAGATTCCATGGCCTGAGAGAGCAGAAAGCAGAAGCCAAAGTTGAGAAAAAACCATATTTGCCCTGTTTTTTTCCTTTTTTCCCCTCTCGGCCACCACTTTGGTTGGCTCCATCATCGCGCCTTAGTCGCCATTACCACCACCAAGCACTCGTCGGTCTTCCTTGCAACACTAGGAACGTTGCCGACCACTTTTCCGGTCAGGTAAGCCACCCCCCATGTCTTTTGTTTTCTTCCTCCCCCCCCGGCCAGCCATTGTATGCAAAATTTGCATGCAGCGGTGGCTTTTAAGTTTTTAATAGGCTGGGTCGGGTCCAGCCCATGCCCAAAAAAAGGAGAGCCCAGGTCTGCTGGGCCGCCATATTTTTAATAATATATTTAAATATAATAATATATATTATAATATTATATATTATTAAAAAAAATAAGAAAATTCAAAAACAAATCCCAAGGGGCATTTCAAAATATTTCTGATTTTCTTGCATGTTTTTCTACCAATTTTGTTTAATATTGGGTTATATTTTTACACTGTAAGATACTAATCTGGTATTAAAATATCCGATTTTCTCCGAAATATTTCTATATTTTTTTAAAAAAAAATCAAACAAATCTCAAAACTTTTAAATTAATTTTCCTTTTCAAAAAACAAAAAAAAAAATTGTTTCATTTATACAGCCAGATCTTAAAAAGTTTTCCAAGCATATTTTTATAAAAAAACAAAAAACAAAATACATCTTTCTCATGTTTTAAAAAACAAAAAAAAAATAGATATCATAACCAGTTTATTATTATTCATTAGGGTTTGACCAAAATATCAAAAACCCTTTATCAATAATTTTGTTCATTTTATATTAAGGTTTAGATGTAGACTTTAATATCTGTGGGGTGTAAAGCTATACAATAGAGTACACCTTCGGATATTAAAAATACAAAGTGTGAAATAAATCTGATGCTAAAATTCAGATTTTAGAACAGTTAGGATTTAACTCGATAAGGTAGAGATTTCCTCACGAACTGCCTTAGACCTTAGACGAGACCAACAAATAGAAATTTGACCTAGAAAAACAATCAAACAACAATGCAGCTTACCTTAGGTAGGGTGCACTGAGGGTGATGTGTCTTTCCCTTGCACAACCAATCCCTTACCCAGACTCTCGCAGACCATAGGTTCCTAGTAACCATAATACTAGGTGGCAACTCCTGAACCTTAATCATAATTTTATGGTTAAACCAAAAAACCTTTTTTCTTCCTAAAAAGCATTGTTGTTTGATTGTTTTTCTCTAAAAAATAAATGTGCCTCCCTAAGAGGTGTGTGTTGTTGGGAAAGGAAAGAGTTTGGTTTTAATCATAGAATTATTATTAAGGTTCAAGAGTCGTCATCTAGAATTACAGGTTGGGTCGCCATCGGCCTAACAAACCTGGGATCTTTTTTTTTTGTTGGACCCAACCCAGACATATGGGCTTGACCCCAACCTAGGCCCGCATGGTCACTGGCCCAGCCCAGTGACCATGGGGTTAATTATTATCACCACTGCATGTAAAATGCAGTGGCCGGTGAAGAGGGAAGAAGGAAGCAAAAAAGACAAGTGGGTGGCTTACCTGGCTGGAAAAGCAACCGGCAAAGTTCCTAATATTACCGGAAGCCCAACGAGTGGTTGGTGATGGCAACGATGGTTGAGGTGCGGCGGTGGAAGTGGCCAAAGTAGTAGCCGAGAAGGGGGGAAAGGGAAAAAAAACTAGGTAAAGATGGTTTTTTTCTCTACTTTGGCTTCTTTTTTCTCTTTCCTCAGGACATGAAATCATCATTTATTTATAGGGGTTGGAAAAGGGATGTTTGGTCTCTACTGGTACCAAATCTTGGTCCTTGGTTCGACCTAAAAGGATCACAACCGTTGACTCAAAGTAGCCATCATGGGCTGTCAGGTTTGTTACAGGAAAAAGGATTGTCGGATTGGCCACTTTAGAGCGATGCCACAACCTCTATGGTGTTTTTTGCCAGAATTGACCATATTGGGGTGTAGTCAGATGTCAGGTGATCATTTGGGTGTAAGTTTTGTCCAATTTGGTGGAGAAATGAAGCATTAAATGCCTTGGGAAGAGGGTCACTGTTGCCAATTTCATTTTAATCCTTCTATTTGTGATTTATTCTTAATTACACCCCTGATTAGCTTCAAACTTTTAATTCGATGCAATTGTGCCCCTGATAAACTTCAATTTAAGCCCCAGATTTCAGCGCCTTTTATTTTGGTTCTTGGTCTCGAATTTCTTCAATTTAACCCCTAATTGACCATTAAACTTTCAAATTTCTTTGATTTCATCCCTGATTTCAACCAATTGGGTCCCTAGAGTTCAGTGTCATTTTCATTTTGGTCCTTGTCTATGATTTTCTTCAATTTAGCCCTTAATTGACCCTAAACCTTTGATTGTTTTGCAATTTTACCCCTGATTTCAATCAATTGACTTGGTAAAAATTAAATTCGGTCTCCTAAAATTCTAATCTTCTCAATTAAGTCCAAAATGGGCTCCCAAACTTAAGTTTTCACCAATTAAACCCCTAAGAAAATTAATTAGACATGTTTAAAGTATAATTAAGTCCTTGCACCTAATTAAATCCTTCAATCAGACCCAAATTAATTCTTAAACATAATTAAACTTTAATTTGGCCTATGATGAAATCAAATTGACCTATTAAAAATCTAATTATGTTTTTAGGCTTAAATTTTAAGCAGATTCATCCGATAATCATTTAATTTGTCCTTGAATCTGCATTATATCTTTAGTCTTGGGTTGGGGTACAATTAGTCTTTAAATTTCATCTAAAATTGCAGCTTGATTTTTATGTATCTTTTAGGAATCCTCATTGACCTGCTTTCTCCACGTTAACCTTATTTATGTATAAAAATAAATCATTTTTTTATTTTTATTTTCAAAGAAAAAAATGAATTTGGGGAATAACTGAGAAATGAGTTATGATAAATAGTACCAGTCGTGACCCTCCACACCAGCAACTCGTGACCAACCGAAGCTCCCTTGGCAGTAACCCATACTAGAAGCTCCTCCTTGTAGCAGTAACTTTAATTTGGCTTATGATTAAATCAAATTGGCCTATTAAAAATCTAATTATGTTCTTAAGCTTAAATTTTAAGCAGATTCATCCGATAATTATTTAATTTGTCCTTGAATCTGCATTATATCTTTAGTCTTGGGTATAATAAGGTACAATTAGGCTTCAAATTTCATTCAAAATTACAACTTGATTTTTATGTATTTTTTGGGAATCCTCCTTGACCTGCTTTCTCCACGTTAACCTAATTTATGTATAAAAATAAATCATTTTTTATTTTTATTTTGGAAGAAAAAAATGAATTTGGGGAATAATCGAGAAATGAGTTATGACAAATAGTACCAGTCGTGACCCTCTACAACAGTAACTGGTGACCAATTGAAGCTCCCTTGGCAGCAACCCCTACTAGAAGCTCCTCCTTGTAGCAATAACAACCTAGTTGTGCCATCAACTAAGAAAAATAGGTGTTACCTTCTCTCCTCAAGCTCATTCAAAGCCTCCTTTAACAAAAATAGCAGTAGCAAGTTGACCTTAATAGAGAGAGAAATAGATCCGAAGACAAAAGTAAAACAAAATGCCTTGTGTGATTTTTATGCTTTTGCAGGTCACAATGAGAGCCACTGCTAGCACAAGAAAGAAGAGAAAAAGAAGCTGCTTTAGATCCATCGTGTTTCCAGTTCACTAGCGGCGACGCGTGAATCCACGCACCGACAGTGATTGTGGCACATAGAACTCATGCATCGCCATTGTTCAACCACTTCCAGAAGCTTTATAGTACTATTCTTATGCCTCCAAAAGACTCTAGTCTTTATTCTAGTAGTTTATGGACATGCCAAACACCTTGGAAGGTCGATCTATAACTTCAAATTATTTCTTTGGAAAAAATGATAAAATGGTGTGAAATTTGGGACAAAATGTTTATTATCATGTGTAATATTGGACTGTTTGGATATTTATTTGGTTTGATGTGTGTTTTGATTTTGAAATGATTTGATTATTTTTGTGGTGGATTTTGAGTTTACTTTCTTAGAATTATGATTTCTAATTGAACATTAATTCTTAATTCATGATTTGTGCTTGTGTTTGTTATGATTTATTTGAATTAGTATGCAATTTTGAATATAGTTCATGAAGTTAACAAGACTTGATGTTTGATTTTGTTTTGTATTGTTGGATTTTTTGTTGTTGTTTAGTGCTGAATAAATAGTTTGCGTGGAGTTTATACCTTGATTGAAATAGTTTGATTAAAGCACATTATTGTATTTTTCCAAACATGGTCTTAGTCTTAATTTAATAAATTTTCATTATTTTAGAAGATCATCTTGCAATTAATTTTGAGTTCGCTATATTTTTTTTATCCTTGCATATTTCATATTTGAAATTATAACCTACACGCGAGGCACCTTTTTAGTATTAGACGAATTAGTTCCCTTCCACAAGAAAACAACAAAAATCTTTCTTTACAAAAAAATACAACTATATTTTAAAATGCATATGACCAAGTTTCTAAAAAATAAAAAATCATATTTGCATAAATAATAAAAATAAAAAATATACAAGGCATGATTTAGTATCTTTGAAAATTTAAAAAATATTTTTATTGATATTTTTCATGTAGTTATGGATTTAATAACAGTTTATTAAATCAATAAGAACTTGACACACATTTTTTAAAAAAACAAAAAAATATTTTGCTTTCTTTTAATATATGAGATTATGAACTTTTACGTAAGATGTATTCTCAATATTGAATAAAAAAATATTTTCTTTTATTTATATTTTTTGACATTAGAATGGTTAGGTTTTAGCCTGATAAGATAAAGATCTCCTTACCGTAAATGACCTTTCTTAAACCTTAGACAAACCAATAATTTGAAAACACTACAACACATCAGCTTATATCAGACAAACAAACAATACAGCTTACCTTAGATAAGGTGTACTAGGGGTGATAAGTTCTCTTTATACACAACAAGTCCTCTTATCTAGACTCTGAGACTAGTTAGGGTTTCTTGTGATCAAAATACTAGGTGACAACTCCATTCTTGTTTTACTAATAAGAAACAAGAATTTCTTATTCTTTCCACCCATCACCACGAAGATCTTAATACGGGAGGATAATCATTGCGATGTCGTAGATGTGCAACAATATGCTTAGTATTTTTTTATCATAATTTTTTTCATCCCAATAGTAGAATGGTGTTGAAAGTAACCTAGTAAACTCAAAAAAATATAACCATGAACTAATTGATTCATGTGTGCTTATTCTATTAAAGTCTCGTATATTTGTCAAAAAGTAGTTTCTTTTTAAAAAGTGATTTTCATAAGAACTAGATTCCTATAAATTTGATTAAAAAAAATATATGTTTGATAGTGTATTGAAAAATTAGTCAAAAAACAATTTTTAGTGTTTGGCTATGCCATGAAAAATAAATTGAAAAATTATTTATTAATATTTTTTTTCAAGTTTATCTAATATGTAAAACATTAAATATAACTATTTGACTACATATAAGAAAACAATTATATATAAAAATTGTAATGGTGGAATTGTTTTTATTATATCATATATTTATATATAGTTTGTTTTATAAAATATTCGAATGTATTTACTATATAATATAATATAAGTATTTTAAATATAATATTATAAACATATAGCTATTTTTTGGTGTTTGGAGAAGATTGAAAATAAACTTTTTTGTATAGTATTCTAATTTTATAATATAATTTATATGATTTAAAATGTATGATTATTGTTAAATATAATATCTTTGTATTCAAATGTATTTTCTAGCAATTTTATCTAAATTAAAGTATTATATGCACTAATATATCAAATTAATATACTTTTATATTGTAAATTAATATATCCTAATATGTTATTTCTTATATAAATATATTTTTAATTTATTATTTTTTAATAATATTATATTTTAAAGTATTTTATTTATAATAATAATAATAATAATAATGTATCATTTTAGTTTTTAAATCTTTAATGAAAAGTATTTTTTTAATTTTAAATAAAAAACATTTTTTTTTCATTTAAATTTTATGTTTTCTTTTGACAAAACTAATTTTTTATAATATAGTTAAATATGAAAAAGTTAAGAGTTGTATTTTATAGGGAGTGTTTGAAAGGATGATAACGATTGTTTTTAAAAATATTTTTTTTTGAAAGTGCATTAAAATAATATTTTATTATTTTTTAAAAATTATTTTTAATATTAGCATTTTAAAATGATATGAAAAATAAAAAAAATATTAATTTAAAATAAAAAAATAATTTTTAAATTTTTTTCAAAAAAGTTTTTAAATAAAAAAAACAAACAGCACATATTTTCAAAAAAAAACAAACATGGACAACTCGGTTGGTGTGATAGGTTATCTTTCTCATTGAGTTTTGAACCTTAAAAGACTAAAATACCCATTCTCATTTCCACCCCATTTCCCTATAAAACTCAATAGTTAAGCCCAATTCAGTCCAATAAAGAAAAAGCATCCAGCCATTAGCAACGAGCATGTACCTTTTCAATCTCCTCCCTCGACCATTTCCTCACCTTCCATGACAAACAGTTAAAACCAAAAACAGCATCAACTCCATCAGCCAAAATGAACGAAAATCCCAACAGAGCCGAAGCCGAGCGCCTTCTCGGAATAGCTGAGAAACTCTTACAATCACGAGATCTCAGCGGCACAAAAGACTTCGCAGTTTTAGCTCAAGAAACCGAACCCCTTTTGGAAGGCTCAGAACAGATCTTAGCCGTTGCCGATGTGCTTTTATCAGCCGAAAAACGCATCAACAATCACCACGACTGGTACTCGATCCTGCAAATCAGCCAAAAAACTGACGATTCCGAACTTGTAAAAAAGCAGTATCGTCGCCTCGCATTACTCCTCCATCCAGACAAGAACAGGTACCCTTTCGCGGACCATGCCTTCAAGCTTGTCGCTGATGCTTGGGCTGTTTTGTCTGATACTTGTAAAAAAACGTTGTACGATAATGAATTGAGTTTGTTTTCGAAGATTGATTTGTCTACTTCAGGGAAATTACCGGTCAGGAGAAGCCAGAGACCGGTTGGCCATAAAAAGGCTGAAAATTTGAAAACTAATGTCAATAACGTGAGTAATCAACAAGAAGGGCAGGGACAGAGAGCTAAATTATCTTCGTTCTGGACCGCATGTCCGTATTGTTATATTTTGTATGAGTATCCTAGGGTTTACGAGAATTGTTGTTTGCGGTGTCAAAACTGCCAGAGAGGGTTTCATGCGGTTTTAATACCGTCACTGCCGCCTCTGGTTCCCGGGCAGGAGTCTTATTATTGTTGCTGGGGGTTCTTTCCTTTGGGGTTTACACTTGGTATTGCAGGGAGTGGGGAGAAAAATGGCGGGGGAGGTGCGGGGTTTCCTAATTGGATGCCGCCAGTGTTTGGAACAGAGCAGCTGCAAGGAGGTGATAAGAATTGTGTCAACGTGGCGGCAAATGTGGGCGGTAAGAGTGGTAGCGGTGGTGGCCATGGTGGCGCTGGTATGAGGAGTAATGCTGCATCTGCCACGCCAGTGAGGGTTGATGGGGAGAGCAAGGATAGAATGGTGGAGGCTTCTGGTAGGAGTGCAATGGGAATGCCTGGGAGTGCAACGGGCACGGCTGGGAATTCAACGGGGATGGCAGGGCCCAGGAAGAGAGGAAGGCCTAGGAAATATCCTGTGCAGGCGTAGTTTGTGATGTCTGATGTGTAGTCAGTAAGTGCAATGTGGTGGAAAGGAATAGAATGTGAAGGTGTTGACGGCTGAAGGATGGGAGTCTTTTTGCAGCTGGCTAAGTTTCGGGACTTCGTAGGTATTGTTGTTGTAACCTTTTTGCTTTTATTTGTTTTGTAGAGTTCAAATGTTATGATGCAACTGACTGCGTATAGTTGATATGTAACATTTTATGATGTGTAGCAATGTCCTTTCAGCAGTTTATGCAATGTGTCTGTAAAACTTGTTCCGTGTTTCACTAAATGTACATTTTGTACGATGGTTATCTGTTCTATGCTGAACATTTTAGGCATTTAGTTTCAAAAATAAATAAATAAATAAAATGCAGGCATTCTATATGAAGTCAATGATTTGTAATGTTGGAATGTGCGAGTAAATGTAGGTAAATGCTGCTTGAAAGTTCAAAGTAATTAGTAATATATTTTTTCATGACTATAGATCTATATGTCTGCATGCATACTTATCCTATAATCGAACTATGCCAATACTTTTAGATGTCATCAACATTGCTGCGTGTGTTTTAAATTTTCTCCAGATATGTCAATTGATTTACTACGGTTTTTATTCATATTAACTAGATGGTCAAGTTCCTGCTCCCATGACTGAAAGTCAACTAAACAACTGTTCTTACAGTCGTCCTGTAGAAATTGGATGATCTTTTTATTCTTCTCGTGCATTATTTTACTTTCATTTCAGGGGCACAATATACTAGAATCTTGGAGTTCAAAACGTCTAGCATAATTTTGGTTCAAATGCAAATCATTAGAAGTTGTTTCTAGCTCCTTTCATCAGAATAGCTCAATGTTGGCATTGTCCTTGTTTAGTAGTTGTTGGAGTCTTTCCCATGATGTCTTGGTTGGGATGTCCATCTCTAGGCACCGGGTTTTGTTTCTAACCATGTTCTGTTTATGCTGCATAAGCTCTTTTATTCTTTTTACCTGTTCATTGGGGATTGCATGCTTGTCCTCAGAACTGGCAAAGAATGTTTTTAGGTCAATCTCCAAACATGCTCTATTCTGTGTGTTTCAAACATGGTTGCTGGATTGCATTGTTGGTAAAAAGCCCAAATGAAAAAGAGACTTGTTTTAGTTCAAGTGGAAATGGAAATGTAGACTTAGGTCATCTGGCCAGATTTTAGGTTCTTCCTGATTTTCTTTTCTGTCTGAAGTAGTATGTGTAATCTTTATAATCCATCTCTGGTTACCGGATCAAAGCTGAATAGAAAAATGAAGTTGAAAATTATTGTTAACAGGCATCGAAGTTGTCAATGTTCGTCGATGATGGTTAAGTCTGTTTGCATTATTGTCCCAGCTTGATTCACTTTGGCGTGGACAGCTTTTCTGCTGTAGGGTTTTCTGACATCTTGTGATCCTGGAAGTGAAGAAGGTAGAGCTTCTACAGTGCATGTTTGGAAGTCCGATTGAACTGTCTTTTAGCTTTGATTCAATTGTGGCAGGCTTAATTTACTGAATGAATCAGAGTTACATACCGAGAATTTTCTGACTAGTTTTCTCAGATATACATGGTCTCAATATTATCTGCCTTCTGTATCCGTTCATTTAAACTTGTCTAAACTGCCACAGGAGACTGGGAATAAAAGGTCTAGGTGGTCCACCGACTTTCTCGGTTTGGAGCCTTTGATCGCACAACGGTTACTTCGGGGATGGTGAAACTAGACAACAGGTGACACAAAGCAGCCAAGGCAGTCATAAATATTGAATTCCACTGCTGCTGCCTCCACTTTCTCCTCATTTACACCCCTATCGAGTGATTTAGGAACATGTCGCTTTAACAGTTTGACAAACATCAATTAGATTGAGTTTGTAACTTAATTGAAAGAATTATATTACGATTACAAAAAAAAAAAAAAAAAACCTAGGCATAGATGTTTTCTACATGAATTCATGGTGTTTTATTTTTTCAATTTGGTAATCAAATTTTTTCTCATTTAATTGATTCTTTTATTGTCAAATTAGAACTTCATATAGTCAAATTGAAAGCTCGAGAATCAAAGTGAAAAAATAGGTGGTGATTTCAAAGAAGTTGTTGTGGAATGTTCATTTTGATACACAACTTCATATTCCTTAATTTTCAGTTCTTGATTTGAAAAAAGAGAAAGAGTTGTTGAGTTTCAGTAGTAGAGAGAAGACATCGACTAGAACCAATTTCATCCAAGAAAGACATTGATTTTGGTGTTAATAGGTTATATTCAATAAGTAGAGTTTCACTTGGGTATTCTTTGTCGTCTTCCTTGCTTAAGATGATAGATCTAATTTTGAGAATTTTTTTAGTTGATTTTGAGTTTTTGGGTTATTTGAGGTCATGTATGAGTTTATGAAAGTGCTTATAGCGTTTTCTAGGTGTTTTGCTTAAAAATTAGTTGAAAACCAAATTTTAGACTAAAAAAACCTAAGACTTGATTTTTCGACGACCTTTTGGTCTCCAGAAACTAAGCGACCAAATGACGTGTTGTTTGTGTTATTTTTTATTTTAAAAATTAAAGGGTGGATGACACATTGTCTACCTTTTAATATTGAAAAAACCTTTTAATATTGAAAAAAGAAGAAGCCTGGAACGTATGTCAAACCTCTTTTCATGAGCCTCTGCATGAACCATGTCTTTTTTAAGGGTCATGTGTGCGGGTAAGCCCACACACCTGGCTTATTTGTTCTTTTTTATATTTTTTAATATATTTTTAACCCTTTAAACTTGGAAAAAATATATCATTTCATCATTTCTTTGTTCTTTAGAGGTTTTTATTTTTATTTGACTTGAAAAAAAGTGTTTTTTTTATTATATGACTTTTTAAAAAACTAGGGTTGCTTTTTATTTCATGCATTACCTGGTTGGTGTATAATTAAATCAAAAATAACTTTGGAAAATAAAAAGTTGTTAAATCTAATGAGGTGCATGACCCGAATCGTAAGTTTGACACAGGTTAACTCAAGTTTTTTTTTTTAATTTAGTATTTATATTTTCAATTTCATCATTTAATATTAAGTTGATTGAAAATTGAGCATCATAATTTATTTCAGTTTTCTTTTGATGAGGTTACCATAGTCTTATGATCCAGGTCGTAGATTTAGTTGATTCACTCGAATCTATCCAGTTTAATCCAATATGTTACTATTTTAATATTTTTATAAAGAATATCATTTAATTTGTGTTAGATTTTCAATTCATCATTCTTTTTTTTTTCTCTTAGAAAACATATTAATGATGCCTAGGCATTTTTTTATATGTCCAAAAAAAAGATTAATTTGATCTGTTTTTTTTGCGTGTTTTTTTACTATCTGATTTAATAGAAATGTGATTCCAAGAAATAAAGTTGTTAGACTATAGAAATCAAAATTTTCTACCAATCAAATCTCGTCATGTGTTGAATATTTTGTTTTTACATGAAATGATAAAATAAAATTTAAATAAATAACATGGAAAAAAAAAATGAGCTTTCTTATATTTCTTGGCCAATGAAAGATTGGCACATGGGATGAAATATTCAAGATATCTTGTCATAAATGCAAGATTCCATCAATAAAGATCAATCAATAAAATTATGTCATGTGGCATTGGAAAAGGACCTGAAATCCCTTGCAAACCTCTATAAATAAAGGGCCTCGACCTAGAAAAAAAAAGGAGGTTTCTCAGATATACAAATTTTCTTCAAGACAAACTCTTCAAGTAAAGAAGCTCTCTTAAAAACTTTCAAGTCTCCTTCGTCTACGCTTGAAGTCTACAAAGAACAAGGCTCTATTGGATCAAGCCTCAACCTAGAAAAAGAGGGGAGGTTTCTTGGAGATACAAATTTTCTTCAAGACAAACTCTTCAAGTAAATAAGCTCTCTTAAAAACTTTCAAGTCTCCTTCATCTACGCTTGAAGTCTACAAAGAATAAGGCTTTATTGGATCAAGTCTAAACGCCCCCCATTAGAGTTCTTCAACAGCACTTTAAAGACAAATCAAAGATATTTTTTAAAGTATCAAATCTTGCTTTGCAATACACCAAATTTGTGTTCTTGCAAAGCACAAATCTTGGCTTTATTTCACAAATAAATCAAGTCACTACATATCAAATACAAGGGAAGAATCAGAGGATTGTTTATTATTTTTGTAAGAATATTTTAAATAGAGATTGTACTCATTCATATATTTAATAAAATCAAATATTTTTACATGTTTGCTTTTCTAATTTCAGGTGTTTAAAATTGTGTCTACAAATTTCTGGTAACTCTTCTAGGGATTTCTCTACCTCTCATCTCTTCCCTTTAAGAAAGAATTTTCAACATCCTCTCAATGTCAACTAGAAAAAACATGATCACCATTGTCGCTTCCAAAAGAAACAAGGCTACTGATTCAAGTTGTTGACATACCATTGAAGATTATTCAACCCTGCCATTGAAAACAAAATCTATCGCCGGGTTGTATGCACAAACTAAATCGATTATGAAGTTGACATTAACTTCAAATGCAAAAGGAGCATGAGAGCTCGCTCCAAACCTGAAGCTACAAGTAACTCCACTCCAAAAGCCAAGACGACTACTTTGACAATTCACCCATGGAAACTTCTCCATGTCAATCATCAAGTACGGCTTCGAGTTTTGAGACCATGTCAGTGATGAGGACTAAGACTATATTTTTGAAGGATTAAGTGGCTAACTTGACAAAACTCGTCAAGGGGCTTTCAACTTCACTCAAGGCAAAAGACCACGCGATAGTAAAGTTGATGAACAAACTCGGAAGCATGAAAGAGGGAGGCCAAACTTCGGCTACCAAGGCTTTGCAAGTAGATCAACTAGATGTCATTGAAGATTTTACAATTGGAGCTACAAGAAATATATGTGGTATTACTAATGATATTTTCACCACGAATCAATTGAAAGAACTTATCAAGGAAGCCATCATGGACCAAGTAAAAAGCTCAGTTCAACCTATATATTCTTATACAAAGTCATACACCCAAAGAATCAACGTGCTAAGGATGCCTCTAAGCTATCAACCACCAAAGTTTCAACAATTCGATGGCAAGGCAACATATAGCTCACTTTATAGAGACTTGGAACAATGTCGAAAGTGATGGTGATCTCATGATAAAACAATTTGTTTGTTCCTTGAAAGGTAATGCCTTCGACTAGTACACTGACTTTGAGTCTAGTTCAATCGATAGTTGGGAGCAATTGAAATACGAGTTTCTTAACCACTTTTACAACACTCATCATGTGGTTAGCATGATTGAACTCACCAATGCATGTCAATGGAAGAAAGAGTTTGTCATTGACTACATTCATTGATGGAGAAACCTTAGCCTCAACTGTAGAGATCGGGTTACTGGAACTTCCATGCTAGATATGTGTATTCAAGGGATACATTGGGGACTACACTGTATTTTACAAGGCATCAAACTAAAGTCTTTTAAAGAATTGGCTACTTGAGCTCACGACATGGAACTTAGTATTACTACAGCTGAAAGCTCATTATTACCTATGCAAAAGCCCAAGAGAAATAAGCCTAAAGATCATAGATTCGGAAAGAGCGCTCTAAAGATCAAGGGAAAACAATCTTCAGAAGTTAACTCTGTTATCGTAAAGGTACCAATTGGAGTTCAGAGAAATGATCGTGCAACATCGATTACTTTTTACAAGGGTGAAAGAAAGAAGCCATCCTTGAAAAAGCAATAAGAAAAAGTGTATCCATTCCCAGACTTAGACATATCTAGGATGCTAAATGATCTGCTTGAGAAAAATCTCATCGAGTTGCTAGAGGTGAAACATCCTAAAGAAGCAAACCAAGTGGACAATTCGAACTATTGCAAATGCCATCACTTGATCAACCATTCCATAGAGAAGTGTTTTGTGCTGAAAGACAAGATCATGAGGCTACATAAGAATAATGCTATCATTTTTTATGAAGAAATAGCAGCCTCTAATATCACAACCATGGTCAATTTAGGTCCACACCATTCGCCCCCTACAATGAGTTTTGGCTCCTTTGAACCTATAGAATTTGGTGTCATTTTGCCTACAAGCTTCACTGTATCCTTAAGTCAAATTTCATGTATAACCCTTGCACCTCAAGTTAGCAACTTGAAGCCTGATTCACTTGAAAATTATGACGATAAAGGATGGACTTTAATCACGTGTAGAAAAGGAAGGAAAAAGTGCTTGCAAATGACAAAGCAAACTATAATGAGAATCTCGATGGTGAGGAAGGTAATTGATGAGCCGATACACTGAAAGATTTGACAAATGTCTATTCTACTTAGAGAGAGGGTTTTTCTAGCTCAAAGCTTAAGAAAACCCATTACACTAAATGAGTACATGCCAAAGGAGTTGAGAAGGATGGAAAATGTATTTGTTGCTTGCTATCATGATGATGAAGAGAAAACTTATACTACAAATGTCATGAAAGAAAGTCATGATAACTCTCTAAACTTACCTCACGATGTATGCAATGTGAAGATATCCTTTAATGATGAAGACCTATTGGTTGGATCAAAACTCCATAATCATCCTCTTTTTATTAAAGATATGTCGATGAAAAGATAATGAATTGTATCTTGGTGGATGATGGTTTGATTGTCAATATACTATCTCTTAAGACCATGAAAGAGCTTGGGATTCCTATGAATGAACTCTCTCTAAGTTATCTGATGATTCAAGGCTTTAATCAAGGAGGGCAAAATGTTATGGGAAAGATAAGACTTGCGATACACATGGAAGATATGGAATCCAATGCACTTTTCCATGTAATAGATGTTGTTGTGATGTCACGGTCACACAAATTAATTATCATAGCTTAAATAAACAAGATAGTATAGAGCAAGCAAGGGGTCGATTCCACGAGGAAGGTTTAGTTCAGATTTTTATGCTATATAATATGCAACTGGGGGCTTTTAAAGTTATCTATGTTATGCTATAGTAAACAAAAAGAAACTATCAATGCTAAATCAAAGAAAACTAAAATTTATCAAGAAAACAAACCTCGGTCACAAGTAAACATTCACCTACAGAAATCAGAACTGATCATGGAAACAAAATATCAATTTATACTCTGAATATTTATCTTTTGTTACGTTGATTAGTTAACAGATCCGTTGTATAACTAATCCTAACCATCAAACAACCACAGTGTCCGCACTAGTAATTTAATTCAATGGAAGCCTTAAGAACTAGATAAATTGATTAATCTAGATAACATAATTGTCCGTAGTTCATGTTTGATTTGTTCGAATGTTCTCAAGATTAATAACATAGATCCGCCACAATTATTAAACTCAGTTACTTCACAAGTTTATATACCACAACTCTGGTTTTGATAGCAAACTTAGCAATAGATTGTTCACAATAATAACTTAGAGTCCGCTCTATCAATTAAAAGAAACAATCATAGGAAATAAGCATAGGAGAATAAACATATTCATTCATCATATAAACTGAAAAGAAAAGGTAAAATAAATCTTACAATTCTTGAAATCCAAAGGTTTCTATGTTCTTGCAACCAAGAAAAAGAATTTAGCCTTGGCTGGCTAAATCTCACATGTCTATTGAACAACTAATCAAAAAGAAAGAAGAATGCATGATTTCGGGTTTTTTAGAGGAAGGTGCGTTTTTTATCTCTTGGCTGGCCGCTCCCTCTTCTTTTCTCTCTTTCTTTTTATTTGATAGGAAACCCTAATATCTCTTTCCTATAAAATAGTCCTTACCTAAGTAGACAATTTATATTTAAGTAGTTCAATAGCTATTTTCCTAAAAAAGGAGAAATAGCTTTGCATAAAATCCTCAAACTTTGACTTTGGACTTATAAGAGTTAAATTGCCAAAATAAAGACTTGGATGTCGGTTTGGATGCTTTGGGATGTAATTTGGACTTCTTTCTTCACAAAACCTGTCTGCTGGCAGAATTCATATGTCATCTTAGAAAAATCATATCTCTCTCATATGAGCTCCTTTTTTACTGAGATTTGGTAGGCTGATAGGTCTTCGAGTCAGGAATCGAAAACAATTGAATTTGCATCAAATGGACTTCTGTAGCTCAAGATATTCAAGTCGGAATGGACGAAGGTCAACATTGGCAGAATGCAAGATTTGTCTTTGAAGGCTGCGATCTCTATGGTGTTTCTGTTTTTTATTTTTCTTGCCATATATTTACAGAAAGGTATGGATGTTAGCTTTCTAATGGCACTAGAATCACTTCGTTTCAACCTCTAGATCTCAAGCTCTGCACAAAACATAGGTCAGAGGTCAAATCTGTCAATTATCTCCAATTTACTTCTTTTTGAATCTTACATCCAAAAGTGCCTTCAAAACAAAAAACAAAGAATATCAAGGCATTTTATATATAAAACATAGGCAAAATACTAGGTAAATATGGATAAAAATATCAAATAATATAGTTGCATCAGATGTCAAAACTATTTACAACATGCTACTTAGATGACCATGGATATATAAAAATGGTATCGTCTCCTCAACGCTCCACCAATGTTTTAAGTATTGTCAAAATGGACAGGTGAGAAAGATAGTAGCGGACACCGACCCCTTTACCATAACTAAAGCCCATTTTTCATACACAAAGTTCTATTTTAAGTCAACTGTGATGAAAGAACTACAATCCCCACCTGACCATCTAGGAGAGGGAAAATTGACAATAAAAGCTCAAAAGGGTATAAGTCATCTACAAATGAAAGAGCGACTTGTCCAACGAAGAATAAAAGAAATGAAAAGGTAGTAGAAAACTTTGTTGATAATAAGGTATCACGTAAAGCAATAGATAGTACTATGATATATCCCAGTATTAGCAAGAAAAGAGGGTCAATCTTATTTTACTAAGGATGGAGAGAAGATCAACAAGGGGCTCAAAAACTTGACCTTGCTAGCTACTAATCTCGCATTGAACAAGGTGTCAAAACCTTTATTAAAAGGGTTTATTCATCAAACTGAATCGATGGTTAAAATCTTGAAGGACTCCCTAATAAACAGGCGAATGACTTTGATCCTAATGCTTATAAGCTTTTAGCCAGGGTTGATTATAGTCATGAGAACATCAATAAATTAGTAAAGGATGATGATATGACTCAAGCCGAAGGTAAACTAGTTTCTACAAAGACTAGGAACGCTTTGAGAGAGAAGAAAACTTTTGGCAAAACTTTAAGGGTTGGTCTTGGATACGAGTCGTCTACAATGCTTCATTTTAAGATTAAAAAGAGGTCTCACGATACATAAGTGTGGAAGAAGTGAAGGACAAACAACAAAGTCAATCTACACCTCTTAGAGCTTCAGTTTGGGATTGTCTTGGTGTAACTACGACTTGTGCTTCCATTTTTGTTAAGATTGGAACCCAAAAGAGTGGAAGGACACTAAAACACATATTAGTCTGTACAAGACATGGACAGTCCAAGTAAAAGATGACAAGTATATAGTCAATCATCCACCAAATTTGATGGAGGGTTCAAAGGATTCTCATAACAAAATACCTTCATGCATGAAGAGACAATGTGAGTGGGTGGCGAGTGCTAAGGTGACATTGAAAAGGAAAAAGCATATGATAGTGATCACAACCCCCTCTGATGAAGAGAAAGAAGATAAAATGATGTATCTCACTTCAAATAACATCACCATTGAATAGGATGGTAATAATGAGCATATCATCGGAGAAGATGTTGAGGAAGCTTTGCCCACCTTTGAATCAGAAAATAAACCTATAGTGGATGAGTTTAAAGAGATTAACTTAGACATTGTTGAAAACCCACGCCCAACCTTCATCAATGCAAACTTATCACATGAAGAAGAAATGGATTACATGGAACTTTTGATGGAGTATCAAGATATCTTTGCTTGGTCCTATGATGAAATGCTAGGTTTAGACCCAATGGTTGTTGTCTATCAATTAGAAGTAAAAAATAGAGCTAGAGTTGTAAAACAAGCCCAACGTTGCTTTTGTCCTGAACTCATCTTATAGATTGAGGTCGAAGTCAACAAACTTATCCAAGTAGGTTTCATTCGTGAGGTCAAATATCCTGCATGGATTTCAAATATTATGCTAGTAAAAAAGAAGAATGGCTAAATTCGTGTTTGTGTGGATTTTCGAGACCTTAACTATGCTTGTCCTAGAGATGACTTTCCATTTCCAATCACTGAGATCATAGTTGACGCTACTATAGGCCATAAGAGATTCACCTTCATGGATGGTTCATTTGGCTATAATTAGATTTGAATGGCACCCGAAGATGAGGAGAAGATGGCTTTCTGGACTCTGAAAGGGATGTATTGCTATAAAGTCATGCCTTTTGGCTTAAAGAATGCAGGTGACACTTATCAAAGGTAGAAGATTTTTGATGATATGCTTTATCAACATGTTGAATGCTATGTTGATGGCCTCGTATGGTGAAGTCAAAAGAAAAATAAAATCATTTGCAAGATCTTCATCTGGTATTTAAACGGTCACACCAATTTCAACTAAAAATGAACTCACTAAAATGCATATTTGGTGTGTCCTCAAGCAAAATCCTAGGATTTATAGTTCGACATTGAGGAATTGAGATTCACAAGTCTAAGATCGATGTCATCCTAAAAATGCTGGAGCCAAGAAACATCCACGAGTTGAAGAGTCTCCAAGGAAAGTTGGCCTATATACAAAGATTCATTTCTAACTTAGCGGGTCAATGTCACCCATTCACCCATTTGATAAAGAAGGATACATCATTTTATTAGGATGAAGCTTGTATTAATGCTTCCAACAAGATTAAAAAGTACTTGCTAAATCCACCTATCCTACAAGCACTAGTACCAAGATGCCCATTTATCCTTTATATTGTGTCTCAAATACATTTCTTAAGAGTGTTATTGGCATAAAAAAGTAATAAAGATAAAGAAAGTGCTCTATATTACCTTAGCGGGACATTAAATAGGGGGCTGTAATAGAGAAGACATGTCTAGCATTAATGTTTGTGATAAAGAAGTTAAGCACATTCAGTATGACTAATCTCCTAAGCTGACCCTCTCAAGTACATCATCTCAAGGCCAATACTATTGGGAAGAATGGCAAAATGGGCTTTATTGCTTCAAGAATTTAAAAGTGTATATGTCTCACAAAAAGCGATCAAAGGGCAAGCACTAGTTGATTTTCTCATTGATCATCCTATTCCCGATGAATGGAAGTTCTTTGAAGACCTGCCTAATAAGGATGTTTTGTTTATTAAAATGTCAGAACCGTGGAAAATGTTCTTTAATGGTGCAGCATGAAAAAATGGAGGCGGAGCTGGGGTAATATTCATCATACTAGAACGAGAGGTCTTGCTTTTCGCCTTTTCACTTACTAAATGTTGTTCCAATAACATGGTCGAATATCAAGCTTTGATTCTTGGGCTGGAAATGGTGATGAATATAAAAATGTCTCACCTTAAAGTTTTTAGAGATTCTCAATTAGTCATCAAACAACTCCTCTCACTTTATGAAGTCAAGAAGCCAGAATTCATCTCATATCACAAGTATGCACTAAAACTGATGACATCACTTGATTATGTCACTTTAAAACATGTACTATGAAAAGAGAATAAGCAAATCGATGCCTTAGCAAATTTGGCGTTAACATTAGCATAATGTAGCGAGGAAATAAAAGTCTTTGTGTGTCAAATATAAGTCAGTCCACCGATAATTCATAACGTAGAAGAGAAAGAACAAGTAGGTGCAGTTTCTGTCTGTGAGATTGAAAAAGAAAACTTTCGTCAGCCGCTTATCAACGATTTGAGACATGATAAACTACCTAAAGACATACTCTATAAGATAGATGTGAGATGAAGAGCTTCTTTCTTCATATACTTCCAATGCACTCTTTATCGATGCTATTTTGATGGAGTCTTTTTGCGTTGTCTCGGAGAATAAGCTACAAAAGCACTAGAAGAAACACACTCTGGGATCTATGAAGTGCCTAATTGGGTTCTAAACTTCACTTTTGAATCAAAAGAATGGGGTACTACTGGCCTATAATGGTGAAAGACTGCACAAACTATATGCTAGAAGATGTCAAAGTTGTCAATTACATGTTAATTTGATCCACTAGGCACTCGAGCCTTTACACCCAACAATTGCTTCTTGGCCCTTTGATGCATGGGGACTTGATGTGGTAGGGCCATTACCGAAAAGCTTTGGGGGGCATCTTTACATATTGGTCACAACAAATTACTTCTCAAATAGGGCAGAAGATGTAGCATTAAAATAGATCAAGAAAGAGACAGTTGTAAACTTCATTCGGACAAACATCATCTACCGTTATGGGGTACCGAGACATATCATAACTGATAATGGAAAGGAGTTCTACAATACAACAATGAACAAGTTGTATGCACAGTTCGGTTTCAAACAACATAACTCTTCTATGTATAATACTCCAACTAATGGCTTGACGAAAGCTTTTAATAAGATCTTATGCAATATTCTCAAGAATATGGTGAATCGCTCGAAGAAGGATTGACATGATAGAATTGGAGAAGCATTATAGGTTTATCGTACTACATTTTAAAAGCCAAATCAAGTTACTCCATATTCCTTGATATACGAGGTAAAAGTTGTTCTTTCACCATAATGTCAAATTCCATCTCAAAGAATTACAATCCAAGAAGGACTCTCCAACATAGACAATGTTCTTCTACACCTCGAAAAACTTGAAGCTTTAGATGAGAAGCGTCATGAAGCATAACAACTATTAAAATGTTATCAAGCCTGACTTTGCAAAGCTTTCAATAAGAAGGTGTGACCGTACTCATTCCAAGTTAGAGATCTTGTGTTGGCAATACGACGCCCAATAATCATGTCAAAATACATGGGCAACAAGTTCCTCTCCAAATAAGATGGACCTTATGTGGTTCAAGAAGTCTACAATAATGGAGCTTACAAAATTATCAATGTGAATAGATTGAGGATTAGGCCTATCAACAAAAAATTCTTAAAGAGATACTATGCTTGAAATCTGATATAGCTCCTAGCCCGCACGAGCTAACACTCAAGGTTTTAATGTCAATCTTAGCCCAAATAATAGGTACATTTGTATCCTTATTTGATGCTTAAATTAAGCCTTAAATCAGCCTCCAAATCAGCCCAAACACAATCCATGATCTTAGATGTCCACACAACAAATAACATTTGATTTATTTTGGGTAATTCATTGATCCAATAGGGCAAGCACATGGATGGAAAGCTGGAGGGGACATTGTCACATTATTTTGGGTCAAAAAGAAAAAAAAGACAGCTCACAAAGGAGGAAGAAAAACGTGCACCAAAGTGTTCTCCAAGCTGACCTGATTTGATTTTCCAGAACACCTTTCGGTGTTTTGCCCATAACTTTTGACTTAGATGTCAAAATGAGCTGTTCTTTAATTATCTGGAAATCTAACAGAATGGGCTATAAATATGTCTCTAATAGCCATCTTCAAAAGAGGCTTCTAAGAGGGTCGAATTGCTGTCCAAAGTTAGAGTCAGATTTGTGTCCGAATTTTTACTGAAATTGTGTTGTGTTCTTCTTTATAGATTTCGGTTCTTTAGCTTGTAAAACTCATTATTTC
>Ga0307518_10000569_pt1 | contig 28031 bp, 41 predicted proteins | sample 25_EM_MG_FD_203889 | JGI IMG/M metagenome (GOLD analysis project Ga0307518, IMG submission 203889) | Populus trichocarpa ectomycorrhiza microbial communities from riparian zone in the Pacific Northwest, United States - 25_EM | ecosystem: Host-associated > Plants > Roots > Unclassified | place... | reverse complement strand
GTTCGGGATCGCAGTGTATCTCCACTTCTGGTTGGATTTACGTTCTCCTAGTTTAGGCATGTCCTTTGCAAATGCCTATCATGGTTTGATCACTCTCATTTCAAAAAAAGTTGTGTGTTTGACAACATGGAAGAATCGACTTTGCAACTAGGTCGATCGCACTTTGCCGACACGGTCCCCGGTGATCCGGGAAACTAGCGCGTAGGTCTGCCAGTCGACTCAGGGTCCGATCGGAGTATCCACCCCCATGTGCCTCGGAATCTTTTTGGACAGCTCCTTGTGTCGTCCACAAGTGTGCAGACCTTTCATCCTCAGGCATAGTAGACCCATTCTCTCCTCCGAGGCGGATCGTCAGCAGTGCAGAACAATCATGGGCGACGACTAGTACTTGTGTAAGATTTAGAGAAGACGAGTCTCGAACACCTGCCACATGTGACTGCTGTACGCAAATTTAGAGAGACAGGCTGGCGACAATCGCTAATGATATTGCAGATCATGTGCACGACGTCAGACCAATCTGGAGCGGGGCTTTGCAAATTCAGAGCGTGTCCCTGTCAGTGACTTCTCCGAGTCTCGGCATGTCCCACATTGCACTACACACTAGTAGTAGTACGCCTCCAAGTCCTTAGGGAATGTCATCTTGAAGCTGAAGCGACTATGCTAGTGTAGAAACGACCCTGCGCATATGATCTCGTGGAGCCCTCGGTGCCGGTGACTGATCAGAGTAAGATAATGCGGGGCGGCGACGCTCGCCGGACCGCTGTAACCGGGGCGGTCCGGACCACGGAGCAAAATATGCGTCAACACCGACCCACTGCACGTCCCAAAAAAAGTTGGACTTGCAAAATTGCAAGTCAAAACATGGCAGTAAGTACTGGCTGGGGCCCCCTCCTTCCGGTGCAACACGTCTCATTCGTTCGTGCAGAGTCGCTACTTCTCCACGATTGTTTCTGCCTCGAGAACAGCATCTGCACCACGGTACGCCCGCTCTTCTCATTGTCGTCAGTAAATGGTACTCACGTCCGCTCGACCCATCTTCAGCCTTGCATCCCTGGCAAGTCGCTCGAGATGGCTGGCCACCGAAACAGCACACGCATCCTCGTCCGCTCCCCCGCCACCCCCACCGGCTGACCCCAAAATCTCCCGGATAGTGGACGACATCTCCGGTCTGACACTCTTGCAGGCAGCCGACCTCGTGTCCCTATTGAAGGTAGCGAATGTTTCTCCAAGCTCGTCACTCCACGCCCTCATTTGCACTTGCCCTCCCATAGTCACGGCTGAACATTCAGGAAATTGCCATGCCCGCCGCTGCACCTCCAGCCACTGCGCATTCACCTGCAGAGGACGCTCCAGTTGAGGTTTGGTGGACTATTTACATACCGAGATGAGAAGGGGCTAAATCAACTTGTTTTGTTTCGTGCACGCTAAGGAGAAACCCAAGGAGAAGACTGTCTTCAATGTCATGCTCAAGTCCTTCGATGCCGGTGCCAAGCCCAAGATCATCCGTGAGGTCAAGGCCCTGGTGCCGAATCTTACCCTCATAGACGTCGGTTTCCCCACTAAGTCGCTCACGCAAGTGCTCATGTTATTTCCTTGTCCTAGGCAAAGAAGTTTGTGGAATCTGTACCCAAGGTCCTTAAGGAGAACCTTCCGAAAGAGGACGCGGAGAAACTCAAACAGACCTTCGAGGGCTTGGGGGCCGTCATTGTACTTGAGTAATACTTCTGATGCTAAGATAGACCACTACTTCATACCACACACGACACCTGGTATCGCCAGTACACTGATAGCATCAAGCGCGGGCACCTGGTCATGAAAATTTGCATGGAAATCTTGGCTCTAACAGTGTGCATAGTAGACTGTCTAGGAGCCTGTGTGGATGTTGAAAGGTGCATTTTTCCACCTGCAGTAGTTTTGTAGACTAAAGTGATGATGATTGTAATTATGTCACAGCACAGTGCCATTAATGAGTAATACGTCAGACTGAGGGCAGTCGTCGAACCAAGAAATGCGCAGATGCTCGCATAACCGCTTTTTTCCACTGGCAGCGACCTTGTAAATAAGGTGATTTCCAAACTGGCATAGGATCATTGAGCAGTACTATTCAATAACTGGTAAGGTCCTGCGCCGTGATTACATTGAGAGGACGCGAACAATAACATAAGAGGAAACTGAAAATACACTGGAAAAGCGAAGGGTGTTTAACGTCCGGGGCCGTTGGTTGCATCAGGGTTAGAGCAAGAAACACGTTCAATCTTCAGAGAGATAACGGTACTCGAAGCGGAAATCGCTCTTCTTTCGTTGGCACCACGAGCCTTCCCAGTCGAAGTAGACGTATACGCCTTGTTCGTATTCCTCAGTGATGGCCTGGGGCTCAGAGTGTCGCTGGAACCACGTAAGGTACTTGATATGGAATCGCCAGGATTGGCGTTTCAACTCCTTCGCAGCCAGATATCTGTCCACCACGTCAGAACGTTGCAGGGTTGGATGTAGCAGTAACGCACTGCTGGTAAGTCCCCGGGAGATAGTAGAATACATAGAATAGGGTCTCTACGTCAATGTGTTGAAAGAGCGCCGGGGAACTGACGACTGGGTGCGGCGTCTGAGGGTAGAACGATGGCACGTTGAAAGGATAGCGAGGTACATAGTACTTGGGCCTGTACAACCTATGTTAGGAACAACCCCTCGAAAGGAAACAAAGCCTTGCCGCTCGGTGTCAGTAGGTTGCGGGGCATTTGAGTAGCCACCTTCCAAGAGCTTGTGTACTTCTCCAAGGTTGGTCATGCGGTGGGGAGCTGCGGCTGGTTAACTGAATTCCACATGGTACGCCACAACACTCACCCTTTTGCTTCACTGTCTCAAACGATGAAACTAAGTCCGACAACGAACCAGGGAACGCCGATGCAGAGGGCCGTGATGGTGCCTGTTGGTGTTGAGAAACCGCTGAAGGAGGTCGTTGCATCCCCGGTGCTTGTAATGCTTGTTGACTTTGCGCTGCGGTCGGCTGCTCCACCGAAAGCGGTACCTTCACGCCTGGTGGGAACTGCGGCGGTTGTATAGCAGATGGTGTGCTGTTCGACGTTGAAATGCCAGAAGATGATGACGACGACGACGACGATATGAGTTGTTGTACTTGTTGAGGTAGCGGGGAAAGAACAGCAGGTTGAGGCTGTTGTGCAGCCGTCTGACCCACATGAGACGAGCCGTTTGATGGAGGTTGCGGCTGAGGTTGTGGTGGTTGTGGTGCATCGGACGAGCTGGTTTGCTGCGTACATACAGGCATTTGAATCAGCGCCACAGACACGGGTAAAATTGAACACGTACTTGTGCAGCAGCAGCCGTGGGCAGTACGGGTGATGTCACAGGGTCTGAGAGAACACTTACCTAAACATAAAACACGTGCAGTCGATAAAACGTACCTTTGTGATATGCGCGGTGGGGAGACGACGAAGCCGCAGGACCACTCACAGAACTGGGAACAGCTTCAGATATCGCAGGTGAGTCCTGACCCGAGTAGAAAGAGCCATCGGGCTGATGAGACGCAGACGCCGAAGACAACATTGGGCTCGTGACAGATGGATGTGTGAGACTCGGAGAAGTGGTTATCTGTGAGTCCTGCAGCATACTCTGCGACATCGACTGTGCTATTGACGGGGCAGTCGGTGTTGCTGGTGTCCCCAATATAGAGCTTGGCAGCCCACTTGCCTGCGAACTGGACGGCGTTAGTGTTGCTGCACCTGCCGAAGGTCCTGACGACACAGCGGCGGCGGCGGCAGTAGCATAACGTATAGGGGGGAGCGCAGCTGGTGGGCGCGGTGCTGGTGGTAGACCCGCTTTGAGTATGCTTGACATTGGTTGTTGTGCAAAATTCGGATTTGGCGGTGGTTTCGGTGCTTCTGTCTCATGAGAATAAGCCCATGAAATATTACATGCTTGGGCTTACTTTCTGCGACTAACGAGTGCTCTGCACGTACGACGGTTAACACAACACCTCCTAACAAAGATGCAGATACTCACTTCGCAACTGCAGGCCAGACTTCTTCTGCGCAGGACTGTCGTCTCGCTTGTTATTTGACAAATTATCATCATCTTTGTCGAGCTTCTTTGGCGTGCGCTGTGGGTGGTCTTTGGAAAAGCGTAGGTGAGGTGAACAGGGGATATAGTACCACATTACCTTCGCTTCCACTCTCGGAGTCATCGCTTCCGTCGTCATCGTCATTTACTAGGCCAAACTTCTCTTCCTCCTCTCCTAAGTTGAGTTCATCATATATGCCCTCATCATCTTCGAAATTTTCGTCCTGCTCCCAAAAACCACTTGAATAGTCTCGATGAGGATAGCACCATGACGAGACGAACCGTGTTGTTTTCGACGAAATAAATGACGTCCTCTTTCAGGGCAAGTACTCTCTCTGTTGATAATGAACCATTGTCAAGAAGCCGTAGGATGAGTTCGAGTCTGTTGATATGCCATTTGCGCCGCTCGTTCAAGTGTTCTAGGTCTTCTGATCGACTAGAAGCCGCTGATTGGCCCTTTCCCCGCTTCTTCGTTCCCCCTTGCAGAGATTCAATCTCTGCTTCTGCCTGTTCTACCTGGAGAGTAAGGTCCTCGACTGTTTGCTGTAGCCATGATGTAACCTCCATTTTCTCCTGGGCTTTGGGATCCAGCTTGGCAGACTGCGTCAAGCCTTCTTTGGAGAAGGCCTTTGTCTTCATCTCTTTTTCACATGCCTTGAATCGCTCCATTTGCTGGAGGGGTGAAGGTCAGATATTTGCCGTTGAAAGGATGATCAAACCCGACTCGGAGCAAAATCCGAGAGCGCGCAGAGATGAAAAGGTGACATTGAAAGCGCGATACGTACTGTTTCTATCAGTTTCCTGTTGTCCAGTAGCACTGACTTGTCCTTTATGTCGTTGGATGCGACCCACGTCTTGATCTGGTCTCGTAGACGCTGGAGCTTCTTTATTTGAGTCTTGAGGTCCGTCTCGAGTTTCTCCTTCTGCGTCTGGTTTGTCGAGGTTTGCATCTTCTCGTAGATGCTCTCGAATAGCTCGACACCCTCAGCGACTTTCTTTAATGTGCGGTCGATTTCGGCTACGGAGACAGAGCGTTAGTGGGATATAAGATGAGACTGAGAGAGAGACACGATACCTTGCAGCTTTCTTGCCGCCATGGCGAATGAATGTATGAGACGCAGAATACAGTAGGCAGCTCGAACACAGATCCTAAATGGCACAATCGACTGTCACCGTGGGCGGTTAGTTGTTGACCCATGTTTGTCACCCGTCGATTATATAATACGTTTTATGTTGCATAGCAATCTAGTCAGTCTCATTCTCAGCAATTGCTAAGTAGTGGCCTCTAGTCGATATAATACCCATCGAGTGCCAGCTCTAGTTCGGTTCCAGAGGTGCAACAATGGAGTCTGAGAGGTTTGTCCGGTCAGTGGAAGTGAGACAATGTATGCGGGTGACAATAAGGGGTGATGTATTTATCACCGTGGGAATATCCGAATCCAGTTGGGTATCGACGATATCGAGTGCATGCCATTGCAGGTCATTTGCTCTCTTTCATTTCGCTCTCTCCGCTGCGCTCTCTCGTTTATGCTGCCCTAATGATGAAGTCGCTACGAAAATCCTTCAACGGAGGTAAAGACGCCCACCGGCTTCAGATATCCACACCCATGCCCTTGCCTTCTATATCCAAGCCTCTCTCTGCATCCCTGCCACCGCAGAAAGTCATCCGTGCGATCAACTCGTTCAGGCCAACCGCCCCCACACAGTTGCCCTTCTCAAAGGGTGATTTCTTCTATGTCACAGGTGATCCGGATACCCACAGCCCTTGGTATGAGGCCCATAATCCTGTCACTGGCGCACGGGGCCTTGTTCCGAAAAACATGTTTGAGGAATTCTGCAAAAGTCCTAATCCGTATGTCCTTTCCCCAGTGTCTCCTCTATTTCTCTTCATATGCCTTATCCCCGCGCAGTCTACGCGCTTCTCAGATAAGTGTCGGCCCAAACAGCCCAGCCAGTCCGGTCTCACCACCCCCCAAATCCCCAATGGCTCCAAAGACCAGCGTATTCTACGCCATCGTCCTTCACGACTTTGTTGCAGAGCGCACCGACGAGCTTGATGCGAAAGCGGGTGATCCTATATCTGTCGTTGCACAATCCAACCGTGAATGGTTTGTTGCGAAGCCTATCGGTAGGCTTGGTCGACCAGGCTTGATCCCTGCCTCTTTCGTCGAAGTGCGTGATCCCGTATCGAACCTACCCATCCCCAATATGGATGCACTGATCGATCGGGGAGACCTTCCCAACGTCGAGGACTGGAAACAGGCTATGATTAGTTACAAGCAGAACTCCATCTCATTGGGTGTCATTGAAGACGCGAACACCCCAATTTCAGACCATTCATATACGACAACACCCCCACACCTCCAGAATCCCTCAGTCACACCTCCTCTGCCAGATGGCATCCTCATCTCGGCCAGTGTCGTTTCTTTTCACTTTGAACTGGACGAATACTGGTTCCGTGTCAATGCCATCTTCCAACCCTACGCCCTACATGATCCTTCTGTGCTTCCTCAAGCAAAACAGCTTGTTCTCTTCCGTTTGTACAACGATTTTTATGACTTCCAAGTAAATCTGTTGGACACCTTCCCCCGCGAGGCTGGCAAAGAACCCTCTGCCACTCGCATTCTGCCATTCATGCCCGGCCCATCAGAATCAGTCACCGATGAAATAACTGCTGCCAGACGGGCGGAATTGGATGACTATATGCATGAGCTGTGCGCATTGAACAGAAGTGCACCATACATTCTTGAACACCAGCTCATCCGCGATTTTCTCTCCCCGAAGCCGGGTGACGTTGAAGGCGAAATCGATCCTCGGTATGACGAACTCAACGCCCTGTTCGCGGGAGACGGAAACGCGCAGGTTGCAGTGACCGAAAATTCATATTCTGTAACACAGGATTTTGAAGAGGAGGTCCGTCATACCCTCGGTGGCATGAAGTTATCCGAGAGGGATGATCAAAGCGATCGGTCATATTATGCCGAGGACCCTACACCTCCCACGCAGATTCACGCTCAGTGCCATCTTGGGCACCAGCGCATCAACACAACCTCGTCTCTTGGTCGCAATGGCTCGCGGCCCTCTTCCGATACTTACTACGAGAATGGGGCATCGCGTGGGTCAGTCTCGTCCATCTCACAGCCGCGCGATTACGACCCCTCATCGCCGTCTTCGATGCATTCCTCTCAACCATCACTGTGGTCACGTTCCGTTGCTACGACTAATATGAATGCCCCTCCTGTATCCGCAGGAAATCCGCAAACGGCGTTCATCAGGATCAAGATTTTTGTTCCGGATGACGTGATTGCTATCCGTGTCCATCCCAAGGTCACGTACTATGAACTCATGCAGAAAGTGCAAGGTCGTCTAGGCCCGAATATCACTTCTCTGCGGTATCGCGACAACGTTGGCACCACCTATATGGAGCTCGAGAACGACCAGGACCTACGAGACTGGTTGAGCGGCATTGAAAAACATGTTTTGTATGCTGAATGATATATGTATCTGAAGATATTCGTGTTATATTTTAGAATTGTTACTATTCGATCTTCGTCCACGTTCCTTTTACTCGGCTGTGTTTTATCTTTCCCTCTGATATAGTGCTAATTATTCATGGAGTTTGTAGCTGTGTCCAATGTGTTTTGCCTGTGTTCATGGTATAGTTACATTAATAGCTGTCCATTGGTCGAGTAGTCGGAGGATGTATCCTGCAGGTTCTGTACGCCTCCGTGAATGCATGTTCATTAGTGCTGTCTTTTATTTGTAGCACCTACCCGTTAATGCCAAGCCGACTGCTTTGATAGGGTAGATCGTAATAAATTATACTTCGTGACGACTTCAAGGAGTACGAAGATTGCGATCTATACCTTATTCACTAGAGTATCTGGTAGCGACTAGCAAATATACGGCCTTGTGCCCTTGTCTGGCCCATTGCCCAGTGGTGTTGCACGCCATTTGGAAATAAGTGACATTCTGATTGTTCCGACAAGTTAAAAGTAAAAGATGTCGCTCTAGGAAAACGAGCACTTCATGATGCACCAATGGATCACGATGCTGGAAAGACGTGCACACAGACTCGAGTGGTCGATGTCAAGAGATCCGTAGTAGTAGTCAAGACTATCACTAAGTCGACAAACAGGAGCAAACACATTCTCTCTTTCAACGACGATGGTATCCATCATCCGGTATGTCCGGAATATCCGCAGGATAGGAATCAAGCAGTGGTGGCATCAGATGCAGTACATCGGCGACGCAAAGGCCGGAACCTTGGTTGGTGTTGATCTGTAAGAATGGTAACTAACCACGAGGAGTAGTCATGTCTGAACGCACACGTCCTCGGGCAGGTTCGGTAACAAATACTTTGAGAATCTGAACCCCGACGACGAAATTCCCGGTGCGAGGCCCTTTCCACGAGTGTTCGAGGATGGTGACTCATCGTATTTTCAGGTCGGCACCGATGGGTTGACTTTGCGCAAGTTCGTTGGACGCGCAGCCGCTATTCATGACAACTCTCCGACTGATTCGACCCATTTCATAGCACTACAACAACGCAACTCAAGTTCCGGCAGAGTGGCATTCTTGGTTGCAGCACATTCGTTTGCTTCCACCCACAGAGGATAAAGTGATGCAGAGCATGTCACCTTCTTGGAAAGCGGTGTGTCATCTCGTACTCTCGAATTTTGGTCCAGACTCGACCCTTGTTGCAGCCATGGGTAGAAAACCTGACGGGGACACGGGGTGCCTACCGACCGTACAACACCGCAGCACCAAAAATCAACGCTTGGGAACCCAAAGTCACAGCTCGAGGATGATGATCAAATGTTCGTAGATGAGGTGGTGTTATCTAGACCGTCATATACATCTCTGCGCTGCTTACGAGCCTTGCTCTGGAACAATGACATCTTCGACCACATGTTCAGCGATGGCAAGGTTAGAGGTAAGACCTGGGCTTTCAATACCCAACAAGCTAACCATCAAGCCATTGCCAACACCGTCTGCATAGTCCTTCCTCACGACAAAGTCCTGGAAACCCGACACGACGAGCTTGGGACGGATGCCAACGTAGTCTGGTCTGAAGCCTTCCTCCTGAACACCAGATAGATATTTCGTTACCATATAGTACATCGCTGCCATCCTAGATTCTTCTGGCACTAGACGCTGGGTCCAGAAATCCATGTGAGACTCATCCGAATCCAAGTCTAGATCTGCCGAGTCGGATGGTGGTGATATCCACTCTAAATCAGGCCCAAAGCGCACTTTGCCCTGTAAATCCAGGGTAAGATGCGTCCCGAGAGACTGGAATCCATGTTTGGTCGGCCCTGTCTCAGGGCATGGGTATATGAGGTGTTTGACGTTCGATACGCCCGGTCCACCGTACGCTGCGTACGTTCCGCGTGCATAGTACATCGGGATACGGGAGGATTCGGGGAGGAGCGAGTTCAGTATGAGGTTGGCGGATAAACCTGATGCATTGATGAGGGTCCTCGCAAAAAAGGCATCCCCTTCCTCTGCACCACCTGTCGTAGTCTGGACTACCCAGCCATCTTGTGTACTAGGCGATGTGAAGGACGTCTTCATCTTCTTGTAAGGGTCCACGCGGACGACGCGCGTGGAATATACAAGTTGGCCTCCTGCAGACTCGGAGATGTCTTTTTCGAGGCTTTCCATGAACGAGTGCGAGTCTACGATGCCCGTTTCGGGGCTCCAGAGCGCAGCGGCTATGTCCTTGGCCAGGTCCGGTTCCAGTACACGGGCTTCGTCTCCGGTGATGAGTCTCGTAGGCAGGACTGGGTCATCGGAAGAGCGAGGTGAGGAGTACTTTGGCCATGATAGTCGCCGGGACTTGTCATATAGGCCTTCTATGTAATGCCGCTGATCTTCGTGTGCGACTACGAGTTTTCCCGTCTTCGAATGGGGGATATTACATTGTCTGCAACGCTCGTACATGAGATCCCTACCGCGCAGACATAGCCGCGTCTTGAGTGAATCCGGAGGATAATAAAGTCCTGTGGGGAAGGTGAATCCAAGACGACCTCCGTGGTCGGAAAACAATGTTTTACCTGCATGAATAACCTCTGAATTCCGAGAACTAGGCCACAATTGTGGGTTAAACTATTTGCTAAAAAACACCCGTTGATAGATACCTTGTCTCTTCACCCGCACGTCCATGCCTTTCAATGAGGTACGTCGACTTGTTCGGAAAGCGTTGTGCCAACCTCTGTGCGACAGCCAAGCCAATGACGCCTTTGTGCAATCAGGATTAACACATGTCCACCAGACATTGCAAAGAAAAATGCACCTGCTCCGACAACCAGGAAGTCGATAGCAGCGTCAGGACTCTAGTGAGGTGAATGGATGAGACACTATGATCGGGTGCGGTGGGCTGGGACCAACCTTGTACTTGACCTTGCCCGTCGAGTTCAACACAGCGGTCAGACCACGCACCCGAGCAGACATGATTGTTCTTCGACGTGAACTCCATGAGACTCGCGACCTCAGTTCAACTCGAAATCCCACGACATAACCGACTCGGATGCAAGCCACTACCCCACTTCGGATCAAATTGGCAACAAGCTTGGTCGACTTGAACTTGAAGCCTAGAGCAACGCAACAACGATGGCTTTCATAGGGCCAGAAGAAGCCCCAGAGAGCGACTTTGACGAGAAAATGGCAGCAATGGAGAAGTTGCCACTGTTCACAAAGTCCCTTGGAGGCGAGGACACGGACAACGTCGCGATGCAAGCGCTGCAGAGTTTGGCATACGAAGGGACGCCCGATGGTCGGTAGGCTACGTCTTGGATCTCCCTCACAGTTACTGATCTACCTAAAAGAAATCGCGACCAACTTCAAGGAGCAAGGGAACGAGTACTTTAAGGGAAAACGATATCGCGAAGCGGCAGGCTTTTACACGCAGGGGATCGATGCAAAACCGACGGATAAAGTTCTTCTAGAGGCACTATTGTGCAACCGTGCAGCATGCAATCTGGAGCTTCGTGGGTTACCAAACGCGTCCCGGACTCGAACGCTACTGATGCTCGGGCAGAGAACTACGGATCTGTACTCCGTGACTGCTCAAAAGCAATGACGATCAATCCAAAGTCATTGAAGTCGTTTTACCGTTCTGCATTGGGTTTACTTGCACTGGACCGTCTCGATGAGGCACTGGCTTGCTGTGAGCGGTGCCTCTCTTTCGACGCCAGTAACCAGGCGATCAGGGACGTACGAGATCGGGTGGCAAAAGCTAAAACTGAAAAGGATTGCCGACAGCGAGAAAAGGAGGGGCGGTTACTCAAAGAACGTGGTGAGATGCAATTGCTGCAAGCAGCTCTTAAGGCACCAAGTTCCGTGATGGCACGCGATCTACTGACTGATATAAAGTGTAGGAGAGACATCTATTTTGGACGACGAGCCCCCAGGGGACGTCAGAAACCCCGTATTCGCCATATTTTGATCCAGACGATTCGAGCAAGTCGACACTGGTCCTTCCTGTGTTCTTTCTGTATCCCCAACATGCGACCTCGGATGTTGTTTCTGATTTTGTGGAGGATACCACCTTTTCCGCACACCTATCGCAGATGTTTCCGCCCCAGGCACCTCCACCTGGTTGGGATGAGAGGGGGGAGTATACGGCAACTACGCTGGTAGTATATGCCATGACACGTCGGAAACGGCTTCTCAAGGTTGGCAGGAAGATGACGCTTCGGGATGTATGCAGTGCAGCGATAGACGGACTGGAGCTGAAAGACGGTTATCTGACGTTTGCGGTAGTTCCGAGGGGCGAGGTGGAGCAGAAGTGGGTAGCCGAATTCAAAAGCACGAGAGATAATCAATAGCAGGAGTCTATACCTGGTTAGCCTTGTCTGAGGGAGGCGAGTTAGAGAGAGACTGACGTCAGTGCTGATGGACCGGGCACCGGCACCGGCATCCGCCCGACCGCATACAGAGAGTCGCCGTATTCCACAGTGGCAGTCCACTTGACCTTGCTCGCTTTCCGACAAGCCTGTGGATGCCAGCGCCCCGCCACAGAAATGGAGGGCGCACCTAGCTAGATTATTTAGTAGAGCTGAGTAGCTAGGGGGTGTTTTTGATCTCCGCACGTGAGTCTCGTCGCGTCAGGTTCGCAGTTACCAAGTTGGTTTCCGTCTCTCTTCCTCTTAATCTCGCCCTTGTGGCATCTCCTCTTCCCCTCTTCGATGGCGGATTATGCTCTCATGGACCCCTACACACGCTCCGGGTACGAACATGGCATAGATGCGAAAATAGTGGTCATGGGTAACACAGGTTCGTCTCCACCGTTAATCACCCGTTTTTTCCTTTGCCTCGCGAGCGCGATCACCCCGCATTCACACCCCACCTTCCCTTCTATAGGTGTTGGCAAGACGAGCCTGCTCTATCGGTACACTCAGAACAAATTTGATCCCAGGAACACCACGTCCACCACCGGGGCTTTCTTCGTCACCAAGAAGGTGTATGTCGAGGGGTTGAAAGTTCGTCTCCAGCTATGGGACACCGCAGGACAGGAGCGCTTTCGAAGCATGGTTTGCACCTGGCCCTCACGCTTTCCTCTCCCGTTGCTAACCCGACCACAATCAGGCCCCCATGTATTATCGTGGAGCCAATGCTGCTCTTCTCTTGTACGATATAACGAACGCCTCGACATTTGATGATGTACGGGGCTGGCTCGAAGGTGAGACAGTCCCCCCCCCTCCCCCCTCTCATGCTGACCCCTCGGTTTCACTCACTTCCCCCTAGAATTGAAGAAAAACTGTTCATCGGAACTTATCATTTATATTGTCGGCTCCAAAGCTGATTTGCATCACCAACGACAGGTCACCTCTGACCTTGCCCGTCTCTCTCTACATAACTGGTTCCCCCCTCCCCGTCCACCATCCCCACCCCCACCCCCACCACCCCCTTCGTCCACTTTGTCTTACATCCGCCCACGATTCACCTCCTTTACTAGCATTCGCTCCGCCCCTCTCAGCAATGGGCCCTCCAAATCATCTCCACCACACAGCGCTTCCTCCCTTGATCCTGCAATTTGCGAGACGCCGCAACACTATTCTACTGGCGTCGGTTTTACACGCTCCAAAACAAACGGGAGCTATTGCCAGCACAAGCCAAAGGCGATCGCTCTCAGCAGGTCCCACACCGTGGCTGAAACGTCACGACTCAATCAACCCCGTTATGGTTCTCATTTTGCGAGATATGCTGCCAACGGGAACGATGCAGCAGACAACAGCAGCAACAGCCTCGTAGAGGAGGATGACTTGGAAGACGAACAAGAGTGGGGCCTTGAAAAGGGCATGGAACTATTCGAGGTCTCGGCAAAAGATGACTTGGGTAAGCATGGCTTACTATTACCCCTGGACCGTCGTGCCTGATACGATTCTTGCACAGGCATCCAATCTCTCTTCGACTCGCTTATCTCTGCGATCATCGAGAAAAGGGACATCATCGAGCATGAGAACGAGCTCAAGAAGCGGGACAGCGTTTTCTTGTCGTCATCGACCACGCCGACATGGTCGGCCCAGGCAGAAGAAGAAGAGGCGAGGGAGAAGGCACGCGCATCGGGGGGGTGGAGTTGTTGTTCGTCGTAACATGTATGGCGTCTGTTGTGTTGCTCCGGCCCGCTGCTCCGTCGTCTTCCTTTGACCACACTATGCCTGCTCATGATCCCACCCACACTCCATCCCCCGCCTTTCCCGTCTACCATTATTCATTTGGATTATGTTTTTATATACCATATACACTACTCTAGGTAGATCATGTAGTCATCCAACTTAGTTGGTCAGGCAAGTTCGCCCGATAAGGATAGCCTCTGTTGTTCTCTCCCAAACCACCATGTCCGCCCTGCCCCCCCATCCTGTGGCAGGCGAGGCAGCCGTCAGCGACGACAGCAGTGTCTGCGCACCAGAGCATTGTTTTCACGCCTTCGATGCTTTGTACTGTGCACTCACGCGCAGAGATCCCATCCCCCCTGCGTTCGCTGACAAGGCGTAGTACGTGCAACCACATATGGCCTCTCTCCGTCGATCGTTCACGCATCTGCCCTCTAGCCCGCTCTTCGTCACTTGGAACGCGAGATCCTCACGTTCTGGTCGTCCACCCAGACTACGGGGGTGCATCGGCAACTTCGATCCGCTCCCCCTGCGGGAAGGCATCGCTGAATACGCCCTCATCAGTGCGTTCAAGGATTCGCGCTTCAATAAGATAGAAGAGCACGAACTTCCCTCCCTCGAATGCGGGTTGGTGTTCTCCTCTTTCCTCTTCTTGTTTCCTATCATAACGAACGGACTCTCATGTCCGTGTCGTTCCTCTCACTTATTCGCACCCTCTTTTTTTTTTCCTCGAACAGCATCTCACTGTTGACCCATTTCGAAGACGCGCCAACTTATCTTGATTGGACCATTGGAAAGCATGGGATATATATTAGTTTCCCCGACCCTGCATTATACCCGACGTCCCGGTCGTCGTCGAACACGCCCTCTCCCTTTTCTTCCTCTTCGTTTCTCCCACGCTTCGCATCCAGGCGAACCTTGACGGCGACGTATCTGCCGGACGTGATTCCTGAGCAGGGTTGGAGCAAGATAGAAGCGGTGGAGAGTGCCATCCGGAAGGCGGGTTGGTCGGGGTCGATCACCGAAGACACGCGAAGGAGCGTCAAGCTCCGTAGATATCAGAGCGCGAAGTGCATTGTGGGATGGAGTGATTTTGTCCAATGGCGTAAAGCCAAGGGGGACGACAAGATCTGATAGTCCGGAACAATAGTCCCCAGAGACCTTGTGCATAAATGTATATTAAACAATCAGGGATGGTGTATAGGTTGCATCGTTGTGTAGAAATGGGGAATCAATCTAGTTCTCTACCATGCTCACTGGCCCTTGGGCGAGGAATAAATCACCCTCTTCATCCGTAGTAATCGTTGACTCCAACGACGGTTGTACTGGCTGTACTTGCCCTCCAGCTGCTCCCATACTTTGCGCAAGAGATGTTGATCATTGCCGCCCAGTTTGACGAACGAGACCATGATCCAATACAACACCCGCTCACCGGGTACTTTATCCTTGGGAAGATCCATAAAGGCCTTAAAGGCCAGCTTAAGATTCTCCAGGTTCCAGAGCGACGGATTGCAGAGACCTTCCAGTGGAGGATTGGTACCTAAATTGCTCGTGACGCTGCAAGGCTTGCGCGCATGTAGACGAAATCCAAGGAAGACCGCTCGAAACACCCCCATGGATGGGGGATAACAGAGCGGCACGCCCGCATGTTTGCTGGCCGGCGTCTGGCCTTGGGCCTCCGGGTTGGAGAGCATGTCCAGGAAGATAGTGAGCGCCTGAGTCATGTGACCCTGATATGCCAAACACTGGATCAAGCACGTATAAATGATCTTGTCTGGGCCAACCGAGGCCGGCACGGTGATGCCTTCCGTCTCGCGCAAGTAGCGAACCACCGTAGCAATATCGTCGTCCCCACCACCAAGGTGAGGACCCGTGTCAGGCGCGACGTTGCTGCGGAGAACACGATAGATCGCCAGCGCGAGGTCGATGCGCCCGTTGCTGGCAAATCCCCATATGCAGATATTAAGACCGTCGAGACCGAGCTCCATGCCCTGCTCGTCCATCGTGCGCATGATGGATCGGAGCCCGGTCCGCCGGTTTGTCCGGGCGTAGAAGGCGAGCATGGACAAATAGGTCGTTCGATTGGCAGATAGGCCCGACGATCGGAGAAGGTTCAGAGCGTGGCGGATGGCGCTGGGTAGCTGTGAGCGGCGGGCAAGGTCCAGAAGGGTGGTGTATGTGACGATGTCCGGTTCGGCTGGGGGTGGACGCGGACGCGGACGCGTTGTGGTGGACGAAGAAGATGAGTGCAGAGGGGCGGGAGAAAGGGATTTTTCGGCAGGACGCAGCTGCGCAGTCATCTCGTGGAAGATGTCTAGGGCAATCCTATAGTCTGCCATTGTCGTTTTCCGCCAATACTTTCCCGCACAATCCATCAACGCGTTCCATTCCCATGTCCAAACATGACCGCCTGTCCTGCGAAGAGTCGCCAGGACAGAAGACAGCTGGAGGAAGAGGCGGCGTCTCCGGGGTTGGGAAGATGCTAGCAGGCTGGCTAGTCGGTGGAGGTGACGGTATGGTATGGTGGGTTTCTGAAGGGGGTCGTATGGAAATTTGGTTATTAGGTCCTCGTATGCTTTCCAGGCCTCGGGGATGGTTGGAGCCGTGAGTAGGATAGCGAGAAGTCTCTGGCGGGTCTGTTCTGCATCTTGCATGGGTTGTGATTGTGATTTTTGCTCCAAGTGGGGCGTCTTCGAACCCGTCCCAGCGGGACGCGAGCCGATGTCGACGGCGGCCGCGTAGTCTTTTATATGGCTTGGAAGACCCCCAGATTTCGACTCGCGAGTCCGCTTCAGTGGTAAAGACGTTTGGATGGACAGTACAGAGCCGTTTTTGCTGACAGGGTTCGTCCCAATGTCGCGTTCGCTGTGATGACCAGACACGCCATTTTCGCCCCCACTCACATACTGAGCCACTCGATGTCGGGATATTCGAGTGCACTTGGTAAATTTTCCGCGGAGAAAGAGTTGCTGAGCTTGACGGAGGCGGCATGGCAAAGTAGACGGTGCAGGCGACAATCCGAGGCCCGACGTGGACCCTATAAGCATATGTATCCAGCGCAGTCATCCTTGAGTGGTACATCCTTAGTCCTTGGAACGAACGGCGATGATCAGACCTACCGCGACTGGCACCAACGACGACGAGTTGACCCCTGCAGATGGGTCGGTTCCAACTTTTGGCGACTACTGCTCAATCAAGTCACAAAGTCACTGCACGTGCACGCGCGTTTTTGATTTCGACAACTACCTAAGCTTTGCAAGTCTCATACTGTAGCTGCTAGACAGCCTGGCACTGCGGTAAGGGACCTATTCACTCTGTTTAACCAGGTCACTCGCACTGGAAATTGTCGTTTTCTCGTCATCCGCGAATATCATGGTTTCAACGAGCGCCCGAGGTCCGCGTGGTGTTTCTCTCTCAGCGGCCCCGACATTATTTCTTGAAGTAATCGATGACAATGACCGGGATTATCTGTGTGTTTCTTGGCTTCTTCGCGTGGCACTGTTGTCTGAGGTTGCTTTTAGCAGCAGTCAGTGACAGTTGGCTTGTTTTCGCGTGCGTGTTCCGTAAACAACGGTGCTGGTGTCTTTGGTCATGGCAGGGGAAGCTGCCCAGCGAAAGTGCGTGCGTCGCACACGAATAAGGAAAAAATAAATAGAAAATGCACGGGGATGGAGGAAACGAAATGTTTGGGAGTAGACTGACCATGGTCAGAAGGCAAAACGTATGTACCAAGTAATTGTCTTCGTCACAGTCAGCATCATCCTCGACAGAACATGCACGCTCGACAAATCGCTATCTACGACGGATTTTCTAGTTGCACTATAGGGCCAAACTGTCCCAAGGCCTTAATTATGCATCTCCGAGAACAGTGCTGTACCATACACACTCGGGGCACGCTCGATAATATTCTCGAGACGTTCTGGGAAGATGCTCTCTGTCGGCTGTAGGAAACATTTGCTTCCCGTTTACCTATCGTAATCTTACTATTCGGCTTCCAAAAGCACTATATAAGTGCTACCTTTCGGTTCACGTTCGGTTCACTCATTCCCCAACCACTCCCTCAACAATGTCGGGCTTGACGATCATGGTTGCTGCTACACCGTCCAATGGTATTGGTCGAAACGGCACGATACCGTGGCATATCCGCAAGGATCTCTCATGCTTCAGTCATGTCACATCCGCTGCGCCAGATGGCAAATTCAATGCCCTGATCATGGGTAGGGGCACTTGGGAAAGCATCCCGAATCGTCCCCTCAAAAACCGGCTGAACGCTGTGCTGAGTCGTAATAGCGAATTCCCCCTGTATGTCCAAGGCGTACTTCCATCGAATGCTTGAACCTAACACTCTGACTTACAAGGGCTCCCGCGAATGATGCATCGGCCCAGCGTACTGAAACCGAGTCTTTTCTAGACTTACAGACAGCCGTAGATGAGCTCGAGTCACGCCCGGACGTACACCGTCTTTTCATTATGGGGGGATCCTCGCTCTTTAGGGAAACCCTTGGATTCGGCTCCACTTCAGAGCCATCTTTACTGGCAGATCGCATCATTCTGACTCGCATCTATGAACCGGACTATCATTGTGATGTCTTCCTTCCCGCCTTCTTACACGAGGGGTCTCCTTGGAGGAGGGCGTCGTATGAAGAGTTTGTCGCATGGGCGAATGTGGCAGATTTTAAAATCCCAAAGGGTATTCAAAGGGAGGGTGACGTGAAGTTCGAAATTCAGATGTGGGTGAAATTATAGGAGCATTCAAAACCACAAATAAGGCGGGCGGATAGATATCCATGCGCTTGTTATTTTGTCTATTATCTTGTTGTTTTGAAAGTTGGTGTCGATGAATGTAGACATAGTACTTTGAAGCAGTTTCCTTTCCCTCTGAGTTCCCCTAAACAAAGCTCTAAGTAGGTCAACACGCGCCTTGAGAACACTATGTGCTTAATGATAGAACAAGGCCGTTGGCACGGCAGCTGGGCACCTTGTTCACGAGCACGGGACTCTACTCACGCAAATGCTAGCTCAGCTGTATTGAGTCGGAGGATAAAACCACCAGATTCGTGGATAACCAAAAGAGCGTAAGGTCTACGGAGCCTCTGATGATGCACCAATACTCAAGTACACACGACTCGGACGGGTGATTGGATTTGTGGGTTTCCACTCGCACTGGGAAACTGTTCGCGGAACCCGCCAACGGCGTCTCATTTTTCACCAAACCATACAGAAAGCGGTGGCATTGGCATATGCAACAGGACATAATGTGTGAAAAAAAAAAGGTAGGATACATAGTGCCTAAGTAATATGGAGATGATACCACTAAGCCTTGACTTTGAGCGTTCCCAAGAACGCAGCCTTTTCTGCATCGGTTTGGAAGGATCCGTGCTATGTTTCAATCGTATAAATGACAAGCTCCCACGAAATACAACCATCACACTTACACCGAACTTCGAGGATGTGTCGATGAACTTGAGGTCGATCTTCTCGAGATCCCGACGAGAAGTGTGAACCATGAGAGACTTGCGGAGGGTAATCACACGTTTCTTGGTACCAGGGATTGAGCCTTTCAGCATCAAGAAGTCGTTCTTCACCACACCATAGTGGGGGAAGCCACCCATGGGGGTAATTCTCTTCGTCGTGATATCTGACTCCGTGGATGCGTTGGCGTCATCATCATGTCGACCGATGCGATAGATCTTCTTGTTGATCTCAGTACGGTGGTGGTAGCCATCTGCATAAACGATCAGTAACTTCACGACATAGGCTTGTGAGGAAGTTACGCACTTTGACCAGCACGGGCGACGGAGAACATGACCTTGGAAGGATGCCATGCACCGATACAAGCAACCTTGCGGAGACCCTTGTGAGTCTTGCGAGGAAGCTTCTTGGTGCCCCAACGGTGAGTGACACCCTCGAAACCATGACCCTTGGTAACAGCGATGACGTCAACAACTTCATTCTGTTCGAAGACAGTGGGGACTTCGACTGGCTTCTCGAAGAGGCCATATGCAAAGTCGACCTTGTCAGCGACTGAACCACCGTTGACCTGGATCTCCATAAGATGTGCCTTCTTTTGACTGAGACCGGTCTCGCGGATCTGGGTGTGTGCGAGAACACGGACGACGGTGCAGTATTTGCGGATACGCTCGAGTTCGCGTGCGGTGGACTTTCCGCCGTCCTCGGCGTGCTTCTTGGCATAGCGGGTGAAGGCCTTCTTCTTCGAGCGGTACCAGTTCTTGTAGAAGCGGCGTTTGACTGCGTCTGAGAGGTGGGAGGCCCAGACGGTGGTGAGGGTGCGTAGACCGCGAGGAGTTTCAACGTAACCGACGACACCGACGACAATGAGTGGTGGTGTCTCGATGATTGTAACTGCCTCGACGATCTCGCGCTTGTGCATCTCTGAAGTGCGCAAGTCAATGATTTAGTTTTGGGAGTCAAAATTTGGACAACGTACTGGATCCTGGTCGGTCGAGTTCGCGGACAATATGGGTCATACCAGCCTTGTAGCCCATGAATGCGGTTAGGTGGACAGGTTTTTTGGGATCATCCTGAGAAAATTGTTTAAAAACAATACTACTACGTCTATGTAGGGAAACAGACCCTTGGGAACGACTTGACCTTTCCCCGGTGGCGGGCAGCACGCTTACGGGGAAGGAAGCCAAGTGACCCGTGACGAGGTGCCTCGTACTATTTCAATCAAAAGTTATTCGAGTGCAGAGATACACCATGTTTCCTGGGACGAACCTTACGGTGACTTGAAAGGATTGAAACGATGAGCCTTTGTCAGTCAGACATAGATCCAGTCGACACTCACCTCATCTTGAGGGATCTTGAGGACTGGAGAGACTTGATGGATGGATGTGTCCTATGTTCGCATGGAAGTTGCCGGGGCTGTGGCGGTAAAACTGTACAGTTGCCATTCTCGGATTATGAGGTCCCTAAACAGGCGAGTTACAGCCTATTCCAAACAAGCGGGGGATTCTTCGCAGGTTCACTGCCTTTCGACCCACTTTCGTTGCACTTGAGTAATGGCCAACTCAGAACTCTTTCACATTGCCTCTGAAAGTACGTGTACGTGAGACGGTTGGGTTACATAAAGCAAAGACGCGTCGCGACGCGTCTGATGACGAAGTGTCACGTCGTGGGATGTCACACCCACCATACCACGGCATTGCACCATCCCACAACCAAGCGAGGCTGAGCCTGCTGCCTTGTTCTCTCCTCCCCGCGACATGGACACCGCAGACAACACTCTAAGAGACACGTCCCCATCCACAAAACAACTCACGAAACGTTCCACATTTACCTATGGTAGAGCCAGAAACGAGCACCGCGACATCCAGGGTGCCCTGCCAAATGCACAAATGGCTATCGAGCAACAAGAGCAGAGTGGGGGTGCCACTGCAGACAAGATTATGACGTCCGTCCAGCAGACACCACGACGCTCACCGCCCATCTCCTCTGACGACGACTCGGACAGCCCCGGAGTATCGTCTCGCTTTCAGTTCCACTTTAGGCGCCAGATGAAGGAGCTAGATGAAAAATTCGACAAGGGCGACGTGCACATCTCCCCGTCCTTACGTGCTAAATCATTGCTCCCATCGCCGTCGCTGGCTGAAGTCGCTGGGCCTTTGCCACAAGATCCAATGGCGGACGCCACATCCATTCCCTGTGACACGGATCGTGCCTCCGAGGACCCCTTCAGTGGCTCATTGTCATTACCAACTTCGCCGTCTCTACACCCCACGGTAGATTCATTTGATAATTCCCCACTCGTCACCAAGCGAGCACGAGGACGCACCAAACGACGGGTGACATCAGACTCTGAGCAGGACCCTCCTAGCGATTCATCCTCCGTTTCCCCAGTCCGTCATAGCATTAACACACCCCACCTTCATTCTCCACCAACGCCACCCACCTCCGAGTTCGAGATGTCCACGGTAAAGAAGAGCGGTAAAGCCAAAGGCAAGGCACCCGTTCGGGATGTTCAGCCCCTTCAGTTCAACAGTGAAGATCCCTCCGGAAGCGCCATATCGAGGTCAGAGAGCAAAGGAAAGCGAAGGGAAACCTCCACTCGTCTCAAGACAAAGGTGCACTCCTTTCTATATATCTTCCGTGTGCTGTTTGTTGACTTCCATGATGACAGGCACCAACTAAGAAAGAGCGTCGCCAGGCTAACATAGAATCAACACGCATTGCTGCCAGTCGCTCCATCAATGTTGCCCGTACAGACCAAGCAAAGTACACAAAGTCCGCATTTTTTGCACGCGTCCAGTTAAGGCCCTGTGGTTTTTGATTGCGTCAGAGTACTGACAGGGGTTCTTCCCAGACTCCTGAAGTCTGCCATCCAAACACCAAATACGACAATCCCTGTAGAGTTATCCTCGGATCCCATCGAGAAGTTTTCCTCTCCAAACTCAGCACAGGACAGTTTGTTCGGCAAACCTACGGGCCTTCTGGCACCACCGATTCTCGGTCCTGTTCACAGGGCAGGAACTCCTGCAAGTGACAAGCTACTCGCTGCTGCCGCGGAATCCTCTGACGAGGAAATGCCTACAATTGGAGACATTGCCCACCAGGAACGGGAAAGGCGCAAAGAGGAAGACATGCGACAAAGTCTGCAGGCGAAGAAGTTGGCACTATTGCAGAACAGAACAAGCGGTCCTTCAAATGTCGCTGAGGAAGACGACGATCTCGAAATTGTCAAGGACGACATGCACCTCGTCGCTCGTGAGGAGGCTGCGAAACGAAGAGCAGACAAGACCAAGCAGAGCCCCATTAAGAAGAAAGTGTTGTCTATGGCGATAGGCCCTAAGGGCGTGCCTAAGGCGTCCGACAGTCGCTCAAAGTCGGGGCTACCTCCGACGCTTTCTGAACAACACTTAAAACAGTTCGCGAAACCCACCTTTGTACGCAGTAAGGATGATAAAGAGCCCCTGACAAAGCAGCAGCTCGACCGCATGATAATGGAACAACACGAACGGGAGAAGTTGAAAATGATCAAACAGCGAGAAGACGAGTGGATGCAGAGAGGCGGGCGAGTTCTTCGGAAAGATGGTGGCGACGAAGCACAGACATCGCTCTCCCAGACACTTGGTGCTTATGCCGAGCAGGCACTGAAGGTGGAAGCGGATGATGCGGAAGGTACTGACGAAAGCGACGAAGATTATACACCCAGTCTCCGAGGTTCTGCAACCCCGGATCCACCAGACATGGGGGGCGATGAAACTGACACCATTCTAGGTCAGGAAGACAACAATGCAGCTTCAGACACGGCCGGCCAGCTAACAAACGAAGACGATGAACCCGTCCCGGTGGGCCGTAAGTCAGGCGTGCGCAGGTCTGCAAGGGTAGTCCTGGGTTCCGATGACGAGGACAGCGAGCAGCTTGGAATGCCAAGCTTGCTACTCGCAGGAGGTACCTCTGGAACCCGAGGCCTCTCAGAACACCGCGATTTGATGTCCTCCGCAGACTCACATACAGAAGATGAGAACGATAAGGAGAACAATACGAAGCTCATGTTCGATCGTAGCGAGGACAAGGAAAACAAGGCTGTTGTCCGGCATTCACCTATGTCGACACGGACAGCATCAGGATCGAGGATGGGTTCGCTCTTCCGTCTCGAAAGCGGTGTCCGGCCAAGTTTGTCAAATGTTTCTCTACCGACGGACTCGAACGACATGGTAACCTCCCCCAAGGAGACCATGAGATCCCCTCTGAAGGACCTCCCAAGGGAGGACGACGATCCATTCTCTTTCTCTCCATCTGCAGCCCAACTCCCTTTCACCGAACGTCTCCTTCAGAGTGGACATTCATCGCCACCTCGTACATCACCGTCCTTGAAGCAGGGTCTGGAGTCACCCGCAAGCTTACGGAGTGAACGTACCAGACGATTAAGCCAGGTCTCTTTCGAAGGGGAGAACGATGAGAACGATGTGCCTGGTTTCAAGCCGCAGATCCTTTTGCCATCGTTCATGGAGACAAACAAGAAGGGTAGTCCTGGGCCTTCGCTGGCACTCTTTAAACCCGTCAATGGGCTTTCGCAGTTTTTCTCGGTTAGTTTACATAGACTTCGTCGATTTCTGTTCCAGGTTTTGATGTCTTTGGACTTGCACAGGACGATGATACGGGGCCTCAGAAGCTTGCAAGTTCAAGTGGAAAAGAACTATCGTTAACGCTCGATGTAGGACTGCAACCTGCCTTGGAAATCAGTGGTACACTTCGTCGCAAGGCGGACATGATCTTTGAAAAGGAGCAAGAATACATTGTATCTGCCGCCCAGAAGGTGCAAAAACCAAAGGAAGTACTATACGTGAATGACCATGGGTACGGGTTGGAGAATAGCATCCATGGATTCAGATTGCTGACGGTCATCCAGATTCCTCACTCAAACGCGTCCCGAAGCGTCCAGTCCTGAGATTTATCGCATAGCGCCTTCACAGACTTCGACGTATCTTGGGACCCAGTTAGACCCTATCCAACAGATAGCAGAACGCACACCGCTTCGCACGCTGTCGTTCATGGCCATACAGTCCTCACCGGAACCTCAGTCGGGACCTCAGCCAAGGAAGCGTATCATCCGGCGCAATGAACTTGAGTCTGGGATTGCATCAGAGCCCGTAACTGCGGGTCCTTCCAAGGTCAATGCCTTCGACATTCTTGGAAAGGCCGCAAAAGTCGACAAGGTGCCAAAAGAGAAGCTAAAGAATTCTGAGTTTGTTGCCGCTGAGGCTGAAGAATCTGACGAGGACGAGATGCTCGGTTTTGGTGCTTCCAAGAAGGACGACGAGGGAGAGGAAGATGACGACGACCAAGACAAGGTCTTAGAGGGCCTTGTGGATGATGCCTCCATGGATGTGGAAACCGAACGACCCGATCTTGTACAAGAGAAGTTTAGGTACGTGATATGGACAACAGGGTAAACTATATGGTCAAACAGATGACTTTAGAGAACACGAGGCGGAAAACGATCAGCGGCTCGAAAAGTTCCATCAGGAGGTCGTAGAGGGCAAACACCGCAAGAAACGCCTAGGGCGCGGGGTTAACCTGGATGACGATAGTGACGAGGATGATGAGGAAGACCAGAATCGGCTGATTCGACGACGCATGAATAAGAAGCGGAAGATCGAAGGTGACAACCTCGAAGCCCTCGGTCAGATTGTTGCATGCCTAAGGAAAACACACACTGACGCCCCTACAGGCCAAAATGAAGAGACGCGGGCTTTCTATAACACGTATCACCAGGATTTGGTTGATGACGAGGACGACAACTTTAAACACTTGCAAGACGTTCCCATGGAAGACGATGGAGACGAGCCTGATCAGATGGAGTCCGTAACTGTTGATGAAATTCGCGAATGTGCCAGAAAGGTGGCGCGCAATCTGACAGTAAGAGGTTGTCAGTTGACGCTACACACACGGCCTCACTGATATATTACCAAAGGAGGTTAAACCATTGGATCCCACAGACACAAATTGGATTGAGCAACCTATGGACGATGATCAGAACGGTGTGAAGGTCAAAGTCGTAATGCAACGAGCGAACAGAACGGTGACGCGCCGGCCGAACCACGTCAATGTCGAATTCGACGCGGAGGTGAGTGGGTTGACCGTACCGATCAGGAATGGTCCTAAATACATCACAGCCACCGAAGCGATCCACTGAGAACGACCACCAGAAGGAGGCGTGGCGTTCATGGGCAAAAGATATGGCCCACCAGCACAAGGGCACGGGACGGTCAGCGAACGGGGCGGCCGTTACAGGACACGCGAAAGCGAAGAGTGGCGGTGGCTCTTTGAGATCAGCATCGACAGTCGGCGATGGCGCTGGGAGTTCGAAAGCAGGCCCTGGCAAATTGACCAAGGCACGGAGTATGTTATCAACAGTATCCGATAGGAGTAGTCGCTTTGGTTAGCGGTTTTGATTGCATGGAGGTTTTCTGTATGTATGTCATCATATTCGTATTCTTCAACTTCTTCAGTCCGCCATAAAATCCCAGAAAGATGAAACGAATATCGACAGTTCGAAGCCAATAGATGGGTAGGTGTATAGGTATAATGTAAAGCGAAGGGTAGAAATATGAATGGGTATGAAAGATACTGGCGAGATAAATAAAAATTTAGGCGTAAAGGAATCTCGAAGGGCGCGGTCGTTAGATATGGTGATAAGTTGCGTTCAATGATATTGTTTCCCTCCAAAGGATCTACCGAATCGTACCCAGGAGGAACGAGGACGAGCGGGTTGATTATGTGTGAAGATTCGTGGTTGGCGTGCGGGAACGGGGCTTCTGCGTTTGCGTGCGCTGGTTTGCATCTGTGCCAGGCGTCAGTACAATGGGTAGGTCGACCACTTGGCTCCTACTTTATGTCTCAGCATTATCAGTTTCGCCATACATGCGGGAGGACCTTTTTCTCTGAAAGGATTCCCTGGGTTGACCGTGACCACGTTAAAAACATTCGAGAGACATGGATAACTCAGCACATACTCGACGCGACGACTGCGAGCCCGGCCTCATGCGCGTCAAGGGTATCATCGCCTGCCAAGATAGCCGTTCTCACTGCTGGCGAGCAGAGACATAACAGCACAAGAGCGGTGAGGAAGGTAAAGACAAAGAGGGAAGACATAAAGGAGCCGATACAAGGCTTAGCAGTGGCGCACAGCACCGGGGAAGTGGACCTGGACGTCGCGCGTCGTGGCGAGGGCGGGCGAAGCGAGTCCTATGCGGTGTGTATGTATCTGGCCTGGTGGATTTGGCTGTGATGGGACTGCTCTATAACATGGCTTAGTCAGCTGCTTCTGATGGCTTCCCGAATAGGCAGTCATTGACATGGGACAGGCCTCATATCGTGAACGTCCATCTGTCTGATGTCCCAGCTGCTGTCGACGGCAGTCTTTGCGACAGCAGGTCTCACTTGCAAGGCCTTTCTCAACTCAGGTCTCTGCTCGATCACTGTCAGCAACCTCTCCGTATTGCTAGACGCTCTGCAATGCAAAATGAGGCGCAAATTGGGGCAAGGTGTGGTCACTGGTGCGTTTTGCTTTGCCTCGTGGGGCGCACAACCACACTCATTTGGAGGGTAGTTGCTAATCATTTATCCACGTACGTACTCCATCGAAGCGTTTGCCTTTCTCATCTCCCCAATACCTAGGCTGGACGACCCTATCGTATGGGGCGCACTCCCAGCGCGGTCCTATCTGAGCCCCGACACAAGACGGTGGGTGTTGGGCGCATCGGATATTCTATTCACTAATCCGTGAGTCGACGGAGATGGCAATATCTTCGAATTCGTCGTTCTTGACCCGCACTCCGGCCAGGAAGTGTTTTCTCTGCTCTTTTTCGTAATGGTCAGGTCATAGAAACCTTCCGTGGGAAGGGTGTTTTCCAGCCCGCGGTCGATACAGCAATAGACAAGCTTAACCAGGGTCACTGGGTCTGCTACCTTTTCCTTTGCTCGCAGCGGTTGCTCAATGCAGAGTTAGGTTCATCTCTTCTCGGAAGGCGCGGTCCGCCAGCCCGCTTGGTATCCCCAAACAAACGGCATAACACATCTAACGCGATTCAAATGGGGCGTGTGGGTGTTGCATCTCTTCTGTATAGGTATTGGGATTTATCTGAGCTGGTGCATGCAGCGGTCGCATTGTAATGGATGCCAACGTTCCACCACTCATAATACCCATGTGGCTGACTGGTACAAATCTCGCTGTTCTTCATCCCTTGTGAGACTTACCTCGGACCCAGGCTTCGATAAATTGATGCCGCAAGGCCGCCCATCTCCATATAAATGTTTCCCCAAGCTTGGCATAAAACTCGGAGTTGCATTTGGAGACCCAATACCCTCAGAAAGGATCTCTGCTCCTCTGGACGTCCTTCGACATGATGAGAGCACACAGAAACACAGTTCTATGAACACCCCTACTGTCAGTGAAGAATTACAGCTCAGAACAGTTGAAATTACCAGTGAAGAGTATCTTCAACAACATGCTATGCACAAAACCCAGGTGAATCGCATCCGAAGCGAGGTGACTGCTGTTATCCAATGTGCAGTTGAAGATCTGGGGAGGAAGATATCTGGTGATAAACTAGATGGCCCGCTGATCGACTAAATTAGTAGTATGTCCTTCAGTGAGAATACATCATTGTTGGGTATAGACAATGCCAATAGAGTGCACATGTGTATGTAATTCAAAAATGAAGCAGGAGTGGTTTAAGCAAGAATCTTCAACAACACATCACAAATAAGCACCTTAGCGTGAGACATCACTCGGTCACAGTCTGCCCAGGGCACTGAAGGAACTCGCCGATTACAGGTTCCCCCTCGTAGTACCAAGTGCACAATACCTTG
>Ga0307518_10000568_pt1 | contig 28041 bp, 22 predicted proteins | sample 25_EM_MG_FD_203889 | JGI IMG/M metagenome (GOLD analysis project Ga0307518, IMG submission 203889) | Populus trichocarpa ectomycorrhiza microbial communities from riparian zone in the Pacific Northwest, United States - 25_EM | ecosystem: Host-associated > Plants > Roots > Unclassified | place... | reverse complement strand
ATCGGCATCTCGACGTTCACCGAGATGTGCGGTCTCGCGCCGTCGCGGGTGCTCGGCTCGCTGGACTACGCGGCGGGCGGCTGGGAGCACGCGGAGATCCGGGTGCTGCCCACCGGCAAGATCGAGGTCATCACCGGCGCCTCCGCGCACGGACAGGGCCACGAGACGGCGTGGAGCCAGATCGTCGCCGACAAACTCGGCGTCCCGTTCGAGGACATCGAGGTCATCCACGGCGACACCCAGTCCTCGCACAAGGGCATGGACACCTACGGCTCCCGGTCGCTGGTGGTCGGCGGGATCGCGGTGGTCAACGCGGCGGACAAGGTGCTCGCCAAGGCCAAGCCGATCGCGGCGCATCTGATGGAGTGTTCCGAGGACGACCTCGAATTCTCGGCGGGCAAGTTCTCGGTCAAGGGCACGGATTCCTCGACGTCCATCCAGGACATCGCGTGGGCCGTGTTCTCGGCGCACAACCTGCCGGACGGCGTCGAGCCCTCGCTGGACTCGTCGGACACGTTCGACCCGGAGAACTTCTCCTTCCCGCACGGCACGCATCTCTGCGCGGCCGAGGTCGACACGGAGACCGGACGCGTGCGGTTGCGCTCCTACGTCTGCGTCGACGACGTCGGTGTCGCGGTCAATCCGCTGATCGTCGAAGGCCAGGTGCACGGCGGGCTCGCGCAGGGCATCGCGCAGGCGTTGTTCGAGGAGGCCGTCCACGACGAAGGCGGCACCCTGACCACCGGGACCTTCGCCGACTACCTGCTCCCGTCGGCGGCGGATCTGCCCAGTTTCACCACCGACCGCACCGAGACCCCGTCGACGACGAACCCGTTGGGCGCCAAGGGAGTCGGGGAGGCGGGCACGATCGCCTCGACCCCGGCGGTGGTCAACGCCGTCGTCGACGCCGTCCGGCATTTCGGGGTGAACGACATCGAAATGCCGTTGACCCCGATGCGGGTCTGGCACGCCATCCAGCACGGGTCGGCCGCCGCGGGCGGGCTGGGCTCGGAAGCCGGTGGCGGTCTCGGTTCGATCGACGCCACCGGAGGTGCCCAGTGATCCCGGCCCCGTTCGATTACGTCGCTCCGTCCACAGTGGACGAGGCGGTGACCGCGCTCGCCGAGGCGGGCGAGGACGCCAAGGTGCTGGCCGGTGGGCAAAGCCTGCTGCCGGTGCTGCGGATGCGGCTCGCCACGCCGACCACGCTGGTCGACCTCGGGAAGGTCGCCGAGCTGCGCGGCGTCCGCGAGGACGGCGACGCGCTGGTGATCGGCTCGATGACCACGCATTACGACGTCCAGCGGGACGCGATGGTCGCCGAGCACGCCGCGTTGCTCAAGGCCGCGACCGACACGGTGGCCGATCCGCAGATCCGCCATCGCGGCACGTTCGGCGGCGCCATCGCGCACGCCGATCCCGCCGGTGACCTGCTGGCGCCCGTGCTCGCGCTCGGCTGCGAACTCGTCGTCGCCGGGCCGGGCGGGCGGCGGACGGTGGCCGCGGCGGACTTCTTCCAGGACATGTTCACCACCGCGCTCGCCGCGGACGAACTCCTGGTCGAGGTCCGGGTCCCGAAGCACACCGGCTGGCACGCCCACTACGAGAAGTTCAACCGGGTCGCGCAGGCGTGGTCGATGGTCGCGGTCGCGGCCTGCGTCCGCACCGAGGCGGGCACCATCGAGGAGGCGCGGGTCGCGCTCACCAACATGGGCTCGACGCCGGTGCGGGCGGCCGGGGTCGAGGAGGCGCTGGTCGGCTGCGCGGCCACCGCCGAGGCGATCCGCGGCGCCGCCGAACGCGCGGCCGAGGGCACGAACCCCACGGCCGACGGCAACTCCGACGTCGAATACCGGCAGCACCTCGCGCGGGTGCTGACCGGCCGCGCGGTTCTCGCCGCCGCGGGCTCCTAGAGAGAAGGGAGGTCGGCCCGTGCGGCTCGACCACGAATTCACCGTTCCCGCCCCGGTCGGCGAGGTCTGGAAGGCCGTCGTCGACCCGGAACGGGTGGCGCCGTGCATGCCGGGCGCCACCGTCACCGAGGTCGACGGGGACGCCTTCAAAGGCACGGTGAAGGTCAAGCTCGGGCCGATCTCCCTGCTCTACAAGGGAACCGGCCATTTCGTCGAGAAGGACGCCGACGCCAAGAAGGTGGTGATCAAAGCCGCGGGCAAGGACGCCCGAGGGGCGGGCACGGCGTCGGCGACGGTGACGCTCACCCTGACCGAGAAGGACGGCGTCACCCATGGCGCCGTCGCCACCGAACTGGCGGTCACCGGTAAGCCGGCGCAGTTCGGGCGGGGGATGATCTCCGAGGTCGGCGGCAAGATCCTCGACTCGTTCGCGGAGTGCCTGTCCGGCAAACTCGGCACTCCTGAGCCTGAGAAGCCCCAGGAACGCCCGCCGTTGCAAGCGGTCAAGCCGGTGACGGAGGGCGAAGCCATCGATCTGATGGAGTACGCGGGCGAGTCCGTGGTCAAACGGGTGGCTCCGGTGCTGGTGGTGCTCGCCGGGGTGCTCCTCGTCGTCGCCATCGTGCGGGCTGTGACGCATCGCGCGAAATAGCCGGGGCCCGCCACCGTTGAACCCGGTATGAAGGCGGATCACGAAGTCGACGTGGCGGTGATCGGGGCGGGCCAGGCGGGTCTGTCGGCGGCGTATCACCTGCGCCGCGCGGGATTCGCCAACGAGGCGGGTTTCGTCGTGCTCGACCACGGCAAACGGCCCGGCGGCGCGTGGCAATACCGGTGGCCCTCGCTGGTCGTCGAGAAGGTCCACGGCATCTACGACCTCCCCGGGATGGCCTTCGGCACCCCGGACCCGAAGCTGCCCGCCGCCGACGTCGTCTCCGAGTACTTCGGCCGCTTCGAACGTACCTACGACCTCCCGGTCCATCGTCCGGTCGATGTCTTGTCGGTGAGCGCCGACGAAGATCGGCTGATGGTGGCGAGCGCGGCGGAGACCTGGGCCGCGCGGGCGGTGATCAGCGCGACCGGTACCTGGGACCGGCCGTTCTGGCCGCACTATCCCGGGCAGGAGACCTTCCGAGGCCGTCAGCTGCACACCGCCGACTACACCGGCGTCGAGGACTTCCGCGGGAAGCGGGTCGTCGTGGTCGGCGGTGGTTCGTCGGCCGTCCAGTTGCTGCTGGAGATCGCGCCGTTCGCGCGCTCGACGCGCTGGGTGACCCGGCGCCCGCCGGTCTGGCGCGAAGAGCCGTTCAGCGAGGACTGGGGCCGTGAGGCCGTCGCGAAGGTCGATCGTCGCGTCCGCGAGGGCCTGCCGCCGGAAAGCGTCGTCAGCGTGACCGATCTGGCCGTGACCCCCGAAGTGCGCGCGGGGCTCGACGCGGGGATCCTCGACCGCCGCCCGATGTTCCACCGGATCACGCCGGACGGCGTGGAGTGGGCGGACGGCACCTTCGAGCCCGCCGACGTCATCCTGTGGGCCACCGGGTTCCGCGCCGCGATCGACCATCTCGCGCCGCTGCACCTGCGCGCCACCGGGGGCGGGATCCGGATGGACGGCACCCGCGTCGTCGCCGAACCGCGGCTGCACCTGGTCGGCTACGGCCCGTCCGCCAGCACCGTCGGCGCGAACCGGGCCGGCCGCGCGGCCGTCACCGAGATCCGGCGCCTGCTCGGACGCTGAGCCGGTTGGCGGAGCTGAGGTTTGTCTGGAAAGTGGCCATAGGCGTGAACCCGCCCCGGCCGAAGGCCCCGCTATCGCGGTGGCAGGGCGCCTTTCCTGTCAACGTGACAGGTTCGACCAGGTCACGCCCTGCCGACGTCGATCGCGGATGCGGGTTCACCTACAAGCACTGAGCCGGTCGAGGATCGCGGCCAGACCGGCTGGCCGTCGGAAGAATCCGGCGTGGCTGCTTTCGAGGTCGTGGACGTCGAACGGGTTGTCCGGAGTGAGCGCGTCACCCTCGGCGATGTAGCGGTCCTGCACGGCGAGCGGCATGGACCGGTCGTCGATCAGCCGCACGAACGTATGCGGGATCCGGCCCCAGGAATCCTTGTCGGCGCGGTGGTCCCACTCCTGACCGGTCAGCCAGGACACCTCGTCCGGCTGGCTCGTGACGACGACCTGGAGGAACTCCTCCTCGGTGAGTTCGGCGGAGATGGCCTTCCGCAGCGCGTCGCGCCGGGCACGGTCGGCGCCCCGCCAGTTGATCCGGACGAACCCCTGACGCGCCGGGTCACCGACGAAAAGGGGCGCCATCGCGGAGAAGAAATCGCCGGAAGCCCATTCGGGCGACATCGCGTACTCGCCGGGATGACGGTCCACCGGGCACTGGGCGGCGACGTAGACGACCCGGTCGATCAGCTCGGGGATCGCGTTGGCGGCGGCGGTCACCGGGAGTCCGCCGAAACTGTGCGCGACGAGGACGACGGGGCCGTGGTGACGCACCCGCTGGACCGCATCGACGACCGGCCGGACGAAGTCGTCCGCGGTCACGTCGCTCATCACCGACGGTTCGGCCGCGAAGGTTTCGAGGTCCTGTTCGTGATAGGCCCTGGTGAAACCCGCGCCCCTGCCGGGGAGATCGATCGCGAGCGTCCGATGCCCGCGCAGCGCCATTTCCCGCTGAGTGGCCGTCCAGCCGTGTGCCGAACTTCCCGAACCGTGCACGAAGACGAAAGTGGGAATCATGCGTTCGATTGTGGCGGAAATCGAGCGTTCGAAGAGGGCGGTCGCCCCAAAGGGTGGCAAAGAAGGGACGGCCGGGCGTTCTCGTTTATCGGCCGGTATCTCGCGAAGGCCGCGTCACTCCTGTGGCAAGGGAAATGAAAAATCACGGAATTCGCACTGGGGGATGAGCATGCCACCGATCGACAGCCTCGCACCGCCGCATCGGATCCGTTCCGGCACCTGCCTCACGGATCTGCTCGGGCATATCTCGGATACGCGACCGGAGGCGGTCGCGGTCGTCGACGGCGACCGGGAAATGACCTTTCGCGAACTCGAAGAAGCGAGCACGGGACTCGCCGCGTATCTCGCGGATCTGGGAATCGGCGCGGACGACACCGTCGGCCTGCACGTGGAGCCCTCCGCGGACCTGATGATCGGCGCGTGGGGCATTCTCGCCGCGGGCGCCGCTTATCTGCCGTTGTCCCCGGAATATCCGGAAGACCGGCTGCGGTACATGCTCGAAGACAGTGGTACCGGAGTCGTCGTGACGCAGCCGCATCTCGCCGGACGGCTGGCCAGGCTGGTGCCCGCCGGGACACGGATCGTCTCGGTGACCGACGTCGGCAGCGCGACCGAAGCGCCGCGCGGCCCGCGGCCGGACTCGCTCGCGTACGTCATCTACACCTCCGGCAGCACCGGGAAACCGAAGGGCGTGATGATCGAGCACCACAGTGTCGTGTCGCAGCTGCGCTGGCTGCGGGCCTGCGGTCACCTGGACGCGGACGTCACGGTGCTGCAGAAGACGCCGATGAGCTTCGACGCCGCGCAATGGGAGATCCTCGCGCCCGCCGCCGGCGCCCGCGTGGTGATGAGCGCGCCGGGGAGTTTCCGGGATCCCGAAGCCCTGATCGACACGGTGGTGAAGCACGGCGTCACGACCTTGCAGTGCGTCCCGACGCTGCTGCAGGCGTTGCTCGACACCGAACGCCTCGCGACCTGCACCACGCTGCGGAAACTGTTCTCCGGCGGTGAGGCGCTTTCCCGGCGCCTGGCCAAGGATCTCGCCGGTGAGCTGCCGTCGGCACGGCTGATCAACCTCTACGGGCCGACCGAATGCACGATCAACGCGACCGCGCACGTCGTCGACCCGGACACGATCGACGAGAGCGCCGGAACGGTCCCGATCGGCGTTCCGGTCGACGACACCGAGTGCTTCGTGCTCGACGCCGCCTTGTCCCCGGTCGACATCGGGGAGACGGGCGAGCTGTACATCGGCGGTGTGCAGCTCGCGCGGGGCTACCTGAACCGGCCGGAACAGACGTCCGAGAAGTTCGTGCCGAACCCGTTCGTGCCGGCCGGACGGCTGTACCGCACCGGGGACCTCGTCCAGTGGAACCCGGACGGCACCCTCCAGTTCGTCGGCCGCGCCGACAACCAGGTCAAACTGCGCGGCTACCGGGTCGAGCTGGACGAGATCGCGGTGGCGATCGAGGAGCACACGTGGGTGCGCCGGGCCGCCGCGGTGGTGACCGACGACGCGCGGACCGGCTCGAAGGCGCTCGTCGCCTGCGTGGAGCTGAATCCGCGCGAAGCCGCGGTGATGGATCAGGGCAACCACGGCGGGCACCACCAGTCGAAGGCCAGCAAGCTGCAGGTCAAGGCGCAACTGTCGAATCCCGGCGTCCGTGACCTCGCGGATCGCCCCGCTGTCGCGTTGCCGGGCAAGCGGGAGACCGCACTTCAGCGGCGGGAAGTCTTCGCCCGCAAGACGTATCGCTACTACGAGGGAGGCGAGGTCACCCGCGACGACCTCGCCGCGCTCCTGGCACCGGGGTCCGTCGTCACGCGTTCGCGCGAACCCGGCGAGCTCGCGTTCGCCGAACTGGGTGAGCTGTTGCGGTGGTTCGGCCGGTTCCGCAGCGACGAGCGGCTGCTGCCGAAGTACGCGTACGCCTCGCCGGGCGCGCTGTACGCGACGCAGCTGTACTTGGAGACCAGCGGTCTCGACGGTCTCGGCGCCGGGCTGTACTACTACCACCCGATCGACCACACGCTGGTCCGGATCGGCGCGAGCACGGGTACCGGGCATTCGGTGCACTTCATCGGCCGCACCGGCGCCATCGAACCGGTCTACAAGAACAACATCCGCGAGGTCCTCGAGTTCGAGACGGGCCATATGGTCGGGGTGTTCGAGGAGATCCTGCCCGGATACGGCCTCACGATCAGCCCGACGGCGTCCGATCCCGCGGTCTCCGCGCGGGCCGGTGCCGCCGCCGAAGACCACTACCTCGGCACGTTCTCCTTGCACGCCAACGACGGTGCGCGCCGGCGGGACGACATCGAGCTGTTCGTGCAGGCCCATCCAGGCCGCGTCGAGGGCCTGCCGGCCGGCACCTACCGCTGGCGCGGCGGGGACTTCGAACGGATCTCCGGCAACCTGATCGAGGCCAAGCACGTCATCGCGATCAACCAGCAGGTGTACGGACGCGCGTCCTTCGGTATCACCGCGGTGAGCCGCACCGCCGACGAGCGGCTCGAGTACATCGGCCTCGGCGCGAAACTGCATCACTTGCAGCGCAACGATTCCGGGTTCGGTTTCATGTCATCGGGCTACAGCTCGAAGAGCGGTCACCCGCTGCCCGCCGCCCGGCGGATCGACGACATCCTCGCCGGGCAGGGGATCGCCCCGGGGCCGTCGTACTTCTTCCTCGGCGGCAAGGTGAGCTCGGAGCAGGTACGCAGCGAGGGTATGCGCGAAGACGCCGTGCACATGAAGGGCCCGGCGGAGATCATCCGCGACGAACTCGCGACCACCCTGCCGGACTACATGATCCCGAACCGGGTGCTGGTGCTGGACGCGTTGCCGTTGACCGCCAACGGAAAGGTCGACGCGCACGCGCTGGCGGAGACCGACGCCGTCCGCTGCGCGAGCGGAGGCGCGCCGTACGTCGCTCCTTCGACGAGCCACGAACGGTGGCTGGCCGGGGTGTGGGGAAAGGCACTGAACTACGACGACGTCTCGGCGCGCGACGACTTCTTCGCCGCGGGCGGCAACTCGTTGACCGCGGTCTCCCTGGTGAACCGGATCAATCGCGAGTACGGCACCCGGTTGCCGCTGCAGGTCGTCTTCGAATGCCCGAAGCTGGCCGACCTGGCCGCCCGCATCGGCGGGGACTCCGCCGAGCCGTCGTCACGGCTGGTCCCCTTGGCGTCCGGCGGTGGTCACCCGGTGTTCTGCTGGCCCGGCCTCGGCGGCTATCCGATGAACCTGCGGTCGCTGGCTTCGGAAGGCGGTCTGGGGCGGCCGTTCTACGGCGTGCAGGCCTACGGGATCAACGACGGCGAGACGCCGTACGCCACCGTGGAGGAGATGGCGAAGGCCGACGTCGCCGAGATCCGGCGCGTCCAGCCGGAGGGGCCGTACACGCTGTGGGGCTACTCGTTCGGCGCGCGGGTGGCCTTCGAAACGGCGTGGCAGCTGGAACAGCAGGGGCAGCGGGTGGCCGATCTGCTGCTGATCTGCCCGGGCAATCCCGAGGTCGGGGGCGGCGGGGAGCGGGTGGCGAGCTACGCGAACCCGGCGTACCTGACGATCCTGCTGTCGGTCTTCCTCGGGTCGATCTCCGGGCCGGAAACGGTGGCTTGCCGGGAAACCGTGCGCGACGAAGACGGCTTCGTGGCCTTCGTGGCGAAGCTGCTGCCCGCGCTTGGCGAGCAGTTGATCCGGCGCATCGTGCGAATCGTCGAGGAGACCTACGAGTTCGACTACACCTTCCGTGAACTCGCGCGGCGGCGGATCGCGGCCCGGGTGACGCTGTTCAAGGCCCACGGCGACGACTACTCGTTCGTCGAGAACAGCTCCGGGTACTCGGCCACACCCCCGGAGGTGGTCACGCTCGAAGGCGATCACTACAGCGTCCTCAAGGAGAACGGGGTCGCCGAACTGGTTTCGGCGATCCGTGCCCGGCTGAGCTAAGGAGAAGCGCCAGTGCCCGACTCCCTCGGTCCCCGCCTCAAGGTCGGCGTCGTCGTCCCGTCCACCAACACCTCGGCGCAGCCGGAACTGGACGCGCTGCGCCCCGACGGCGTCACCAACCACATCGGCCGGATGGTGATCGACGACGACCCGATGGTCGACGAACCGGGATTCGAGCACGTCATGCACGGGATCCGGCGGTCGACGGGGCCGGCGATCCGCGGTGTCGTCGGCTGCGACCCCGGCTGCGTGATCATCGCGGTCTCCCCGGAAAGTCATTGGGAGGGAACGGAGGCGCACGGCCATGTTCTCCGCGCGATGCGGGAGACCGCGGGCGGCCGTCCGGTGACGATGAGCCCGGACGCGATCAACGCCGCGCTCACGGCGCACGGCGTCCGCCGGATCGCGGTCGTCACGCCGTACCTGCCGGTTGGCGACGATCCGGTCCGCCGCTTCTTCGGCGACAACGGCTACGACCTGCTGCGCGTCCACGGTCTCGGCATGCCCAGCCCGGCCAAGATCTCGCACATCTCCGAGACCGCGCTCCGCGACGCGGTCAAGGAGATCGACCACGCCGACGTCGAAGCCATCGTGCAGGTCGGCACCAACGTCGCCATGGCGCGGCTCGCGGCGGCCGCCGAGTTCTGGCTCGGCAAACCGGTCCTCTCGAACAACGTCGTCCTGTATTGGCACGCCCTGCGGCAGAACGGTGTCGCAGATCGCGTGCCCGGCTTCGGCTCCCTGCTGGCGGAACACTGACCGGTATTTGACTGATCGTTACAGAACGTGGGATGCTGGTCGGCATGCCCCGCCCCAAGGGTTTCGATCCCACCGAGGTGCTCGACGCCGCGGTCGGCACGTTCTGGCGCAAGGGATACGCCGCCACGTCGGCCCAGGACCTGGTCGACGGCACCGGGCTCGGGCGGGGCAGCCTGTACAACACGTTTTCGGGCAAGCAACAGCTGTTCAGTCAGGCGCTTCGCCGCTACGAGGAGACGTCCGCCACCCGGGTCGAGGAGATGCTGGCCGCGCCGGGGACCATCCGGGCGCGGATCAGACGTGTCCTGATGGACGTCGTCGACGACGAGCTGGACTCGTCCGACGCGCATCGCGGCTGCCTGGCGGTCAACGCCGCCCTCGAACTCGGCGGAATCGACGACGAGGTCACCGCCCGCGTCCGCCACAACTTCGAGCGCGTGGAGAACGCGTTCCACGCCGAGTTCGCCGCCGCCCGGGAACAGGGCGAGATCGGCGGCGAGCGGGATCCGAGGGCGTTGGCGCGGTTCACCCTCGCGTCGATGTACGGCCTGCGCGTGCTGGGCAAGACCGCGGACCGGCAGGCGCTCGTCCAGGTAGTCGAAACCACCATCCAGGCGTTGTGATGTTCCAGGTTTCGTGACAGGACCCCAGTGAGCACACGGATTTCTTTTGTTCTAGTTCTTTAACGAGCATTCCACTATCGGCAAGGAGCAGGCAACTCATGACGGAGACCGTCGCGGTGCTCGGCACCGGAATCATCGGCGCCCCGGTCGCGCGCAACCTGAGCAAGGCCGGGTTCGCGGTCCGGGCCTGGAACCGCACCGCTGCGAAGGCCGAAGCCCTCGCCGAGCACGGTGTCGAGGTCGCCGGGAGCGCCGCGGAAGCCGTCGAGGGCGCGCCGGTCGTGATCACGGTCCTCACGGACGGCCCGGCGGTGCTGGCGGCGATCCGCGCGGCCGCCCCCGCCGCGGGCACGATCTGGGTGCAGCTCAGCACCGTCGGCGACGCCGTCGACGAGCTGGCCGCGTACGCCGACGAGCAGGGTCTCGTCTTCGTCGACGCTCCGGTGCAGGGCACCCGCCAGCCCGCCGAACAGGGGCAGCTGATCGTGCTGGCGGCAGGCGCGACCGACGTTCGCGAGACCGTCCAGCCGCTGTTCGACGCGATCGGCAAGCGCACGCTGTGGGTCGGCGAAGACGGCCGCACCGGCGCGGCGAGCAGGCTCAAACTGGTGCTGAACACGTGGGTGATCGCGCTGACCCACGGCGTCGGTGAGGCGCTGGCGCTGGCCGAAGGGCTCGGTGTCGACCCGCGGCACTTCGTCGACGTCGTCACCGGTGGCCCGATGGACAACGGCTACTTCCAGGCCAAATCCGCCGCGATCCTCAAGAACGACTACACGACCGCCTTCTCGGTCGACAACGCCGAGAAGGACGCCCGGCTGGTGCTGGCGGCCGCGGCCCGCGCGGGCGTCCGGATGGACGCCGTCGAAGCCGGGCGAGCCCGCTTCGCCCGCGCGTCCGAGGCCGGACACGGCGACGAGGACATGGCGGCCGGCTACTTCGCCAGCTTCACCGACCGCGTCTAGAGGAGACGTAAGGCAAACATGGCGTGTTGCATGCCGAGGGCTCGTCTGCGGGACCTGACCTGCCCCTCGTAACTGTCCACAAAGGACGCCAGCTGTGCCATTTGCGTCCGATTTGGGCGCTTTGTGTGGCGGTCGTGAGTGTCAATGATCGTTCTAACCCTCTTTACCACTCACGACCCCCGTGAGAACCGGACATCATGACAACAACCGGATGTGTGATCGGCGCACGTTGTCCCTTGTGGACACTTTGCGCCGGTGCTCTCTAGGCCGGTCATCTCATCGCGAAGTCGGCGAAGGCGGCCGGCGCTGCAGCACCCGAAACCCCACTCGCGACCACCTGTACCGACCAGGGCTGAAAGCTCCCGTCTTCGCATCAGACTCGGCGAAGGGAGCCTTCAGCCCACCGCGGACCCCGCCCACGAACCTGACACGTTTGCCTTACCCCTCAATAGTCCTCTAAACGCGGTCGGTCAGGTACCGGACCTGGGTCGCCTTCCCGCGCTCGATCCCCTCCCTTCCCGAGAGGTGTTCCGGAACGCCGACTTCCCACCAGGCGCCGGCCTCGGTCCACGCGTCCGGCCTGGTCCGCACCACGACCACCGCCGGCCGCTTTTCGGCCACCGCGGCTTCCCGTGCCTTCGCGTAGGCCGCGCGCACGTCGTCCACAGTGGACGCCGGGAACACCGCGCACCCCAGTGACTCCGCATGCCGCGCGAAGTCGACGCGAGGGGGAGCGGCGTGCGCGCTCCGGCAGTCACCGAGGAGGTTGTTGAACGGTTTACCGCCCTGTCCCTCTTGCAGTCGCGCGATGACCGCGTAGCCGTCGTTATCGCAGACCACCGCCACGAAGGGATGCCCGGCGAAGGCGGCCGAGAACAGCTCCGAGTTCAGCATCAGGTACGAACCGTCGCCGAGTATCGTGGTGACCAGGCCCTCGGTATGCGCCATCGCCGCACCCCAGGCACCCGCGAGCTCGTAGCCCATGCAGGAGAACCCGTACTCGACGTCCATGCTGATCTCGCCCGAGCCGCGCCAGCCGCCGATGAGTTCGCCCGGCATCCCGCCGGACGCGGTCATCACGTAGTCGTGCGGCTCGGAGAGATCGTTGACCGCGCCGACGACCTGGGCATACGTCGGCACGTCGCCGGAAACGGCGCGCAGGGTGTCGATATGCGCGTCCCAACGGCCGCGTTCCGCCGCGGCACGCTCTGTCCACAGTGGATCGACACGCCAGTTTTCGATCTGGGCGGACAGATCCACGAGACCCGCGTCGGCATCGCCCACGACGGCCAGCGCGCCGTGCTTGACCGCGTCGAACCGGGCGGCGTTCAGCGTGATCAGCCGGACGCCGGGGGAGAACACCGTCCAGGACGCCGTGGTGAAGTCCTGCAAACGCGTGCCGACGGCCAGCACGACGTCGGCCTCGGCGGCCAGCACGTTCGCCGACGTGGAGCCCGTGACCCCGAGCGGACCGGCGTACAGGGGATGGCCGTGCGGCACGAGGGTGCGTCCCGCCGTCGTTTCGGTGACCGGGATACCGTGCCGCCCGGCGAAGGCCAGCGCGCGCTCGCCCGCGCCGGAATACCGGACACCGCCGCCGAGTACCAGCAACGGTTTCCGCGCCGCCCGCAGCGCGCCCGCCGCCTCGGTGAGCGCCCGGCGATCGGGCCGCGGCCGCTGCGGACGATGGGTCACCGGCTCGAACAACGCCTCCGGGAAGTCGAAGGTCTCCGCCTGCACGTCCTGGGGGAGCGCCAGCGTCACCGGCCCCGCGTCCGCCGGGTCGGTCAGCACCCTGGCGACCTGCGGCAACGTCGAAAGCAGCTGCTCGGGCCGGGTGATCCGGTCGAAGTACCGGCTCACCGCGCGGAAGGCGTCGTTGACCGTGGCCGTCGGATCACCGAAATGCTCCACCTGCTGCAGCACCGGATCCGGGGCGCGGCTGGTGAAGGTGTCGCCGGGGAGCAGCAGCACCGGCAGCCGGTTCGCGTGCGCGACCCCGGCCGCGGTGACCATGTTCAGCGCGCCGGGCCCGATCGACGACGTCACCACGCCGACCTGGCGCCGATGTGTCGCCTTGGCGTAGCCGACCGCCGCGAGCGCCATGCCCTGCTCGGTCTGCCCGCGCCACAAGGGAAGTTCGTCGCGGTACTCCTCCAGCGCGGTGCCGAGACCGAGGACGTTGCCGTGCCCGAAGATCGCGAACACCCCGGGGAACAACGGGACCTCCCGCCCGTCCAGGGTTTCCGACCGCTGCGCGAGCAGCCAGCGCACCAGGGCCTGTGCCGTGGTCAGCTTCATGAGACCCGCCCTTCGTGGCTCGTGACCGGGCAACGCGGGTCGAGTTCCTGGTTGTTCCACGTCTCGCGGACCCAGCCGTGCGCGGGGTCGTCGCAGAACGCCATCGACCGCTCGTCGGCGGGCCCGGCCAGGACGTTCAGGTAGTACATCGGATAGCCCGGCGCGGCGACGCAAGGACCGTGATAGCCGCGCGGGATCAGGAAGACGTCCCCGTCCCGGACCGCGACGTCCTCGTCCAGCTCACCGTCGGCGGTGTACGTCCGGTGCAGGCCGAACCCTTCGCGGGACGGGGTCACACCGTCGCGGCCGGCGATGCGGAAGTAGTAGATCTCCTCGTTGACCACCTCGCATTCGGACACTTCGTCGTGTTTGTGCGGCGGATACGACGACCAGTTGCCGCCCGGGGTGATCAGCTCGCACGCGTTCAGCTTGTCCGCGTGGTCCCAGACGCCGGGTACGCCGAAGTTGGTGACCTGCCTGGTCGCCTGCCCCGCTCCGCGCACCTCCACCGGCACGTTTTCGGCCGGTCCGTAGCGCGGTTCGAGGCGGCGGCCGCAGCGGGCCATCGGCAGCGCGACCTCGATCCCCGCCGCTGTCGACAACTCGACTTCGGCGTCGCGCGGCACATAGGCGAAATCCGTGACCCGGGTGAACACGGAGTCCCGCCCCGCCAGCTCGAAGACCTGCCCGTCGACCCGGACCGTGCACGACCCCGCCAGCGGCAGGACGAACGCTTCGTACTCGCCCGTGCGCACCACCCTGGACTCACCGGCGGCCAGCGAAAGGATCCGCAGGCCGCTGTAGCTCCAGCCCGCCGAGTCCGGGGTGAGCCGGACCGGGTCCCGCTCGTCCGAAAGCGTCCCGAGTGGACGGTGCAGCTTGCTCACAGCAACTCCTCGATCTCGTCGGCGGTGGGCATGGCGTCGGCGCAGGCGAGCCGGGAGGCGACGAGCGCGCCCGCCGCGTTGGCGTAGGTGGCGATGCGCACCGGATCCCAGCCGGACAGCAGGCCGTGGATCAGCGCGCCGCCGAAACCGTCCCCGGCACCGAGCCCGCAGACGACCTCGACCCGCTGCGGCGGCACGGTCCAGCGTCCCTCGGCGGTCGCCACCAGCACACCTTCCGCGCCTTTCTTGATCACCGCCAGTTCGACGCCCCTGGCCAGCATCCGCGACGCGGCCTCGTCGGGATCCGCCGTGCCGACGGCGACCTCCGCCTCGGTGCGGTTGCCGACCGCGACCGTGACGTGGTCGAGCATCCAGCCGATCTCCTCGTGCGCCGTCTCGGTGTCCGGCCAGAACATCGGCCGGAAGTCGAGGTCCAGCACGGTATGCGACCGGCGTCCGCGCCGTTCGAGCATCTTGCGCTGGGTGCCGCGGGCCGGTTCGACCGAGACGCCGGTCCCGGTGACCCACAGCAGCGGAACGGATTCCACGACGTCCCAGGGCACATCGTGCTCGTCGATGGTCAGATCCGGGGCGATCGGGGACCGGTAGAACAGCAGTGGCGGATCCGCGGGCGGGTCCAGCGAGCAGAACACCACCGGCGTCTGCAATCCGGCCGACGTGCCGACGTGCTCGGGGGAGACGCCGAACTCCCGCAGCGCCTGCCGCACGTACTCGCCGAAGCCGTCCGGGCCGACCTTCGTCAGCACCGACGTCGAGCGGCCGAGCCGCGCGGCGGCGACCGCGACGTTGGTCGCGGTGCCGCCGAGCGATTTGGCGAAGGTGCTGACCCCGGCCAGCGGCACGCCGCTCTGCTCGGGGTAGAGATCCACCCCGACCCGGCCGACGGTCAGTGCTTCGAGAGCGGTCATGAAGGGGACTCCGCGGCTCGCAATTCGTGTTCGAGGGCTTCCAGTTCCGCGCCGCCGGCCATCTGCCTGGTCAGTTCGGCCAGGTCGATCTCGGACTTCTCGTAGGCGCCGAGCGAGACGCCCCGTTTGAGCAGCAGGAAGCGATCGGCCACCGGATACGCGTGATGCGGGTTGTGCGTGATCAGCACGACGCCGAGCCCGCGATCACGGGCCTGCGCGACGTACTTGAGCACGACCCCCGCCTGCTTGACGCCCAGCGCGGCCGTCGGCTCGTCGAGGATCAGCACCTTCGCCCCGAAGTGCACGGCCCGCGCGATGGCGACGCACTGGCGCTCCCCACCGGAGAGCGTGCCGACCGGCTGCTCGACGTCGCGCAGGTCGATGCCCATGTCGGACAACGCCTTCTTGGTCGTCTCGCGGCCCTTCTTCCGGTCCAGCGCGCGGAAGGGGCCGAAACCGACCGTCGGTTCGGAGCCGAGGAAGAAGTTCCGCCACACGCTCATCAGCGGGACGACCGCGAGATCCTGGTACACCGTCGCGATCCCGCGATCGAGCGCTTCACGCGGTGAGGCGAACTTGACCGGCTCGCCCTCGACCAGGAACTCGCCCCGGTCGTGCTGGTGGACGCCCGCAAGGATCTTGATCAACGTGGACTTCCCGGCGCCGTTGTCGCCGAGCACGCAGGTGACCTCGCCCGCATTCACCACCGTGGAGACGTCGCGCAACGCGATCACGCTGCCGTAGGTCTTGCCGACGTCCTTCACCTCGAGGAGACGACTCATCGCCGGACCCTTTCCGCTCGCCGCCGGAAGGCGTTGTTGACCAGGACCGCGGACAGCAGCATCACGCCGAGGAACAGCATGAACCAGTCGCTGTCCCAGCGGGCGAACACGATGCCCTGCCGTGCCATACCGAAGATCAGCGCGCCGATGGCGGCGCCGATCGCCGAACCGAACCCGCCGGTCAGCAGGCAGCCGCCGATCACGGCCGCGATGATGTACTGGAATTCCAGCCCGATGCCCTGATTCGCCTGGACGCTCGCGAACCGCAGGATGTTGATCGAGCCGACCAGCCACGCGGCGAGCGCGGTGGTCATGAACAGCATGATCTTGGTGCGTACCACCGGCACCCCGACCGCGCGCGAACTCTGCGCGGAGCCGCCGACGGCGAAGATCCAGTTGCCGAAGCGGGTTCGCACCAGCAGCCAGGCCGCCAGCACGGCGAACCCGATCCACCAGAGGATCGAGATCTGGAACGCCGTCCCGCCGATGTCCACAGTGGACGCGAAGACGAAGCCGGCGGACTCGTAGCCGTCGGTCGAGCGCATCCCGGACACCTGGACGGTGCCGGTGACCAGCCGGGTGACGCCGAGATTGAGGCCCTGCAAGGCGAGGAAGGTGCCTAGGGTGACGATGAAGCTGGGCAACCCGGTGCGCATCACCAGCCAGCCGTTGAACGCGCCGACCGCGAGGGCGAAGACCAGCGACGCGAACAGCGCGAGCCAGACGTTCCAGCCGGCCTGCGTCGCCAGTGTCGCGGTGACGAGCGCGGTGGACGCCGTCATGACACCGGCGGAGAGGTCGAACTCGCCGCCGATCATCAGCAGGGACACCGCGACCGCCATGATGCCGAGCGTCGAGGCGTCGTCCAGCCAGGTCGCCACGCCGCTGCCGCTGAAGAACTGGTCGGTGACGACGGTGAAGAACAGGAAGACGACGACGGCGCCGAGCAGCGCGCCGATCTCGGGCCGGACGACCAGCCTGTCCAGGAACCGCGGTTTCGCGATCCGTTCGTCGAGGGTGGTGGTTGTCATCGCGTGCCCCTTTGCACGTACTGGCCGACGGTGTCCACAGTGGATTTGTCGACCAGGTCGGGCCCGGTGAGCACCGGCTTCCCGCCGCCGACGACGTTCGCGTTGTCCCGGTAGAGCTTGAGGAACTGCACCGGGAGGTAGCCCTGCTCGTACTGCTGCTGATCGACCGCGAAGACCACGTCGCCCGCCTTGATCGCGCCGACCACGTCGGTGTTCAGGTCGAACGTGCCGACCTGGGCCTTCGAGCCGACCGCCTTGATCGCGCTCACCGCGCGGGCGGCGACCTGCGAGTTCAGCGTCAGGACGGCGTCGAGCGACGGGTCGGTCTGCACCGCGCCCCTGATCCGGGATTCGGCGTCGGTGGGGTTGCTGATGTCGACCTGCAGGGTCTGCACGTCGCCCGCGAAACCGGTCTTGGCGCCGTCACAGCGTTGCGCCTGGCCGACGTTGCCCGCTTCGTGGACCACGCAGAGCAGCTTCTTCTTGCCGAGCTCCCGGAACTTCTTCCCGGCCTCCTCGCCCGCGATGGTCTCGTTCTGCCCGACGTGGGTGAGCGCGCCGTAGCCTGCGCTCTTGTCCTCGCCGGAGTTGATGGTGATGACCGGGATCCCGGCGCGGACCGCGTTCTCGATCGAGGTCTTGAGCGCCTCCGGATTCGCCATCGACACCACCAGCCCGCCGACCCGCTGGGCGACCGCGTTGTCGATCAGCTTGGCCTGGTTGCCCGGGTCCCCGTCGGAGTTGTACTCGACCTGGACGTCGAGCTGCCTGCCCGCCTCCTCGGCGCCGTTCTTGACCACGTTCCAGAACGCGTCGCCCGCCGTGCCGTGCGAGATGACCGCGACCCGCAGCGGCCCGCTGGGCTGGGTCGTCGTCGGGCCCGCGCCTGCGGCGGGTTTCTCCTCGGCCTTCGGCCCGGTGCACGCGGACAGGAGCAGCAGCCCCGCCACGACCACCAGAATCCCTTTCAAGCGATGGGACATCGTCGTCTCTCCTCGCTTCTTCCGTTACCTGGCAGCCGGGAGCCGGCTGACGATTCCGTCGAGATGCGCCAGGCTCCTGGCGACATCCCGCTTCGGCAGATCCTCCGGGCTCCCCTCGCTCAGCGCGGTGTCCTGTTCGAGCACGTACCACCCGTCGTAGCCCGCCTCGTGGACGAACCTGACCATCGTTTCGATGTCGACGTCCCCGTCGCCCAAGGGGACATACAGACCTTGGCCCACCGCTTCGGCGTAGGGAAGCCTTCCGGCGCGGACGTCCTCGGCGACTTCGCCGCGCACGTCCTTGAGATGCAGGTGCCCGACCCGGCCGGGATGACGTTTCGCCAGCGCGACCGGATCGGTGCCGCCGATCAGGAGGTGCCCGGTGTCCAGGCACAGCGGGAGATCGGAATCCGCGAGGAATCGCTCGACCTCCCGCTCGGTCTCCACATGCGTCCCCACATGCGGGTGCAGCACGGTGCGGAGGCCGTGCCGCGCGGCGATTTCCCCGATCTCGCCGGAGGTTTCCACGAGCGTCGCCCATTCGGCGTCGCTCAGCTCGGGCCGATCGTCGTAACCGTCGAGGCCGGTCGCGGCGGCGAGGACGAGCATGTCGCCTCCGCAGGCGGCGAACAACGCGGCGGATTCTTCGGCCTCCGCCAGCGCGGCTTCGGGATTCTCGTGCAGGACGACGGCGAGGAAGCCGCCGACCAGTTCGAGCCGGTGGCCGCTCAGCCGTTCGCGCAGCTCGGCCGGATCTCGCGGCAGGTAGCCGGGCGGGCCGAGCTCGGTGGCACGGACTCCCAGCTCCGCCATTTCGCCCAGTACGGTCCCCGCGTCGAGTACGCGGCCCCAGCCGGGGACTTCGCAGACGCCCCAGGAGATCGGGGCGGCGGCGACGCGGATCCGGGGTGTCGTGACGGTCATCGGCAGGCCTCCTGCGGCGGGAATGCGTGGAGCGGGGTCGGGTTAGAGCGCTCTATTGATTAGAGCGCTCTAATCATGTAGCGTCCGTCACAGTAAAGTCAAGGGCAGGGCGCAAGAGCAGAGGGGCAGTGGAAATGGCGCGACCGACGATGGAGGACGTCGCCGCGAAAGCGGGGGTGTCCCGTGCGCTCGTGTCGCTGGTGATGCGGAACGCGCCGAACGTCTCCGACGAGCGGCGCACGCGCGTGCTGTGCGCGGCGCACGAACTGGGGTACGAACCGCACGCGATGGCCAGATCGCTGGCGAGCCGGACCTCGACCGTCCTCGGCGTGATGGTGTCCGATCTCCGAAACGCGTTCTTCGCCGACGTCGTCGAAGGGCTCGACGCGGCGGCCGAAGCGGCCGGGTTCCACTTGATCCTCAACACCGGTGGCCGGAGTCCCGCGCGGGAGCGTGCCGCGCTGAAGAGCCTGCTGTCCTTCCGGCCAGCCGGGGTGATCCTGCTGTCGCCGGTGGTCCCCGCGTCGGCGATCGAGGAAGCGGCCGCGCAAAGTCCCGTCGTCCTGGTGTCGCGGACTTCGCGCGCGGCGGGCGTGGACACGGTGAACGACGACGGGGAGGCCGGCTCCGCCCTCGCCGTCGATCACCTGGTTTCCTTGGGCCATAAAAGGATCGCCCATCTGGACGGTGGTCTCGCCGCCGGTGCGGCGGCCCGGCGCCGGGGATATCTGCGGGCCATGCGGCGGCATCGGCTGCATCCGGTCATCGTGCACAGCGAGCACACCGACACCGCGGGCGAGAAGGCCGTGCACGAGCTGCTCGGCGACCCACCGATGGGCGGAATGCCCACGGCCCTGGTGGCGGGCAACGACTTCAACGCCGTCGGTGCGATCTCCGCGTTGGAAGAGGTCGGCTTGCGCGTGCCGGAAGACGTTTCCGTGGTCGGCTACGACAACACGTCGCTCGCCGCGCTGCGCCATCTGTCCTTGACCACTGTGGACCAGCCGCGCACGGAGATGGGCAGGCTGGCCGTCGAAGCACTGCTCGAACGGATCCGGGGTGAACGAGCCGAACCGGTCCGGCATCTGCTGCACCCGTCGCTGGTGGTCCGATCGACCACCGCCGCTCCAGAAAGGTAACCACATGAGGTTGGGACTCGCCGGCACCGGCCGGATCGGCACTTCGCACGCCGAGACCTTGAAGAGCTTCGACGAGGTTTCGTCCGTGGTCGTCGCCGACGTCGACGCCGCCCGCGCCCAGGCGGCCGCGGCGAAACTCGGCGTCGAAGCGGCGGCGGACATCCCGTCGCTGTTCGCGTCCTCTTTGGACGGTCTGGTGATCGCCGCGGCGACGGACGCGCATCCGGAGCTGATCCTCAAGGCCGTGGACGCGGGAATCCCCGTGTTCTGCGAGAAACCGGTCGCCGCCGACATCCCGGGAACGCTCGCGGTGATCGACAAGATCTCCGGCGCGGACGTCCCGGTGCAGATCGGTTTCCAGCGCCGGTTCGACGCGGGCTACGCGGCCGCGCGGGCGGCGGTGGCTTCGGGCGAACTCGGCTGGCTGCACACCTTGCGCGCGACCACGCTCGATCCGGCCCCGCCGCCAGCCGAGTACGTCGCGCACTCCGGCGGCCTGTTCCGAGACTGCGGTGTGCACGACTTCGACGTCGTCCGGTTCGTCAGCGGCCGGGAGGTCGTCGAGGTCTACGCCGTGGGGGCGAACAAGGGCGAGCGTTTCTTCGTCGACGCCGGTGACGTCGACACCGCGGCCGCGACCTTGACGCTGGACGACGGAACGCTGGCGGTGGTCTCGCTGACACGCTACAACGGCGCTGGCTACGACGTCCGGCTGGAAGTACTCGGCTCGGCGGGCAACGTCGTGGTGGGCCTGGACGACCGGGCGCCGCTGACCTCGGTGGAACCCGGTGCCCAGCCGTTGCCCGGCCCGGCCTATCCGGGGTTCATGGAACGCTTCCGCCCCGCGTACGTCAGCGAGTTGAAGGCGTTCCTCGGCGTCGCCGCCGGTCGCGCGCCCAGCCCCTGCGGTGCGGCGGACGCGCTGGAGGCGTTCTACGTCGCCGAAGCGTGCGAGGTCTCGCGCCGCGAACGCCGCCCTGTGCGAGTGGAGGAAGTCCGCGTCTGAGGCGCCACTTGCCGCCGCGAGCCGTCCGCCCAGTCCGTGAAGGCCTCCTTCACTACCTTCAGGGTAGGTAAGGAGGCCTTCACGGACCTGGTCGGCGATCAGCGACGAAGGCAGCTTCCTGCCAACAGCCGCCGCCAAGGGCACCCGGTCGCTAGGGTGATCGCGAACGGACGGCAGGGTCATGCCGCCGAACGCGCGACGAGAGCGAGAGCGGATGCAGCCGAATCCACCGGGGCCCGGCTTTCCTCAGTACGGTCAGCCGCCGATGGCCGCCGGACCGGTTCCGGCGGCACGGCCGAAGCCGCGGGCCAACGCCCCGGCGGCGGTGATCGCCGGTGTCTTCGCGCTGCTCGCCGCCGCCATGCTCGTCTGGTTCGCGCTCTACAACGTCTTCGTCGCCACGGAGGCGAACGGCGGTTTGTCGGGCATCACGGTGCAGAACATCGTCAGCGGCATCCTCTCCGCTGTCGTGCTGGTGGTCGCGGCGGGATTCACGTTCGCCCGCAGGATTCCCGGCGCGTGGACTCTGTTCGGATTCTGCGTGTTCTCCGTGATCGCCGTCTTCGTGGGGATGCCGCTCGTCGGGGGCACGCCCTTCACCAGCCAGGTCAAGTGGCTCTTCAGCTTCGATGACAGCGACAGCACCGCGATGGCGCTGATGATCGTCTTCAGCCTCCTGACGGCGGTCGCGGCGGCGATCGCCGCCAGTGTGAAGTCGTACGGGAAGAAGCCCTAAAGCTCGTCCAGGATCAGCTTCGCGCGTTCTTCGACGAGCCGGTAGCCGGAGCGCGCGGCGAGTTCGAGGGCCAGCTCACCGTGCGTCCGGGCTTCCGCGCGCTTCCCCAGTTTCAGCAGGGTTTCCGCGAGCCCGGTCCGCGCGGCGGCCTCACACCAGAAGAAACTGGTCGTCCGCGCGATGGACAACGCGAGCCGGTAGTGCTCGGCCGCCTCCTCAGGCAGGCCGAGCCGCAGGCAGACCTCGCCGAGCCCGACGAGCGTCCAGGCCTCGGTGCCCCGGTCGCCGATCTTGCGGGTGAGTTCGACGGCTTCGAGCGCGTCCGTGCGGTTCTGCTCGCTCGGGTCGCGCCTGCTTTCGAGCACGGCCCGGCCGGACAGCGCGGTCGCCTCGCCGTAGGTGTAGCCCAGTTCGCGGTTGGCCGCGAGCGCGCGGGTGTAGAAGTCGTAGGCGTCGTCGAGGAGGCCGAGGTCACGGTGCACGTTGCCGAGGTCGACCAGCAGCACCGCGACGCTGAAACGCGCGCCGTCCCGCTCGGAGACCGCCAGCGCGCGCGTGAAGTTGGCGAGCGCCTCGTCGAGCTGACCCGTTTGCCAGTACGGGAAACCAAGGTTCGCCAGCGCCATCGACACGGCGGGCATGTTCAGTTCTTCGCACAGCCGCAGGGATTCCAGCCCGCAGCGGATCGCCTCCTGCGGGTCGCCGAGCCGTTGGTGCACCGCGCTCAGGTTGTTGAGCACGGCCGCGCGGCCGGCGTCCCAGCCGTCGAGGAGGTCGCCGCGCAGGGCGCTGGTGAGGTGCTCGCGCGCTTCGTCGTAGCGGCCGCTGTTGACGCAGGCCAGCGCGATGCTCAGGTGCATCGCGGCCTGTGCCTGCCCGGCTTCGCTGCGGCGGGCGGCCTTGAGCGCCGTCGACGCCGTGTCGATCCATTCCGCGTGATGACCGCGCTGGTGGAAGAAGGCGCGGAGCGCGTCGGCGAGATGCCACGAGAATTCGGGCGGGCCGTGTTCGGCACTGTGCTCGACGGCGGCGGCGAGGTTCGGCCACTCGGCGTCGAGCCACGCCAGCGCCTCGTCGGTGTCGGCGAAGGGTTCGCCCGCCGGTTCTTCGCGCGGCAGGCGCAGGAAATGCGGGATGAGGGCGCGGCCCGCGGCGTCGGCCGTGGTCAGGTAGCTCTCGAAGAGCCGCCTCTCCGCGGCCTCACGTTCGGCCTTCGTGTCCTCCGACAGTGTGCGGCCCGCCGCGAAACTGCGGAGAAGATCGTGGAACCGGTAGCGCCCCGGCGTGTAGCGCTCGACCAGGTGCGCCGCGGCGAGCGCCTTGAGCTGCTGGTTCGCCTTCGAATGCGGAACACCGGTCAGCGCCTGGGCGGCGGGGGCGGTGAACGTCTGGCCGGGGACGAGCGCGAGACGGCGGAACAGTTCGCGGTGCTCCTCGGGAAGCGCGCGGTAGGAGACGCCGAACGCCGTGGTCACGGCACTTTCCTCGGCGCCGTCGACGGTCAGTTCCGCCAGCGGATCGCCACCGGCCAGCTCGCGGGCGAGTTCGGCGATCTCGGGTTCGCCGCTCGCGCCGAGGTTCGCCGCCGCGATCCGGAGGGCGAGCGGGAGATGCCCGCACAGCCTGGCCAGTTCCGCGGCCGCGCCTTCCTCGGCGGCGACGGTCTCGCTGCCGAGCACGGCTTCCAGCAGATGCCGCGCGTCCTCGGCGGGCAGCACGGACAACGGCAGCGCGCGGGCGCCGGTACGGGCGATGAGGTCGCCGAGCCGTTGGCGGCTGGTGACCAGGACGGTGCCCGACGGCGGCAGCAGCGGCAGCACCTGGCCGCTGTCGCGCACGTTGTCCAGCACCAGGAGCACCCGCCGGTCGGCGAGGAGGGAACGGAGCAACGCGGCCCGCGTGTCGATGTCCGGCGGGATCGCCTTGGGCGCGGTGCCGAGCGCTTGCAGGAGCTGCGTGAGCGCGACGGCCGGGGTGAGCGGTTCGTGGTCGGGATCGAAACCGCGCAGGTCGAGATAGAGCTGCCCGTCGGGGAACGCGTCGCGGACGTGATGGGCCCAGCGGACCGCGAGCGCGGTCTTGCCGACCCCGGCGGTCCCGCTGATGACCCAGATGTCGGTGCCCTCGCCCGCGTGCCGGGTCGCCTCGTCGAGCCGCTCCAGTTCGCTCGCGCGCCCGGCGAACCCGCGGACGTCGTGCGGCAGCTGCGCCGGGCGGACCGGCTCGGGCCTGGTCGCGGGTTCCAGCGCGGGATCGGCGCCGAGGATGGCGGTTTCCAGCCGCCGCAGCTCAGGGGAGGGGTCGAGACCCAGCTCGGATCCGAGCCGGTCCCGCAACGCGCGGAAGGCTTCGAGGGCGTCGTCGGTGCGGCCTTCGCGGTGCAGCGCGAGCATGAGCTGCCCGACGAACCGCTGCCGCAGGGGATGCGCGGCGACCAGTTCGGTCAGCTCCGCGAGGACCTGCCTCCCGCGCCCGAGCCGCAGCTGCGCATCGGCCCGATCTTCCAGCGCCGTCCAGCGTGCCTCGTGCACGCCGCCGCGGAGCCGTTGCGCGACCTCGCCGCTCACGACGTCGGACAACGCCTCGCCACGCCACAAGCCGAGGGCCTCGTCCAGGAGTTCCACGGCGGTCTCGTCGTCGGCGTCGCGGGCTTGCGCCGTCAGCTCGGTGAAGCGGTGCAGGTCGACCTGGCGCGCGTCGACCTTGAGCAGGTACCGGGTCCCCTCGGAGACGATCTCCGGCCCGCCCGCGCCGCGGAACACCGCACGCAGCCTGGACACCAGCGCCTGCACGGTGTTCCGCGCGCTGGCGGGCGGTTCTTCCGGCCAGAGCAGGTCGATGATCCGGTCGCGCGGTACCGGCTTGCCCGCCTCCAGCAGCAACACCGCCAGCACGAGCCGTTGTTTGGGCGAGCCGAGATCGACGGGAACGCCACCGGCCCACGCCTCGACGGCGCCGAGGACGCGGAACTCCACCCGGCCACCTCCGCTCACCCTCGTCAGAGCCTGCAAGCGTAGTGCAAGCGCCCTGCATCCGGACGGCGTGATCCTTGCCAGGTGTCCACCGAGGACCCGTCGCCGGAACCGTGCCCAACCAACCAGACGGGCAGGACCCCCCATTCGGTTCCGGTACGACGGTGGGCACCTTCAACTTGCACAGGCACCGCCATCTGACGGCGGTGGGGGTTGGGGGTAGTGCCAGCTCGACGTCTTCCCCCGTGTCGTCGAACTGGCACTTCTTCTTGACTGGGGCTGGGGTTTTCCGTGAAGGCCCCCTTGAGGGACTCAGAGTCCCTCAAGGGGGCCTTCACGTCTTTTCCACGTGATCACTTGACAGGCGAACCAGTCTGCCTGCACCCTTTCACTACTTAATTAGTGAAAGGGTGTTGCCAGTGGTCACCTTCCACCTGGACAAGGGCTCGGGCGTCGCGACGTACGTCCAGCTCGTCCAGCAGGTCAAGAACGCCCTGCGCCTGGGATTGCTGGAGCCGGGGGACCGGCTGCCGACGGCGAAGGAGGTGGTCGCCGAGCTGGCGATCAACCCCAACACCGTCCTCAAGGCCTATCGCGAGCTGGAGCGCGAAGGGCTCGTCGAAGGGAAGCCGGGCCTCGGCACCTTCGTCCAGAAGACGCTTGGAGGCGCTTCGTTCGCGGAGCGCACGCGGTTGCGGAAAAGCCTGGGGGCTTGGGTCCGCGACGCGCGGGAATCGGGCCTGGATCAGGAAGACGTCGAGGCGCTGTTCACCTCCGTGGTGGTCGACGGCTTTCGAGGGGAGCGAACCGCGTGACTGAGAAGTCCGTCATCGAGGCGACCGGCCTCGCCAAGCGCTATCGCCGCAAGTGGGCGGTCCGCGACTGCTCCCTCTCCGTCCCGAAAGGACGGGTCGTCGCGCTGGTCGGGCCCAACGGCGCCGGCAAGACGACCTTTCTCCACCTGGCCGTCGGGCTGCTCGACGCGACCCTCGGCTCGGTATCGATCCAGGGAACGTCCGCCTTCCTCGCGCAGGACAAGCCGTTGTACGCGGGCTTCAGCATCGCCGAGATGCTCAAGTTCGGCAGGCGCCTCAACCCCGGCTGGGACGACGAGTTCGCGCTCAAGCGCATCGATTCGCTCGGGCTCGCCCTGAACCACAAGGTCGGCAAGCTGTCCGGCGGGCAGCGCGCGCAGGTCGCGCTCACCCTCGCGCTCGCGAAACGCCCGGACCTGCTGGTGCTCGACGAGCCGCTCGCGAACCTCGACCCGCTGGCCCGTCACGAGGTCATGCGCGGGCTGATGGAGGCGGTCGCCGAAACCGGCATGACCGTGCTGCTCTCGTCTCACGTCGTCTCCGATCTGGAGAACACGTGTGACTGGCTGATCGTCCTCAACGGCGGCCGCGTCCAGGTCAGCGGCGACATCGACGAACTCGTCGCCGGGCACCGCACCCTCACCGGGCCGGTGGAGGAGGCCGACGCGCTGGCCAAGCGGGTCACGGTCGTGGACGAGGCCCGCGCGGGGAGACAGGCGACCGTCTTCGCCCGCACCGAACCGGTTCCGCTCGGTCCACAGTGGAGCGAACGGCCGGCGAACCTCGAAGAACTGGTGCTCGCGTACCTGCGGCGGCCCGAATCCGCGAGCCTGCCTCGTCCGACACTGGCTTCGGCGTAAGGGGGAACGATGTTCTGGCTCACCTACCGCCAGCACCGGATGCAGCTGCTGATCACGGCGGGCCTGCTCGTCGCCGTCGGAATCCTGTTGCTGGTCAACGGGAACGCCGCCGCGGACAGCCCGGATCCGGCGAAGCTCTTCAAGGACCTGTACACCTATCTCTCCTGGCTGCAGGTCGTCCCGGTGGCGATCGGTGTCTTCTGGGGCGCCCCGCTGGTCGCGGCCGAATACGAACGCGGCACGACGAAACTCGCCTGGACGCAGTCGATCTCGCGGTTCCGCTGGCTCGGCGTGAAGCTGGGGTTCCTCGCCGTGCTCGCCACCCTCGGCGGGCTCGCGTTCGGCGCGATGATGCAGCGCTGGGTGGAGGTCTTCCCCACCGATCGCGGCGACATCGCCTTCACCAGCCGCTTCGACAATCCCGTCCTGTTCACGATGACCGGCGTCGCACCCGGCGCGTGGTGGCTCTTCGGGTTCGTGCTCGGCACCGCCGCGGGCGCGCTCATCCGCAAGACGCTGCCCGCCATCGCCGTCACCATCGCGGTGGCCGTCGGCCTGATGATCGGCCTGAGCAACGTCCGTGACGGCTACGCGGAACCCGAACTCGTCCCGCTGGGCAAGGACCCCGTCGGCCGGGTCGTGGAGATGGTCAGGGACGCCGCCGGGGAGATCACCGCGCTCAAGGTCCTGCCACAGGACTGGTACTGGCGCTTCCAATGGACCGAAGCCGCGATCCTGACGGGGTTCTCGCTGCTGCTCGCCGTCGCCGCGACCTTCGCCGTCCGGCGCCGTTCCTAGAAAGGCACTCTCCTTGCTTTGGCTCACCTGGCGGCAGCATCGCACCCAGCTGCTCGTCACCCTCGGATTCCTGGCCGTGGTCGGCGGGATCCTGCTCCTGTCCGGACAAGCCGCCCTCGGCTCCGCGAGCGGCAAGATCTCCTCGTACTGCTACGGCGGCGGCGTGCCCTGCCGCGAGTACGACGCGGGGCTGGAAGACCTCTACCAGAAGATCTACCCGCTGATCGTGATCCTGCCGTTCGTCCCGTTGCTGGCGGGCGTCTTCTGGGGCGCGCCGATGCTCGCCAGGGAATTCGAACGCGGTACGTATCAGCTCGTCTGGACGCAGTCGGTGAGCCGCGGCCGCTGGCTGGCCGCCAAGTTCGGTGTCCTCGCGGTGGCCGCGGCGCTCGCCGGGCTCGCTTCGGGGCAGATGTTCGGCCGGTGGCTGGAGATCTTCCCCGGCAAGGCGGAGACGCTGAGCGAGACGTCGTACTTCGGGGCCGTCGGCATCGCGCCCGCCGCGTGGTGGTTGTTCGCGTTCGCCCTCGGCACCGCGGCGGGGGTGCTGGTGCGCAAGACCCTGCCCGCCATCGCGATCACGGCCGCGGTGTTCGTCGCGGCCTCGATCACCCTGATGCTCTTGCGGCCGCAGTACGCCGAGCCGGTCCGGACGGTCGGCGTCGATCCCTCCACAAAGGACGGATTGATCGTGCGGGCGGGCCGGGTCGCGCCGGACGGCCGGGAGCTGCGCCTGCTCGACGAGGTGCCCGGATGTCCTCGCGGCAAGGGGATGAACGCCTGTGCCGAGGCGGCGGGCTACCGGGATTTCACCATCTACCAGCCCGCCGGCCGGTTCTGGCGGTTCCAGTGGACCGAGGCGGGCATCCTGCTCGCCGCGACCGCGGTGCTCGGGGGCGTCGCGGTAGGGGGCACGG
>Ga0307518_10000567_pt1 | contig 28104 bp, 36 predicted proteins | sample 25_EM_MG_FD_203889 | JGI IMG/M metagenome (GOLD analysis project Ga0307518, IMG submission 203889) | Populus trichocarpa ectomycorrhiza microbial communities from riparian zone in the Pacific Northwest, United States - 25_EM | ecosystem: Host-associated > Plants > Roots > Unclassified | place... | reverse complement strand
GTGCTGGAGAATGGAGAATCTCCATGGGCAGCTGGGAATTTCCAACCTGTCAGGACCTCATAGGTAGATACATCTGTAGAAATATACAAACCTAATAGGTCCTAAATGGGGGTTGACTGAAGTGGACGGAGAGATTCGTCCGGTCGCCTACTACTCCCGGACCTTGACTGCTCCGGAGTTGAACTATGATACCCATGATAAGGAACTCCTTGCCATCTTCGAGGCATTCCGGAACTGGCACCACTACCTAGAAGGCTCTGCCTCCCCTATTGACATCGTCACGGACCACAAAAACCTAGAGTATTTCTCCACCTCAAAAGTACTTTCCCGCCGGCAAGCCCGGTGGTCCGAATTTTTATTGCAATTTAATCTTGTCATTCGCTTCCGCCCTGGTAAGCTCGGTGCCAAGCCTGACGCTCTCACTAGACGATGGGACGTCTACCCCAAAGAGGGGGATAGTGGCTACGCCCAGGTTAACCCCCAAAACCTTGGGCCGGTGTTCACTCAAGAACAGCTCTCTAATTCTCTTCGTGCTACTTACCTAGAGTTTCTGGTCCTCCGTGCAGTTGCTATCATGGATGTGGAAACACTCCACAGCGACATCCTTTCTGCACTACCCTCTGATCCCATTGCCCAGGTCCACCTCGCAGATCCACCAGACTCTCGCTGGTCCACCGACGAGGCTGGATTCCTCCGACTAGACGGTCGCATATACGTACCGGACTTGGATGACCTCCGTCTCCAGGTACTCCGGTATCGACACGACCACCCACTCACTGGTCACTTTGGGCAAAACTGGACTCTAGAACTAATCCGGCGTGATTACACTTGGCCTGGTCTCCAGACTTTCGTCAAGGACTACGTCCGGTCTTGTACCTCCTGCGCAAGAGCTAAGACACCGCGCCATAGACCCTATGGACTGCTGAAACAGCTCCCCATACCGGAGAAGCCATGGAATTCCATCTCGATGGATTTCATTGAGCAACTCCCTTCATCTACTGGCTTCACAGCCATCCTGGTCGTGGTAGACCAGCTTTCTAAACAAGCCATTTTCATCCCTACTCATGACACCATCACTAGCCCGGAGCTCGCAAAGCTCTTCCTACTCCACGTGTTCTCCAAGCACGGTGTTCCCGCCCACGTCACCTCAGATCGCGGTACCGAATTCGTCTCACATTTCTTCCGGTCACTTGGTAAAGCCCTCGACATGCGCCTTCATTTCACCTCCAGTTACCACCCAGAGGGCGATGGCCAGACAGAGCGGTCTAACCAGACACTGGAACAGTACCTCTGGATCTGCTGCAACTACCAGCAGGACAACTGGGTGGACCTACTCCCACTGGCGGAGTTCGCATACAACAACGCACCTAGTGCAACCACTGGAGTCTCTCCGTTCTTTGCTAACAAGGGCTATCACCCTAACATCTCTGTCTACCCAGAACGCGACATGACTTCCGCCAGGGCTCGTGATTATGCAGTCAACCTTGAGTCACTGCATCAATACCTTCGTGAAGAAATGGCCAACGCACAACTTCACTATCAAGGTCCGGCTGATGCCAAACACACTCCGGCACTGGACTTCAAGGTTGGCGACCAAGTATACGTTAAAGCCAAGTACTTGCGGTCCACTCAACCATCCAAAAAACTATCAGAAAAGAACCTGGGGCCCTACTCTATCATAGCGCAAGTAGGCTCCCTCTCTTTTACGCTCCGTCTTCCAGATTCCATGCACGCAGTTCACCCCATCTTCCATGTCTCCCAACTCGAACTGGCCATACCCAATACCATACCAGACTGGACACAACCTCCTCTGCCACCGGTGGAAGTTGATGGTGAACCGGAGTTCGAGATCTCTGAGATCCTTGACTCCAAGGTTGATCGTCGACGCAGATCATGCAAACTATTGTACCTGGTGCGTTGGTCCGGTTACGAAGGAACTGACGAAGAAATGTCATGGCTTCTTGCCACTGAACTTGGCAACGCTATGGAACTCTTAGAAGATTATCATGTCCGGTACCCGGACAAACCCGGACCACTCGTGTCCATGTAACAATACTCTCACTCTCTGTTTCCTTTTTCTGTTTCCCCTATCTGTTTCACTCTGTCTCAAGTAATATCACTCACTCTCAATTCCAGTCCATTCTTCTTTATAAAACAAAAATCAAACTAATTTACATTTTCTATTTACAAGGAGTCCGGACCAGACCACTTACTCTGGCACAGCACTGTCAGGGTTCTCCTGCTCCTCTTGGAGCCCCTGTACCTCCTGTTCGACCTCCTCCGGGTCGACCTCTGCCTCGCTGTCGTCCGACTCCTCGTCCTCGTCCCAGGGCGCCGTAAAGAAACGGCACTCCTCGAGGAAGGTCTTGAGGCCAGCCATCAACCGCTCGTTTCCCCTCGCCACTGAGCGGGTGGCATCTGCGACCCAGCGCATCTGACCGGACATCTCCTCCACCGCTCCGGTCAACCAGTCCAACCGTTCCAGGAACGGCCCAGGGTCAAACCCGGACCGTTTCCCAGACGGCCCTGGAACTTCGACGATGTCGTCATCGTCAACAACCTTTGCTGCCATCTTTTTCTTCTTGTGCTTCTCGCCTCCTCGCGGTGATGTCACAACCTCCTTCGCCTTGCCTTTCCCCTTGTCCACTACCGGAACCGGACCACCTACCTCCGGCCACTCGCACTGCTCTTTGAGCCCTGCGCACTTCATGCACACGCACTGCTTGGGCTTTTCCGGGTCTCGTTCACACTTGGCCTTGTGCTTCGTACAGCGGACGCACCTGCCAGGAAGTTAAATAAGAAGTAACAAGGAATAACATAAAATACTCACCGGACGTTGTCACTCCGGTCTCCACTCGGACCCGCCTCCGGTTCCTCCCTTGCTCGCTTCTTCGATGCCTCCTGCGCCATCGCTCTCTGCTTCGCTGCAACCTCTGCAGCCCTTCGCTGCACCTCCACCCTGTCTTTCTCTGCCTGCTCATGCGCCTGGCGCTCCACCTCCTCTCTCACCTTCCGCTCCGCCTCCTCGCGAGCCCTTGCCTCCGCCTCTTCACGCGCTTGCCTCTCCGCCTCTTCCCTACGCTGCTTCTCCTCCCTCTTCACTTGCTTGAGACGACGATGTTCCTTCGCCTTGGCGTCAAGGACGTCGGACTCGTCCTCACTACCGGACTGAAGCTCCGGTGTTGGGGCCTTCGTCCAATCCCTGGACTTGGTGGCAGCAGAGGCGACAGGGCTGGTGGACTTAGCAATGGCCGACATGTTAGGATCACGGAAAGAAAACTGGGGGTAAAAGGGCAAAACCGGTCTGATTTTTATAGATCCAAAATTTGTACTCAGACAAACACTCTGGACTCTGCATTATTCTAGGCGACCACGTCAGCCTCACTGGGGCCTCATGGGTTCGGCCCCTAAAGGGGGGATACTGTTACGACCATGTCCAACTCCGGGCCTTATCCGGTTACTCTGGTCGCATCGCAGCTCTACAGCTCAACTCCGGTCGTGCATCACTTACTCCGGTCATGTTCATGCAGATATACCTCCATTAAGTACGACCCTTGGTCTAGTCCCTACTCAGTCCTTACTACACCTCACCGTCTACCCTGCCTTGACGTGAGTTTTCCGTGTACCTGTTATATCCATCACCTTGTATCATTTTCACCGGACCTGACTTAGTACTTTCTCCGGTTATCCCTTGTCCGCTTTTTAGGCTGTTTACTTGTCACCGTAAGTACTCTGTAGATTATCCTGTATTCTTCAGTCTGAAATCAACCATAGTCATCTACTCCAGTTTCTGTCCACCTCCGTCTCCGTCTCCGTCCCCTCTTGACCGGAACCTATGCAAGGGATCAACGCTCGTTATCCTTAGTCGTTGAATCCAAGCGGTCACCAACTCCGGCTGGACTAACCTCTTGTCCAGCCCTCTGCTCTCTTCCTTCGTCCGACTTCGTCCAGACTTGACCGGACCCCCACCGGAGTAGACCTGGACTTGACAATAAGCCAGGAAGAAGCAACTGTCCTCCTTCGAGTTTTAGGGAGGACTACTCTCCCTGGGTCCGAAGGTGCATTGCAATTAATGAACATGGCCAACTCTGAAACCTGTGCCTCACAGCCACTGACTCACCTCACCTGCCTCTCAGTTTTTCATTTGTTACCTCCCACTCTGCCAACTCAGAGACAGATATCACTGTGGGAAGTAAACATGCTGAAAATCAGTGCCACTGGCACTGATCTGGTGGGCACTTCTTTTCAGTACCACATTGTGTTCCAACACTGATTTCCAGTACCCTGCATCAGCAAACCAGCCCTCCTCTGTACAGAGCTTACACAGGCTTGTACAGTGGCACAGGTCCCACAGAAAGGTTCCTACTATTACAGACTCTGACAAGCTTGTACACACAGACTTATTCTGTCATACTCTGTGGTAGTTCTGTGCATCTTAGTATATATGGTGCTGTACAGTCATTCACGCGACTCAAAATTCCGCTGCACAGAATTGGGAAACATGCGTAACATTTCACATATCATGTCACAAACAAAAAGTACGCGCTATAAAAAATCTAATCGAGCACGACATCGAAATCTTCCTCGCCGGTAATCGCCGTATTGCCGCCATCAAACGAAGCGCTGCATAAAGCATAAGAGAAATCAAATGAAAGGTCAACGCGAGAACTCACCTTCCAGTCATTGCCCAAGAAACTCTGAGTGCCCGAGTCATAGCGGCATGCTTGGAATTAGCGTCGATTTTGGCTTGCATACCCATTAGCTGCGTGAAAACCTTCGAGTAGGTAGCGTATTCGAATTGGCGGTCCTGTCGAATTCCGGTGACTGCATACTCATCGATGGCGGCTTGTAACTATAGAGCATCCAGTGAGCAAATGCTAAACAAACAAACAAATACTTACTGCAGTTGCTGCGAGACAGACAACAGGCTTTGGCACCTCCCGTGTGAATACTTCTGGGAAAAGGTTCCCGAGTGCAGAAGGCCCAGTGTAAAAAAACTCCATGATGAGGCCAGCCAGAGGTGGAGCTGCCATGTTTCTTGTCGTGCCCTGTAAAATAAACGTCAGATAAAAATGATGCAAAATGTGGAGGACAGACGTCTTCCTCGATGCCATCTCTAACAAACATCGCTCCGCGAACCGGTTCTTGCACGCTAGCTAAATTTTCTTCGGCCGATCGACACCCACCCAAGGGATAGTGCCGTACCACCCATTCACGAGCCTTGGCTTTGAGAGTCGACCGCCACGTCATAAGAGCTTCCCAGAGCTGCCAAACAGATCATCATTGTGTTAAAATAGCAAAAAAAAAAAAGACCGACCAGAGTACCAAGTTCATTGCGATACTGCGGCCAGTAACCTGTTGCCATCGACGAGCGATTAATTCGTCCAGGACCAATGAATACAGGACTTACCAGGTGGAATAAAAACACCCTTCTCCTTGCGTTCCACAATCGCTTCGGTTATATACTGAGCGCTCTTCTCGTCTATGAACCATGCTCGATTAGGGAAGGGATCAAGAGCAGCCCCACATTGCACAAACTGTTTGGCCCGCTCAATGATTTCACGGAATTTGAAAGGGTATGAACGCAGCTTTGTTGGCTGACCACTAAGTTCCCCGACGGGGATTGATGCTTGTTCGGTAACATCTGGGTCGGGCTTTACATCAGGTGGAGGAGATGGGCTTTCCATTCGTAAGGGTGAAACAGGAAGTTCTTGACAGGCACTACATAGTTGTTCAGGATCCGGGGCACGAGGGAAACAGTTGCGACGATGATGTTCTTCGACGACATCAGTTGGAGAATGTCCTTCCTGGGCAAGTAGGTCTGGATCTAAACGGATAAAATTAGTTGTATTTGACTTCAGGATCGTCGCTCACCGATCAAAGAGGAAGCAGCTTCATGGCCCTGGGAATGAGAGGAGTTGTACTGATCATAAGATTGGCATTCTAGAGGGTGAGGTGAGTAGATGCTGAGTGACGATGAGGCACTTACCTGTGTCCGTGTGCTGCCAATGTTTTCGAATCAAGTTCGCAGCTGCTCTAGGGTCTTCATCGATATCGCAATCCTGCTCAATAAAAAATTCACCAGTGACAATACACGGAGGAAAGGTGCCACAAAGTGATGAACACTTACAACATCACCGCTGGGATGAGGGAACTGAGTCATTTCAAGAGTAAAATCATTGCCATTGGCATGTGCACGTTTGCGTGCAAGCCTACGGTAGTATTCGTCGTCTGGCAGCTGACTTTCTTCCTCATCAGAAGAATATTCGATTGTTGGAGTCAAACATGGTGGGGAGGGTAGAGGCTCATCGGGGTAAACGTGTGGTTGCTGGGTGACAATTCTTGTCGAGGCTCCACCTGATGAATAGCGGCTCTGCGATCTAGAAAGTGAACCGGTAGCTGGTCATGACCCCTTCTGTGAGCCAGGGGCCATGACAGCGGACGTGTTGTGAGACATCGGAATAGAACCGCTCCGAGAACTTGGTAAGGTGGATCCCCCGCGAGAGTTCGGAGCAGTGGACCCCCCGCGAGAGTTCGGAGCAGTGGACCCCCCGCGAGAACTTGGGGTGATGGATCCCCCGCGAAAGCTTGGGGCAGGAGATATTCCACGGGTAATAGATCCTCCACGAAACATAGGAGCATCACGAGAAACGGGAATAATAGGTACTTTACGAGACGAGGGAGCGACTGAGACATGAGATGATGGTGCTGTACCTCTATCCAAGGATGCTGGGAAGGTATTACCATCGGGTCCATGTTGTTTTTCCAGGTCCGAAGGACGAAAGCCGTACCGAGAACCTTGAATAGCCATTTGATACGCCGGTGGAGGTGCGCTGTCAAAGCCTGCAGGTGCCTGTGAAGCTCTACTGTCAGTACTTGGATCCAAAACATTGCAAAATGTTACATACCAGCTCCCGCTTTGATTGACCATCGCTATCTGGTACACGAGTAGTAGACGTCTTGATGCGGGGCTTCGGCTTCGCTGGGGCCATGGGATTCACTGGTTCGTTAGTGGTAGCTCTTTCGAGCTGAGAAGCATGAGATTTGGAAATGGTCGTCCGCTCAGTCTGGATGTGTTCAATCGCCTGAAGCTGAGAAAGTTGCCCCCCGTTCCCTTTATTTGCCCTGGAAGAGCAGCGCACATTCTGTGTACCGCCGCCACCTGTAAAAAAACAAACAAGGTGAACCGGTCATGAACACTCCCAACGATGTACTCACAAGAGCTAGGATCGCTATCCACTGTCCTTGGTTTCTTACGAGAATCGAGGCCAGCTGCTTCTAGGAAGGCGCCGTCAGACTGGGTTGTCCGCTTTCTTGGGTCGTAAGAAGCCATCTACACAGAGGAATTGAAAAGAGAGAAGGAAAATTGGCCTGAGAGTGCACTCTCGGTGACTCGCCTGATATTGGGTGCTACACGTTGAGGCCGCGTGTTCCATTCAGGCCGATGCCCATCGAAATGACTGATCGGCGCATATGGTGCGTCGGGTAAGGTGAAGATGTACTCATCTATGAAATAATCGAGGTAAAGCATCGTGAACCATAAAAAACAATAGGAACTCTCACCGCTTGTTTACTGACCTTCGTTTGCTCAAATATCAAGACCTTCCTACTACCTGCGAGAACGTGTATTGAGATTGAGTCAGTCGCATCCTAGGCACCTGCAGGGTGGAATTGAAAGATGAAACGAAAACACAATGTCCTAAAGGCTCACCTCGTTCGCTCGCCTCGGTAATGTACGCTCTATTAAACACATGTTCTACAGCTCTTCGAAAAAATTGGACCAAAGTGCAAATAGTTTTTATCGGTCGGGATGTTGTGTGTCAGTGATCCTAATGTTCGTTAACACGACTGAAGTACGTACTCACAAGTTTTGGTTGACATCCTGTGTGGACTGCATCGCAGCCTGAAGCTGAAATACGTGGCATCCCATTTAGGAAAGCACAAGGAATATTCCAGCAGTCCGATCTCAGACTCCAGGATTTTTCGCCGACAATCAATGAAGATAATATGCAGGTACATGAGGTCTGTATGGTAAGTTGCTATGTAAGGATATAATTCAAATAAGCCGACGCCGATGGACAACCCGTGAGTCTGCCTCATCTTCGAGATCTAATACAGCTTCATATCCACCTGTTGCGTAAACTGGCAATTTGCGCTTGGTATCCTGCTGTAATAAACCGTACCCATGTACATCCTTCGCGCCACTCCAGTCGGGATCTTCTTCAACTGTGCCAAAGCCCTCCAGAAGGATGTCCCTGATAGCCTGGTAGTTAAGTATATGATCGGTTGTGGACAACTGCCCAAGCTTTGTGAGGAGTCTGCTGACCGTCTGGCAAAGAGGCTTGAAGAACAAAGTAAACTCATCGGTGACAGTTCTCGGATGAATTTTCAGCCCTGCTTTGTGGACTCCAAGGCTGACCGCATCAGTGACCGTGGAAACCGTAACCCAGGGCTTCAAGACAGTTTGAGTGATGTGCCTGTCCTTACGAAGGGTTCCAGGGCCGGCATAAAGGACACACATCCACACCAGAACATAGACAAGAGATTCTATGTCATCACTAGCGGAGTGCGGCATCGCGCCATTTTTATAGTCGAGAAGAATCTTGGACGACATAAATGGTATTGTCCCCTGATCAAAATTGATTGGCAAAGAAGGGGGGGGTGCAGATGGGGGAATACTTACGGTGCGGTCACCAGGAACCGTGGGTAAGGCTTCATCAAGATCGGTTGCGTAGTCAAAATCAATGAGAAGACCGCTACGTAAAGTGCCAGTCTTGATCTGTTCGCGCCTTTGTCGATCCCACAGGGCAAGGTTCTGCTTGAGTGTTTCCCCCTTTCCGCTGCTGTTGGTATCGTCGCCGGAAACTTGAGTTTCGCTGCTGTCTTGGAGACAGTTGTTGTTACAGGGTGGTTCACCACCGAGAGCTTCACTTGATTTTCCATCGCCACCTCAATTTTCGCCATCAGTCTTGGATTCTTCACCACTGAAAGCTTCATCCATACCTTTCTTGGCTTCACTCTCAGCAGTATCGCAAACAAAAATCATGGTGTTATTGACACTGACGTCACGGTGGAGAATGCGGCGTTGTACGACAAGTGACATGTGAGCTGTAGACATTATTAGGTCGGCAAGTAGTGCGGTTGTTCTGACTTACTGTCAAGAACATCAATGATGACGCTGAGGAGTTCGCGGATGGTTTTGAAATCGGATAGGGGCACCCCAACCGGTTGCATAACAAGCCGCCGATGGACATGAATTCCGCTAAGAGAGGGAAACGACAACCGGCGAGTATCGGTCCGATCATCTGAACCTGCGATCTCGATGGTCCAGGCAGCAACGAGCTGAGGAACCCCCTTCATGCCACGGATTTTGTTGAGTATATCTTCCTCTCGACTGACTCGACTTGCATGAGTCCATGAATCCTTAATCACGTAGTCTTCACCGTCGCGCCAGACGTGCCAGCCAGACGTGCCCCGGCCACAGATTAGGAAGTTGAAGAAGAGCCGACATATGATTGTGTACATCAAGGGCCCGGCTTGGATTGTGCCAGGTGAGGTGAACTGTGACGAACTGGGAGAAAAATATACTAAGGTTGGATCACATCCAACATGGTCAGGGTTACCGAATGCAAGCAGGCCTAGCATGCAGAGTAGCACGCGCAGGGACCAATGAATATTGTAGGGACGGGAATGAACGACACCTGAACGATCGAACATGTGGGCACGAAATTCCTGATTTGCGATGGATAGTGCGAACAAGTACCGTCAACCAGGTTGGGATGCAAAGATTGCATACGCTTTGCGCATCACATTATTACGGACAGTCCCCGTGTCAGTGGATTTTGAGTAGGGAGTCGATGACAGCTCCATGAAGGATACGACATCCTTCCACGAGAAGTCGGGCTGAGGTCCGAAAGCAATGGGTAAGGATTTCTCCCGTAAAACCACGTCCGGCTTCCATGGCATCAGAGTGTCCTTGATCGGTTTGCACGATCTCTCTGAGGACCAATAACGGCGCTGTTTAGTAACAGCAGAACGCGTAAACATCCTGGGGGTGACTGCAGTTGCCGGGATAGTAGGTGCTGGGACAGCGTTCTTGGGGAGAAGGACCGATAGGGCATCCGTGATCCCATTCAACCACTTCGCAACACATTCCTCCTCCGAGCCGGCAGCAGGTATGAAGGTCCCTTCGATAGTTTCCTTCTGCGAAGTCCCGGGGATACTCCTCTGGACAGTCTCACGTCTTGGGCGAGTGTTCGTGGGACGTTGCTGCAATGGACGATTGGACCCACGACCTGGTCGCGCTCGCGATGAGCCAGTAGACTTGATATTTTTCGATGCCCTAGGTCGTGATCTCAGTATGTGAGGAACCCTTGTGGGGTCCCAGCAACCATCGCGATAGAAATACTCCATTCCGAAAGTCAACGACGTGATCTGCAATGGCGAGTTCTCGCCTGCCGAAGGAAGACTTTGGACCATCATAGGTAACATTTTAGTGGTTTCCTCCAGTATATAATGAGATGGAGTGTTGAGCACATCCTCGTCGATAGTGGCATCTTCCAATTCAACCAAGAGATCTTGGTTGACGTCTTCCACTTTGAAAAATTTTCCCGTAGTGGGGACAGAAGTAGTCCTGAACTTGAAGGGGGTGGTCTGCGTTGCAGCATGATGAGCAAGCGGAGGGCGAAGAGTGTCCATGATGGCAACTGGTGGATAGATCTCACTAGGACACACAACAAAGCACTTCCCATTTCAAGCATACACAAATCATTTGAGATAAAGGAACATGTAGCAACTAACTAAGTGACAATGCGTAAAAAAATTCCTTATTCCAGTACTTGTTGAGCCAAAACTCGTTCGATAGCTCGTAAGAAGTGTGAAGTGCTAGGCGTGAATTCGCCTCTTTCCCGAAACGTGGAATGGCATGGGCTGGCGAGCGAATGTGCCGCAATGGAATGATATCTCCAACCCGCACCCCATTTCTCCTGATGACACGCTTCAGGATGTGCATGCCAGCAGCAGCGTCGGTTGTATTGGATGACGGAGGTGGGAGGGTGACGTTAAAACATTGAACGTAGGCGAGAAATGTATCGCTACGAAGGAGGCGAAAAATGAGACGAACTTGTACAACTGTGTGCCCTGTAAAGTGGTGAATATATGCCAAGAATGACATCCCATAAGCGTACCTCTGAGACCGCTCGAAGGCCAATCACTCCCGTCCGTTTGACTAACAATAGCAAAGTCATAACACCTGCCAGGGTGTCGTGCTGAGGGAGGGGTGGCAAGAAGACTTTGAGGTTTCTCAAATGACTGCTGATCATGATAATTCGGCTGTTGGACCCGAACCTTAAACAATGTCTGCATCTTCTCAGAGGCAAAATCAACCGCTGAACAATCAATGCGGCGAAAGTAGTCAGCAATAGCGGATCGTAGTTCTGGTAGACCATATAGTTCTGAAGCCTCGTCAATCGAGACCCGTAGTGACGGCTTGACAGCGAGGCAAAATGCAGTGCTAGAAGAAGAGAAAAATCTGGGAGGGAGGACAGTGTTGAGGACGACACCGTTAGCAATCCCTTCAGCGGTCTCAAAATAATTGACAAGTCTGCGAGTTGGGATATGATAATGACTGACGTGAAGAGCTTCTGAGTCGGGCTCGTGTTCGTCCTCTTCACGTTCGTCGTCATCGTCGTCATCTGGTCCTCCCTGTTCAGCCGATGCAAGCCGCGTAGCGATATCGAATCGAAAACACTTGTCGCTCCGGTTGAGATACCGAGCAATCTGTGAGTAATAGTCCTGATTGTTTCCAGAACGAGCAGGTTGTTTGATCTCGGTAACATGTGCGTGCTCCGTGACATCGGCTGACCATTGCATAATAGCCCCAGAGGCACGAATGGACGGTACGACATGCTGCAGGAGTTCGAGCTTGGGAATCTCCCAATGCTCGAGAGGCCCTTTGGAGCCCTGCCTACCGCCAGCAGTGATGATGGCTGACTTGTTAGCGTGGAATGCGTGCAGTGCTGCTTCAATTCTGTTTAAGCTGTTGTCATCAAAACGAGGCATCTGAGCAAGATACCGGAAATCGAGAAGGGCTCTAATGGCTGCAAGGAACTTTGGGGGGACGGCACCCGCGACGACCCCGATGATGTACCTTTGCACAGCACGATGATCACGACCAGTCACCTGTTTCAACTTTGATACCCCTTCTTGGAATGAACGGTACCCAACTGCTGTTTGGATAAGAGAAAAGCGGTAATCAATTTCGTCCGGTCCGAGAAGAACAATGCACCATTGTAAGTCGTGGTCCCAGAAAAGGCGGTGAAAATGATGTAGCACCTCTGGGTTGAAGAAGATGGAAGGATCTGAAAGAAGCCAATTCCTCCAGAATGGCTTGTATACGCCATTAAGGAAGAAGCGCTTGACAATCTTGAGAAAATACTCGAGGTCATCCGGATCAGCCTCCATGCAGGCTTGTTTGATGTCGTCCAGAGTTCGGGTAGCCGTCCAGGGGGGGTGAGGATAAGGGTCACCGAATTCCTTGTAAGTCGCAGTTGACACTGGCGAGGCTTTGGGGCTGGTGCCCGACAATAAAGTCTGCTCCGGTGTGTCCGCGATATATGCCACGAGAGGGGTAAAGCAGTACCGCAAGTTGCCAACTGGATCATTCATCATAATCCCGACAGCAGCGGCAACCTTGAGGGGGTTTAGCACAAAATCGAGACTTTCATGGACGAGGCGGTCAGCCAACAGGCTGCAAACACGTGTTTTTGGGTGAATAAATGATACGACCGGTAAAAGCGCAAGAAGCAGATGGGCGTGCAACGATCCTTTGCTACGGATGTCAGCATCGATGTTGGCAAGGCTGAGAAGTAACGGATGCGCCATCCTATTCCCGGTCATTACTGAAATGTTGGTCTTGTCGGGGGACAATACAACACCGAGAAGGGTAGCACCATTCAGTATTTGATCCTTTACCAGGTCAAAAAGGGAGTAAGAACTGTGAAATGATTGACTTGCCTGTAAATTCCAGGCGTGATCCCCTGACAACCAATCCTCGTAGATACGAACGGTCCACGCAGACGACGACCATACTTTTCGAGGAACGAAGGAAATGTGGGGCGCGAACAGAGGATGGCTGAGGAGCGACTGAAGGCATTCCACTGGATCATGATAGTATAGAAGGGCTTTGTGTTTGGTTGCGACCTTGGGGAGGAGAATGTGTGATTTCCACCGAGGACCAGATGGTAACATCTCTGCACGAAGTCGCAGCTCCTTTGCCATTCGAAAAGAGAGGGGAAGCTGCTTGATCTGAGACATGAGTTAGCTTCAAACGAGAATGAAAGAGAAAAGGCATACCAGTTCCAAGGCCAAGAAGTCATCAATAGCCGCTATGCTTAAGCGTGAGCGCAGCAACCAAGATGCCAACTGCCAGTCTACTCTTGACGCGAAAGGATAATATAGATTTTCCCTCTGGAAGGATGCATATTGGTCGCTGAAAAACTGGTCCATGAAAGTAGCTCCCCCTGGATATATTGATGGGATGTTTGGGTGAGTGTCAACAGCTGGGACAGTGTGGTCTTGATGCTCATCGACTGGGTTGTACCCGATGTCTTCGTTCATTCCGAATCCACCCGCATCGTCAGCTTCAGGAAATATATCGCGATCAGGGCTAGGCCGATGTTGGGTTCGATCAGTCATTGAGTGAGTTTCTGTGCCATCCTGGGCAGCCGGAGTGTGGTAATGAAGGCGAGATAAGTCGTTCATCCATGAGCCGCACGCGTTTGAGGGCTGATTTATGTGTTGAAGGACCCACGTCTCGTTTTTGAATCTCTTCCCGCAATCAGGACAGAACGATGTTTTCTGAGCTCGACGAAGTTTTCGCATCACTTTAGGCATGGCGGTGATGAGGACACAAAGAGGTGAACACACTAAGCGAATTGTCTTACAGTTTGGTTCTGGACAACGTCCCCCGATATACCAGCAGCCTTAGTACGAGTCAGCAAAATTTTACTTACGCTTCACCTCCATTTTACTGATCGCACCTATTTTCTCCATGTCATAGGCCATGCACTCAAACCCTATCCGGGTCTTCTCCAGGTCACCTGAAATGGGATCAGTGTTGTCCGACAGTTGTTCTTCATCTTTAAACTCCCCAGAGCGCTTGTCGTCCACCCACGGTACCATCTTCCGAATGGAAGGAGATCAATTCTGTGGAAGTACTACTCGGTTAGTACATGACATGGTGAGTTACTACATCCACACTCTGGATTCCAGCTTACTGGTATGTTTACCCTGTTGGAGATGCAGGAATCATCAGTGATCCCGCCCCCCGATGACCCTGTAGAGGCTCATTTGCTTTTGGAAACGGCAATCAGCAACTACAGAGTACAATACATCCAAAAATCTCTGGCAGATCAGCTTGTGCATCGCGATGCGCTACAACTACAATACAGCCGGCTGCGGATGGAAAAAGCAGTGTTGAAGCTGACCGCTGCAGAACTGCATGTTGGGCGGGTACACATGATTGTGAGACACAGCGGCTATAACCCTGATGGCAATGAATTATACACCGTCCGTAGTACATAGTTCTCGTGTATGTATATCTTATGTCAACTGCCTATTGCGCCTTGTTATTTAGGTGGTCATGCAGGTGTACAGGTAAATACTGTAGGGGATGTGACATCCACCACTCATTGTCCACGATATCCCAGTAACTAAAACAATCCATTACTGTAGGCAAATCAACGTGCGATACGTTGTCGTCCACATACCGGCGATGACAAAGCTGATCCTTGGCGCCAGCTGGTGTGGGGACGCAGATGAGGCAGGTGATAATATAGGTATATCGGCGAGGGCGAACCGAATGAGGGCATGATAAATTCTGTTCCGTGCTGCCAACCTAGTGCTGGCTATTGTCATCGTGCTTATCGTCAAAGTTTCCAAGGGCATCGGATATGTAGACATACGATAAGAATTGTGACAGCTGGCACATAATATTATAAAGGCTCACCGAACAGTTGCCTAGCACAACGTGGGCTGTGCGTACGATCTTCAAAGAAGGCCAACGATACTCGCCCTTTGTGTTGATGCGGTGGTGGTAGCCGTCTTCATCACCGTGCTAGGGTTGTTTGGCCATCATCCTTGTTACTGAGTGGTTGTAGCCGTCGTCATAGTAGTTGTAGTAGTAGTGTCGGCGTCAGTGTGACGGAAGTAGCGGTGGTGGGAACAAGGACTTGGACGTAGTGGTGGTGGGAATGAAGACTTAGAGAATTTCGGATGTGTTGTGATTACATTAGCTGCACCGATTACATAACACAACAAGGCTTCTGTTTGCACGAGAGGTAGATCTTACATAAGCGACACCAGCGCACGACAATCCATTCAGTGCCCTCGTTGGGAGCCTCAACCACCTTCGGACGAGGTCAATCCTGAGTCGCTTTCTCCAGCGCCTGTCTGCAGTGCGATGCGACGTTCACGCGTGTGAGTGTTGAGTGTCTTTTCTCTTGTGATTGGTACTATCTCTCGCCATACTATCGGATTAACTTGGTTCCACCTCCACACCCTGATCTCGCTTCCCACCCACTGCTGCCGTCAAATAATACAGGTTCGCCGGATGCTGGACACTCACCATCATCGCGCACGGGAAGCCCAGCAGACGGATATCCCACAGGTACACTGCCCGTCATTGATCCGTCGTTGGATGTGGGGAACTCTACGGGCGCAAGCAGGGCAGGTGAGGAGACACCGATACTACTGGAGGTCGCTGTGAACGCCTTGCTGAACTCTGTTTCCACAGAACGGGAGCCATCGATCGGGGGCACATGCGCTGCACGAGGTGGGGAAGAAAACAAGTCCAAGGCAACGGACAGGACGAGAGGAGATTTGTCCTACTGACGCCAGCAACTTGAATGCACCGTATTCATCTCCGGGGTCGACAATAGAGCGTCCGCCTGAGATGAAGCAGATACTGACCGAGGATAGTGAGCCGATGTTAAACCCAGGTTCGTTTTGTCCCTTCTCTTATGTGTTTTCCATTTCGTTGTTGATTACCTCACCACCAGGTCGTGCTGTCGCCAGCCTAATGACAATAGCGGTCTCATCATCCCTACGTGATAATAATAAAAACAGTCCCACTAGCACAATGACACGCGACGACAACTGCAACGGTCACCAACTGGACAGCAACGGCGAGCGTAACTAGTATTGTTAACATTAATGTGCTAGTGGCTTTGTAATAAAATGATTTACTGCACTACTAGACGGTCCGTGCGAACTAATTGTAGACGACACTAACGATGACGCAGCCACCATCGTTGATGGCAGCAATGGTTGACAGTAAGTAATTTGTAAGTTTCCTGATGGCCAGACTTGAAGTAATAAGTAGTTTTACCAATAGGCTTGCATGGACTGTGAGATGTGGGTGAGGCTATACAGACTAAGTGCTAGATGTACATATCTTGCAACAGCCTTGTACAGCATTGATGAGTCTGTCCAGGCTGTACAGACTTGCAAACAAGCAAGAAAACTGTAGCACCTGTGGCCAAAAAAGGCTGTTTTGCTGATGTGAGTTGACTGGCACTGATGTCTTAGAGTACATATATGCATTTCTACTATGGCACTGATTTTCAGTACACAAGATTGCTTAGCACAAGACAGCGTCCAGAAGTCTAGTCTAAATATCCCAGGTATGTACCACAACCTGTCTGGCCAAGCAGGTCATTGTCGTGCTCTTGTCATTGTTGGGGTTGGGGTGCCAGTCTGATCATCATCGTTTTCATCAAGGCACAAGTGCTGGTGGTGGTCACTGTTGTGGTGGTTGGACCCGTTGTGGTGAGGTGATGGTTACTGTGTCATCTTTGGCTGGTGCTGGTGGTGATGATTGTTGTTGTTGTCAGAGTACTAGGTGTGACACCCATCTGTCATTGCACATGGTGAAGGAGTGGTCGCCATGTTGTCTTTGGCCAGCACTGGTGGTGATGGTAGTGCGGTCATCGGTTGTCGTGCTGGTGGTGATGATAGTGCGGTCATCGATCGTCAATCGTCGTGCTGGTGGTGATGGTATTTCCATCACCACACATTATCATTGTTTGTTTGCTGACGGTAGTGTAGCAGCGATGGCCAGAGTTGACGTCGTGGTAGTGGTGGCTGTCATTGTTGTTGTCCATTGGCTGTGGTTCAAGTTCATGCCAAGGTGGATGGTGGTGTTGCCTCAGTGCTGAGTGGCTGAGGTGACGAGTGGCCTGGGAAAAAGAGTCAGGTCACATGATAAGTTATCAGCACGTCAAATTTTAAGCTCCACCTGATTGCCCTTTTCTTCATACCACAACCATATCTCAAAACACCTTGCTGGCTGTATTCTACAATGAATATTTGTGCTGTTTGGTAACATTTTGTGTTGTAGACGAGTATGTGGCTAACCCTCCAGTTTCCAACCCAGTATTTAGCTTGATAGGTGCACTGCTAGTACTGCTTACATAATACCTGAAGTGAGCCACTTAGACACACCAGCACAACAATGGTGACCAACACCAACACGACAACAATAACCACCAAGACCACCAATCCCAACCATAACTGTGACCGATGATGACGCCACCATTACCAACGCCAATGACCCACCACCACCAGTTGATGATGCCGACCACTATGCTGCCGCCACCAGCATGACAATGAAAATGACCCTACCATTAATTACCAATGTCAATGCCGCCAATGCTGCCAATGCTGGCTCAGGCGACTCGACAACCACCACAAGTACCAGCACTGATGGCCACACCAATGTGATGACAACAACAATTGCAACAGTGGGGACATGGCCGTTCACACACACCCATGCACCACCCATTTGACCTCAACTACAAGTACGTGATTACTATGACCCACTGCAACCTCACGGATCCACTTGACCACCTTGACACCTCCATGTCTAGGATGATGACGGTGATGTGATCCATTCGAGGTTGTGTCGGGTGACCAGTTGTTATGATGCCCTCAGAGACTACTACATGTATTCCATGACTGCATGAATACATTATACTAGTGCCTCTTTATAGTTAGTTGTGTGACTGAAAGTCAGTACCATTGTTGAAAATCAGTGTCAAAATCAGTGTCGGAAATCAGTGTCATTAATGCTGAAAAGTAGTACCAAAGGCACTGATTATTAGTAGCAAAAATGATCCAATCAGTGTCACTGTTCAGCACTGATATTTAGTGCATGTCACTGATATCCAGCACTTTTGGCACTGATATACAGTACATATGGCACTGATTTTCAGTGCGTTTACTTCCCACAGTGTATATTGTGCCCGCATTCCTTAGCAGCTCACCTGTCTGGGCATCATTACTGTCTATGGATTTAAGCATGGCAGGCCTATGGAACGAATGTAAGATGTGCACAAATTACACATTTGTAGGGGTGGATATTGTCGATGGTGTTCTGCTCATGAGTGTGCATTTGTGGGAGTCAAGGCTAGGGAGAGTAATACAGTTGAGTATGGCAAAATGCATCAGAGCAGAATGCATAAAATAGGTAATGCATCAAAATTTGTTTGGCCCAAGTTGGGGCCCCCTTGCAATGGCTCACCTGTGCATAATGAAAAATGCATGCCATTGTGACCAAGTTATGCATTATTAATGAGCTTGAATAGCTAAGCGCATTGTCTTTTTCCTAGTATAAATGTCCCGCAGTAGCAATGAAGGGATCAACTTTACTCCACTATGCCAGAAATCCTGAAAAGGAAACCCTGTGACCCCCCCACAAACCCCCCACCTCCAAAGCAACGGAAGAAAGGGGACATGCCTCGCACATCAGCGCAGCTCCCAAAAGCATCTTCTTGTCAAAATCTTACTCTCTCTGACTGGCTTATTGTCTATTTCTATGTGGACTCACACCCTGATGTCCCTCAGGCTGATATTGTCCAGCACTTTGGCTCCCTTCCAACTGGGGCACTTGTTTTCACCCAGTGTACCCTATCACAGAAATTACGGGACCGTCCAAAAATGGAAGTGCGTGTCAATGACAACCCCACTGCTCTCTCATCGAAAAAACCTCGCAATGTTGTAAGGCCAGATGTTGAACATGCACTGTACTTATGGTTTCTACATATGGAAAATAAAGGGGAAATTGTTACAGGCCCTATGTTATGGGAGAAACACAGCAGATTTGAGGCTGAGTTTCAGGTTCCTGAAAAGGAAAGACTAACAGGGGAAGGGTGGCTACACTTGTTTTGCAAGACTTACAACATTCGGGAGGTTAGGCGTCATGGAGAAGCAGGCTCAGTAGACCTTGCAGCAGTTGAGACAGAGCATCAGCGATGCCAAAAGATTTTGTCAAAATTTGCACCGTATGATTGCTTCAATTTTGATGAGACCGCACTTTTCCCTTAGTAAGCAAGTCTCGACATTTGATTTCATAAGCTAACAACACATCAGTGCTCCTCCAGATCATGGCTTGGCAATGCGCCAGATGAGCAGAAAAAAGAAAGAAAAATTCCATATTACTATTGGACTTGCTTGTAATGCAGATGGGAGTGAAAAGCTTGAGTCAATTTTTATTGGCAAATCTTCGAAACCTCAATGCTTCAAAAGGCAAACACCAGAGCAATCTGGTTTCTATTACCGGAGCAACAAAATGGCATGGATGACATCATCCTTATTTGAGGAGTGTGTTGTTATCTTATCTGTCTAAAGTTGCGGTGACTAATCTGTCATTTACTTTAGATGGCTCAAGAAACTTAATCTCCGCATGAAGCGTGAACGGCGAAATATATGCCTTTATGTTGATAACTTCAGTGGGCACAAAATCACTTATCAGCCGTCTAATATCTCTCTTTAATTTTTTGAGCCAAACATGACCTCATTTGTCCAGCCCTGCGATGCTGGCATAATCCATTGTTTCAAGGCACTTTACCGCGGTAATTTTTGTTCTCGGGCAATAGATCTGGATGCCGCTGGGGAGCACGACATTTACAAAATCAACTTACTCGAAGGGATGACAATGGCAAAGGCAGCCTGGGATGCTGTATCAGCCAAAACAATCCAGCATTGCTGGAATCATAGTAAAATCCAGCTGTAAGTATTGACCAACACATGCATAATTGTACAGTCACTAATGCTCTAATATGTTGTAGTGACAATGAGTTGGGACCGTCGTCTTTGTATCCCACTCACGCAGATCCTGTTGCCTGGGATCTCATCCATCAGTATGCCACGGGAATGATGTCACTCCCAGACGTAGAAACTGCATTATCTACGCATCTCAGAGATCGCTATGTCAACATGAACTGGGAACCAGTACTGAAGGCCGTCATGGAATCAGAAGACAACGAGTCTGCACTTGATGCAGTTGTCACTCACCGCACAGCCGCACAGTCTCGCTCTGGAATCAAGATCTGTATTCCCACGCGACAACTCGCATCAGCTGAAGCAGAACTGATGGAATCCGTCTGTTGGCTGAAGGAGCGCAACCAGATTCATGGCCCACTTCCATCTGTAGACAATGTTGTTGAACCTCCAGAAGAAAGGGATCTTCCTGAGCCAGTTTTGGATGGCAGTGTTGGGGCCATTGCTGACAAAGTGTGCAGGGAGGCAGCCATTGCAAATGGCGAGATTGCTGATGAAGTTGACGATGGTGAGAATGATGATGAAGACAGTGGCGAAGCACTGGCAGAAGCTGCGGCACTGCCACGCGATAAGCTAATCAAGCTGTGCAAGCAGCTTGAAGCCAGTTGTATGTACTATGGGGGGGTGATGCCCAGTTTTCATTCTACTTATGTCAAGAAATTTACAGCCAGATCGGGAGCAGGGGCACATGCCGCACCTGCCTTGCCTTTCCAGGAAAGAGGGGGCAGGACCCCGTGCGTCGGGCCTCCTCTGTCGGCATTGGGTGCCTTGGGCCCCATGGCATCACAGCACCGGTTTTGTCAACTCTGCACGCTCCCCCAAGGTGTGTGGCGTGACCAGGAATCTCCCATGCGTGACGACACGATCGGACACAATCGCAAGGTGCAGCCTATTCTCATCCTTGCATAGCTAGATAGAACATGAAAAAATCTATAGTGTAAAAAAAATCTATAGTCTAGGTAGTAGTGATGTGGAATTGAAATGAAAACAAAACAAGCCGTCATTCTGAGTGATGGCGTCGAATCTCCATGTCCCCTCATTCTTGGCGAGCAGTCTTGATGGCCTCAAGTAGGGCCTTGATGCCTTTCTTGACATTGTATACTCTGGTGAATGCTGCCTCATTACCGCCATACCTGAGTGAATGTGTGAATCACACAGCAAAGAGAGAAGGCTTGAGGGATGCTCACTGATTGAGGTATTCCGTCACGATGATGCGGCGCTGGTTATACTTCGACTGGAGGTGGCGGTTTGGTCCATGTATATAGTCGGACGGCCAGTCCTTTAAAGGAATAGGCAAGTTGAGCTCGGGTGCTCCTTCCCGCCAGTGACGCATGACCTCCTTCCATGCTTCGCTCCTTGGCATCCTGGGACCATTCTGAGGTGGGACGTCTGGAATGGTTGGCTTTGGGGACACAAGATCCAGCGGGCTGCTTGCATCGGAGGCGGCTGGGCTCGACTGCGTGATGAATGCTTGGGTGGGTGCACAGGAAAATGAAAAATGGCACGGGCCAATGTGGTTGCTCTCCACTGGCGGTGCGGGTAACTGAGTGGTTGGGTGCTGTGGGTGAGTGATGCATTCTGTCGTGAGGGCTTGGCAGTCAGTGGCAGCGACACAGAAGAAGAAAGGCCACATACCACTCAGAATAGGATAAGCTGGTGGATGTCCACCACTCAAAGGTGTGGGTATGGGACTTGGGTGTGCAGTGGTGATGGCGTCAGTGAGGCCTCGGAGTATGTCTTCAATATGGTCAACTTTGGTGTCCAAGTTGGTGAGCGCACCATGGACGTCCTTCACGTCCGCCATAATTAATGTCTGGAAGGAAGTGAGTTCCTTCCTTGATGCTGGGGCATAAAGGGCACGATCACCAGCTAATGATGGGTTGGCCTTGTGTGAAACTCAGCGCAGTGCCCCACTGTAGTCGTGCTTGTAGGCATGCAATTCATCCAGTAAATAGCGCATCAATGTGTTGCGCTACAATCGAGTAGAGTGTTGAGAAAAAAAGCCGTCAAGAAAAAAGCTGGTTCAACAAGAAAGGAAATGAATCTGACCTGTTCACCTTCTGCCCATCCACCCCAAAATCGTACCACATCCATAGACCATTTCTCTTCTTCAGGTACACGTATGAACCAATGCTGCGCCCCTCCCCGGCGAAAACAGTGCGTTGAGTATTTACCTTCAATACCACTGCCAGCCGCTGCTTCATTCAGCATTTTTTGGACGCTATCTGACGTCAGCAGTTCACCGGGTTGGATGACCCCATTCGCCCCCACTGCAGGGAAGACAAAGTCTTCATCTGCCATGGGACGTCCAAGGTGGACATACTCCACCCACCTAATCCATGTCAAAAGCCAGAAGAACACGTCGCAGGAAGTCAGATCTGGTAGTGGGAATATCTGGTAGTGGTTAGCTGCAGTAAGGTTAGGATACAATAACATTGGGCTGTTGAAATCTCAGCGCGTACCACACAGATCTATTTCTCTAAAACTTTTGTCCTCTTTCCTCTGCCAACCTTTCCTGTGCCACAGGTGGATCTCACAGCATTCGTCCATGTCACTGATGGTGAGTGCATCTTTTTCTCCCCTCAGTACTTGACAAGGATGGAATCCAACCGTGCATTGTCCATCTGGATATCTCTGCGCTTGAGTTTCACAAGTTCACAGCATCTGGATAAGCAAGGTAAGCCAAGACAGATCAGTGGGTCATCATTACTATACCTGGTCCAGATAATCCACGCTGTCGAAGCAAAGGCAAGAAATTCGAGGCGCCTCGTGACTCGTTTCCTCACATCATCACTAATGTGCACATCCGATATAGGTGTTTTGGTCAACACAATGTAGATGAAGTGCAGCACATTTCCGATTTCGGGGCAATCCGACGTTGCCCACGCGAGTATTTTATCCATATTGTCTTTCTTCATCGCTGATGAATGCTCGCGGTCAACTCCATCGGCACTCAATTTATTTTTGATGGACTTCATGATGTCCCGGACATCCCCAGATGTCGCAGGGTTACCATCCCACCGCTGTAGCACATGATTATAATGCCAATTTAGACGGTAGGTGTCGCCACTGATAACTTGATCAGTGGGATCCGAATTAATCATGTAATCAAACTGACACTTGTTCCCAGAGCTTCTTGAAAGCTGCGTGGGTGATTTCAATTGAACTTCGACCCAGTTTTCTGAAGAATCCCCTCCAAGATAGATACCAGGCAAGCACCCAGGCTGAGAGGTGATTAGGTATGTCATCGAATGCATTTTTGAATGCTGGATCATTGAAGAGCACCAAGTCCTCCTCAGACAAATTTGTTGTATCATTACGGTCGACGAGATCCTTCAGCCAATCCCGCCCCCGGCGTACATGTCCCTTGTAGGACTTTTGTGTCGTCTCTGCTTGTAGATGTTGCTGTCTGCCTTCCTCTTCAATGAGGCGGAGTTCCTTAAATGTTGCCAGGTTGTCCCGGCTTTGTTGCTTCTTCTTGCGCGTCTGGGAAGCTTCTGGGACCACAGGCTGCTTGCCAAGGGATGCCTTCTTTCTGGCCATGCGGTGCGCGATGCAAAGGTTCGGAGGAAGGGTTCAAAGTAGGTGTGGTAGGGACAGCAACAATATATTTTACCATTTGAAATGAGACTATATTACGAACTAGTCTCCCCAAGACTCTTCGTAAATGAGGAAGGATCACGAACTACGAACATGGCAGCATTGTATTGTGGACCGAACAGAAAAGAAGACAACTATATAGCTACACTAATCATCATCAGCGGTCAGGTCTATCTCAATGCGTCCTGGCACCTTCGAGTTCTCCGAAAAAGTTCCAACAACCACTGACTCCTGCTCAGATTTGACGCCCTCCCTTTCTTTCTCGAGAAACATTGATGACATCTAGATAAATTTAGCACACACACCTACATATATAGAACAGGACGTCAATACCAGTATCGTATTGTGGCCAGTTGAAGAGCCTCGTGCCAGATGGGGTGCGACGTGATCAATAATGCACGCTGGGACTTCCATAGTGTGAAAGCGTCAGGACGCAATGAGAGGCTTGATAGTATCTTGTGCTGAGATGCTAGAAGTAGTTGCCGCATACAGTGATGCACTTGGAATGGACACATTGTACACAAAAAGCGGGGAAGCAGGTGTTGACTTCAGACGAGAAGTGATAATGCGAAGATCTGAAGGCACAAACTTGATACCGATGTTTTGTGGTTGAGGAAGCTTGAAGGAGTCATCAAAAGAGGGCCTTGTTACTCATAATGTTGGTCCCTTACCTGGCAAAACAATTGAATGGCAACAGCTGTCCAAACACCGCGCATTTTGTCCAGAAGAGTCTCCACAGACCAAGAAAAATGCTGGGTACAAAATTGAGCGATGGTCGTGACATCAGGCTGACACGACAACACGATTCCATCAAAGCTGGGTTGGTCATTGGACCACAAAGTCAGTGGGCCCAAGTAACTTGCTATGGTGAGTGGGTTCGGAAAGTCCGTTGTCATCTGAATGATATGAGCAAGTTTGCGATACTTGCGCTGCAGTATGCCAAGTGGATCCAAAGTGAGTGCCTGGCACACCTCGTTGCACCACCTGACACAGAAGGTTGTTGTTACGACCATGTCCAACTCCAGGTCTTATCCGGTTACTCTGGTCGCATTGCAGCACTATAGCTCAACTCCGGTCGCGCATCACTTACTCCGGTCACAGTTGCACAGATATACCTCCGCTATGTACAACCCTTGGTCTAATCCCTACACAGCCCTTACTACACCTCGCCGTCTACCCTGGCTTGACGTGAGTTCTCCGTGTGCTCGATATATCTCCTACCTTGTGTCATTTTCACTGGTTTATTTTACTCGGACCTGACTTAGTACTTTCTCTGGTTATCCCTTGTCCGCTTTTTAGGCTGTTTACTTGTCACCGTAAGTACTCTGTGAATTATCCTGTATTCTTCAGTCTGAAATCAACCATAGTCACTACTCCAGTTTCTGTCTGTCTCCATCTCCGTCTCCGTTCCCATCTCCAACCTCTTGACTGGAACCTATGCAAGGGATCAACACTCGTTGTCCTTAGTCGTTGAATCCAAGTGGTCACCAACTCCGGCCGGACTAACTCCTTGTCCAGCCCTCTGCCCTTGTCCTTCGTCTGCTTTCATCCGGACTTGACCGGACCCCCTACTGGAGTAGACCCAGACTTGACAGTATTTCAGACTCACACTTGTGTGGGTTCACTATCCCAAAACCTCGTACGCAAACTAGTTTCTATCTCTTATGACCATGACTACGCGCTCTCGCGCTCATACCGCTGCAGCACTTGCTGAGGAAGCAGGTGCAGTAGATGACCTCCACCTCTCCGCTGCACAGCAAGCCCTGTCTAACTGCAGGCAACCTCTGGCTTCTGTTAGCCAATTCCGGAGCTTCACAGCTTGAAACCCCACAGCGTCTGTGACTCCACATTGAGATGCTGCATCTCAGAGCCTTTGTGGTTCTGCAGACTTAGGTCACCATGAATCTGTCTCTGGTGATCGGTTTCCCTATCATCGCGACTCCACCCCAGAGCATCGCGAACCCGGTCGTTTCCAATGGTTCGGCCCTGAGGATGGTCCTGGAGATGATCCGGACAACCCCGGAGATAACAACAATGACAATGATGACGACGATGAATTTCTCAACGCCACGGAAGAGCTAGACCCTAGTCTGGCTGTCTTCCACAATCTCGCTGTCGCCGTCAACCGCCTCTCCCGCTCCTCTCGTCGTACCAACGACTCCTCTTCCTCCCATGCCAAGGTCCGTGAACCGGACACCTTTGATGGCACGGACCCCAAAAAACTCCGGACCTTCTTGGTCCAGTGTGAGTTATGCTTCCAGTGTGAGTTATGCTTCCAGGATTGAGCCAAGGCATTCCGCCTTGATAGGGCAAAGGTAACTTTCGCCCAATCATACCTAAAAGGGATGACACTAGAATGGTTCGAACCGGACCTCCTCAACTCCGGTGATCCGGCTGACCGCCCATGCTGGATGGACAGCTGGGTCCATTTCGTCGTTGAGCTCCAGAGCACCTTTGGACCTCACGACCCCATCGCTGATGCTGAGCATCAACTCGAGCACCTCCAGATGGAGGATGCTCACCGCGTTACGCGGTATATAGTAGACTTCAACCAACTCGCCTCCCAGGTCCAGGACTATGGAGATGGCGCGCTCTGCTGCCTGTTTTACTCCGGACTCCTGGATCATCTCAAGGACGAAATTGCTCGAGTTGGGAAGCCCCTGACTCTACATGGGCTTAGGGCCCTTTGTCAAGAGATCAACGTGCGCTATTGGGAGCACAAAGACGAGATCTCTCGCACAACGAAGAGTCAGCCCACTTCGTCCACAACCAAGTCCTCCAACTCCGGAGGCAACTCACCCAACTCCGGTCAGGAGAAATCCAAGACCGGCAACTCCCCCAGCTCCACCAACTCCTCTGGCTCGTCAAAAGTGACCAGCAACCAGTCCTCGTCCGGTTCCAGACCGGACCTAACCAACAAGCTTGGTAAGGATGGGAAGCTAACCGCAGACGAGTGCAAAAGGTGTCTGGAAAACAACCTCTGCATGTTCTGCAGAGGTACCGGTCATTTCGCAGACAACTGTCCAAAGAAGACCAAAAAGGCCAAGGCTTGCGCTGCGGCCATTGCTGCTGAGTCCGGTAAGATGGACTTGAACTCGGGTGCCAACTCCGAGTCAAAAAAAGAGTAAGCAGCTCCCGGCCCTCCACACAACTGGTGAGCTGTGTTGACTCTGGAAGTGCACCCAAGGAGGCCCGCCTCAACGCATCTGCTCTTTACGACCCAAATTCTCTTATGCCACACATTACCCTCTTATCATTGGACTTACCTAAAACCCGCGCACTTGTGGACTCCGGGTCCATGCATTGCTTTGTAGATTTACAATTCGCGCACAAAAACAATCTTACCTCCTATTCCGTTTCTCCGATTGTACTCTGGCTCTTTGACGGTACCTCAAATTTTGTAATCACTCAAGCCGTCGATTTATCAGTGCAGTTCCCCGCATCCGGTGATGTCACCCCTATGACTTTTTACCTCGCTCCACTAGATTCTGAATGCATGATTGTCCTTGGACATAACTGGCTCACCCGCTACAATCCATTGATTGACTGGGTACTGAGCAGTTTAACTTTCCGGACCCCTGCACCAAGTTTGCTAGCGCCCCCGTCGACTCCCTCTCTGGTTCAGTCCGGTAACCCTGTCTCCGGCCTCTCTGGCCAATCTGACCCCGGCCTTGCGCCATCTGTCGACACTCCGGTTTGCACCCCTCTGCACATCTCTCTGATAAACGCAGCTGCATTTGTGCATGCGTGCAAATTAGAGGGATCCACCAAATACCAACTTCAGCTGCGTCCTTCTGACACAGCAAAGGCTCGTTCTTCCTCTGCCTCTACTCCGCCAGACTTGGACATCGTTCCTCCGGAGTATCGCGATTATGCGGATGTGTTCAGCAAGGCGAAGGCCTCTGAACTTCCCCCGCATCGTGACTACGACTTGAAGATCGACCTAGAAGAAGGTACCTCTCCACCTCTGGGAACTCTATACTCACTGTCTCCGGTTGAGCTCTCTGCCCTCCGGACTTTCATCGATGAGAATCTTAATACAGGTTTCATCTGTCCTACCGCTGTGAGTCAAAGTGTGGATTTGGGTCGGAGTAATAACCCAAACACAACACCAACAAAGGACTACGAAAAAGTGCAAGTGGTGGTTTACCTCCGTGGTGTCCAGAGAGGATATGCTGAGGAGGGGGAGAGGGGATCTACACCAACAGGGTGATGCAGACAGAGATACAGGATACTCCTTGGGTACAGGAGCAGTAGATGACAAAGGGGATAGATGTCTGGACTCTTCCTATAGCCTAGGAAGTGTCAAAGCGGGGATTGAGTTGACTAGGACTGAAGTAGCGATACTACACCTAGAGATTGGTGCAGCAAAGGGGCAAGGGGGCT
>Ga0307518_10000566_pt1 | contig 28111 bp, 20 predicted proteins | sample 25_EM_MG_FD_203889 | JGI IMG/M metagenome (GOLD analysis project Ga0307518, IMG submission 203889) | Populus trichocarpa ectomycorrhiza microbial communities from riparian zone in the Pacific Northwest, United States - 25_EM | ecosystem: Host-associated > Plants > Roots > Unclassified | place... | reverse complement strand
CTCATCCTGAACAACTTCGACACGACCCCTGGGTTTCGTTTTTAAAACGGATAACCAATCAACTCTTTATCTGTCCTTTCTAAAGGAATGGGTGTATGTGTAATAAACTTGTTGACATTGCTTTGCGAAAACAAAGACATCGTTTACATTGCGGAGTCTATCTTTTAAGTTGATTTCGACCAGACCATAGTGAGGATTAACTCTGATTCCTCTGTCAGTGGTGTCATGCCAATAACATTTGAATAAAAACACTATCTGCTCGCTATGATATTGCAGTTCGACGACCTCTTCTAATCTACCATAGTTGTCAACTTCTAACTTACTACAAGTCGATCCCTTAACACAAACACTGATGTTGTATGTCTTTCTTCCATGCTCGTATTCTTCAGTATGGAACACATATTCATTGACAAAATACCCGTTGTAGCACTTAACTTTTCTTTCAAGGCCTAGGCTTAGTGAAGACAATGACTTAGTAGGACTCATTCCCATTTGATAAACCTTGTATGTAATGTACAACAATAAACAGTAAACGAGAATTTTGTAATGACAAACAATAACTTTGCAAGAGATAATGAGTTTGTGATAGTACTTACATGTGTTCTGAACCACGTGGCAAATTGTTCATCTTGTAATTGAAAGATTTGGGATTCGGTCAGTTGTGAGTTATGGGACAGTAAATATTGTCGATGTTGCCTACAAGGTTGTTCTAAATTATGTGAGTTTATGATATTACAATATATAAATAGTATATTCTTAACAAAGTTTAATTAGTAGTACATATACTTACTGAATAAAAGATCTCAACTCATCACAGTTAAATAGAACATAATTGTGTGCTTGTTTGAACTTTATTTCCGACAAATATCTTCCCCTTACGGCATTTTTAGGTGTGGGTTGTCCAGGATTGGAGAATATTGATAAGTTCCCACTAGAAGGCACTTCACCGCCATCATCATACCGTGGAACGCAATTGATTCTCGTTCTCAAATGAGGTTTGAAATAGTACGAGATAAATATTGAGATCTCCTCAACAATATAGGCCTCACATATCGAAGCCTCAACATGCGCCTTGCTCTTAAACTTTTTCTTGAGATTGAATAAGTACCTGTATTGAATTAATCAAATATTTTCAATTAAGAAAAATAAAGAAAATACTTTTATATATGAATTACATTGCAACTGTAATATCTAACCGTTCGAATGGATACATCCATCTATACTGGACCGGTCCTCCAACTTTTGCCTTGAACGGTAAATGTATGGGGAAATGCTCCATTGAGTCAAAAATTGATGGAGGGAATATCATCTCAAGTTTGCATAGTGTTTTAACGATATTTGTTTCAAGCCTCTCAATGTGATCAACATTTAACTTGCTGGAGCATATATCTCTAAAGAAATGACTGATCTCTGTGAGTGCATCCCATATCCCTTTTGGCAACAAATCACGATAAGCTAATGGAATGAGTGTTTGCATAAACACGTGGCAATCATGACTCTTCATTCCATACAATCTGCATTCCTCTATATTAACCAGCCTTGATATGTTCGAGGCGTGTCCATCGGGAAAATGCATACTCTTAAGCTATTTATAGACTAGCAGTTGTGCTTTTTTTTCTAACACAAAACTTGCTCTTGGTTTTGTGACCCGTGACCCATCACAAACCAACTCCATATTTGTATGGTTACAGAACAAAGCTATATCCAATCTAGCCTTGATGTTGTCCTTTATCCTCCCCTTCACATCCATGACGGTGTTCAAAATGTTCTCAAAGACGTCAAGGTTATGGCAGAGGAGACTGATCTTCCAATAAGGAAGCTCCCAAAAGATACTTCGCTTTACCCAATTATGGGTCAAACCAAAACCAGGAAACTTCTGCTTACCTGATTGGAGACCAAACAATGTCACCGTACTCTGATACAACATCATGCAATTCTTTACCAGAAAGACGCGGGGGTGCAACATCCTTTTCAACTCTGCTAACAAAGAAATCCTTTCTGTTCTTTCTGTACCTATATTCGGTGGCAAGAAACGACGGTGATAGTAAAAAAAAGAAGTTTTACCTCTGTTTGTTAGTGTGAATGCCTTGTTGTTTTCCATGCAATATGGACATGCTAGTTTTCCATACGTGCTCCAACCAGAAACCATTCCATAAGCTGGAAAATCATTGATAGTCCACATCAAAGCCGCCCTTATAACAAAATTATGTTTCCTCGATATATCATAAATCAAAGCTCTGGAGGACCACAACTGCGTCAACTCATCAATTAACGGTCGAGGACAAACATCTATATTCCGGCTCGGGCTACTCAGACCGGGTATGATAGTAGATAAAAACATGAACTTCAACCTCATACATATCCTCGGTGGCAAGTTATAAACCGTTAGTATAACCGGCTAACAAGAATAAGGATCAGCAAATGACCCGAATGGGTTGAATCCGTATGTACACAACCTAAGACACACGTTTCTTGATTCAGCTGAAAAATGAGGATCCACATTGTTAAAGTGTTTCCATGCTTCGCTGTCAGAAGGATGCACCATCACTCCATCAACCGCATCATGTGATTGGTGCCATGTCATGTGCTCAGCAGTCCTTGGTGACATGAATAACCTCTGCAGTCTAGGTGTGATTGGGAAGTATTTAAGTTTTTTATATGCCATGAGAGTCTTTCCCCTGCCAGTTCTGGGTTTGTAACGAGAATGCCCACATGTCATGCACTCGGTCAACTCGATATTTTCTAGGTAGTATAACATGCAGAGGTTAGGGCACATGTCAATTTTATGGTATCTTAAACCGAGGGGTTTCATCATGGACTTTGCAACATATAAGTTCTCTTTCAGCCTATTCCCTTCAGGTAAAATGCTTCTCGCCCATTCGATAATTTTATCATAACTGGCCTCACTCAACCCATGATCTGACTTGATGGTGAACACCTGTGCTACGACCGATAATTTACTGTGGTTCATGCAGCCATCCCATAATGGTTCGTCAGAATCTTTCAACAGATCAAAAAACCTAGCTGCATCTGTATTAGGTTCTTCTTCTATGATTGAACATTGATTGACGTTACCTTGATTCATTCTTATTGCATCCATAACCATATTCCTGTAAGGATTACTGTTGTTATTTGCAACTTCATGAACGTTGCTAGCACTAGAAGTTGACCCAACCACCCTTTCTTCCATGCTCTTATTACGAACAAATAGTTCTTCATGTGCATACCAACACATGTAATTCTCCATAAACCCTTTGTGTAGAAGATGCATCATTACAATATTTGGATGCAGATACTTTTTATTTTGACACTTCTTGCATGGACACGTAATACCATCTCCAGTAAAATTTCTGGGAATAGATGTTGTGAAATTAATAAAACCTTGAACCCCGTTACAATAATCCATCCATCCTCCACAATCATTGGGGTGAATCTTGATACATCCATGAATGATTTCATGACTTCTGTCGAAGCTCTATAAAATTATGATGACAACATGTATTAATTAACTATGTTAGGTAAATAAATTTGCAAAAATATTGGTTTACCTCGAGATTATCCAACAAGCTAATTACAACTTCTCATAAATATTCATTATTAATTATCAACGTCCATACAAATTTTTACATATAAATTTACGGAAATTACAACTCCGCAATAACATTGATAAAAATTAAAACGGACCCGTTAAACAAGCTATTAATTATTTCACCACAACACATGTAATTCGATAATTCAATAAAGTTTCAACAATTTACAAACAAATACAATTTTACAAAATCTAAAACAAACCATAATAAGTACAAAATTATACATTCATACTACAAGTTTGTTTGAGAAATAACAATAAAACATGTACATACACTAATAAAATACGTACATATACTAAAAAAACAATAAAATTGACATTTAAAATTAACATTTAAATGTTAAAATTAAAAAAAAGATAGATTTACTTATAGAAAATGATAAAATCCATAATAAATTAGAACACGGATGCTGTGACCACAAAACATAAAGAAATATGACTTGTGTTGAGTAGAGGGGGATTTTTTTTGGGGGGGTGGTTGTTTGCAGTTTGGGAGGGGAGAGTTGGGATGGGGAAGAAGAAGGAGAAATAGGGGAGGGGATGGTCAGAAGAGTGGTGATATATTCACTTTTGCCGATGGAATCACCGACGGACTCCTTCTGTCGACGATTCCATCGACAAGTCTGATGGTGAATTGATCACGTCACTGTATGGAGATCCCGGTTTGAATCCCTTGGTAATTTCATCGGGAAAATCGCCCGCAAAAACTTCCACATTAGGGAACCACCTTTTTTAAAAAAAATTTATAAATATTCCATCTGTAATTCCATCGGTATATACCGATAGCATTATGACCACATTACATTGCTGTCGGTATATACCGACCGAATTACAGACTGAATAGTATCTGTTGGTAATTATGACCGCAATTTACCGACATAATTATTCTGTCGGTAATTCCGTTGGTGTTAGGCGAATTTCTGGTAGTGAAACCCCTAGGGAAGACATTACAAAAAAAAAAGGGGCGGCAAACCCTATACTAGCCCCTGCCGACCCAACCATAGGTTTAAAACCAGCCCAGCAGGAGCTTCTTCTCTGCGCCACAGCAACAACAAGAGACTTGTTTCAGCAGCTTCCATTAGCAGTATCCGGTTGGCAGAGAATTAGAGTCATTGCATGCGTAAAACACTGCCACCACTACTCAGTTGGAAGTTGCAACAATCTTCCACCATTATTATAAATCAACTTTGGACGTGTTCTTAGAGATATGTCTACCAGTACCAACCACACTCGACAAAAACGTCATAGTAACAGCAACAGCAGGAGCTTGAGTCAAATCCTTCGGATAGCAGCAGCACATGGAGTTTTTTTTTTCCTCCATTGAAGCAGTGATAGCGGGTGCTCCTCGGCCACACCTTTCCTTAGCTGTAGTGGCATAACCAGCTTCAACTCCTCATTCCAGCGTCCAATGTCCTATCTTCAATCGAAAGCAGCATCCAGCAGAGGTTCCCATTGCCAGTAAAAGGTAAACACAAGGAGGGAATGAACAACATAAGGCAAGACAAACGAAACAGGGAACCAGAGAAAGAACAAAGAGGAGGTAGCATCAATCAGTTCTTCTCCAGTGAACCAAAAAATCAAAGAAAGAACAGTGGAAAAGAAGCAGCATTGGTCAACCATTACCCCGTCATCCGACTTCTTCTCCAGCAAACCAGGTAAGTTCTTATTGTGCATGCAAATTATAATTCACTTGCTACTATAGCTGTGGATTATAATTTATTGCTCACGCCTACTACTCAGCCGGGAAATTGATTTAGGCCAGTAACCAGGCTGGACCAGCTGGGTCCAGCCAACCATATGAGCCAGGTCGGACGCAGCCCAAGAGAAAAAATATAATAAATAAAAAAATATATGCATGCATTGATTTAGATTCATTTTACTGGTTTATTCACTGACTATAGAGTCGGGAATACCATATGTTTTTTTGGCTACGTAATATTTACCAACACCAAAGTTGAAAATATTCATAGCATAAACCAACAAACTCTTAGCACTTTAAGACAAAAATCAGCAATGTAGCCTACCTCATGTAGAACGCTTAAGAGGTAATAATATTTTTCCTTTTGCGTAACTAGTCCCGTACCATAGAATCTCTGTTGACCAGTTAAGGTTCCTAGTGACCATAATATGAGGTGGCGACTTCTTGAATAAGATATTTTCCCCCAAATAACAAGATGCAAGACATCTGTTCTTTTTCCATGAAATTTTTTTAATTGGTCGCTGCGATGTCCGGGTTTGACAGAATGACGACTTCACTGAGGAATTTTGGACTAAGCTTTGCCTTTATTTGTCAATTGCTATAATGTTTGTTATGTTATGTTTATATGGTTATTGCCTTTTACCACTTTAGCATGCATTCCTATTATCATGCATCACTTCAAGAGCATGCACGTTAAATTTAAAGATAGGTAAGGAAGTAACGATACCTCAATGGCTTTAGCCTGGGTAAGACTCATAAAACCATTCAACTCTCGCTTGATTGTTTACTCAGTAGTGGTTGATATGCCGATTTGATATTACTAAGGGCCTCTATCTTCACACTACTTGTAAGCCTCATATCAACATTTCGAGGATGATCACTGAGCATGCGAGAGACCCTTTAAGACAAGATAGTAGACCCACCCCTGTGATGCACTTAACAACTAGAACCAACCTGCTAGGTTGTACCCTGTGTAATCTCACTATGACTAGCCCAACATGCGACATCTTCAATTCCAAGACCATTAGGTGGCAAATGGCTGTCATATAGGATACAAGAGTCTGAGTTGTTACAGTTGACAAAATAAGACTGACTTGAATTGAAAGTCGAAAGGTTTATCAAAAGCTCAAACTTAAACAAGATTGGACAAGGATCTCCTCGTTGACATGATAACATAAGGTTCCTAAAATCCATGAATAACGACCATTTCCAACCCGTAAAGGGCGAGTCCATATTGAATATGCATTTTCCTTGTTGATAGCATCATCACTTGTGCATGATTGCATATTTTTCATTTAACGGGTTAAAATATAGGTTCCCCATTGAAATGCACCTATAACACTCCACTACGAAAAAGACAAATAGATAACGAAGAAAGAGCTCAGTTGGAAGCTCAAAATTGAAAGGAGTTGGAAAGTCTTAGAGAAGAAGTTGCAAGGCTTACTAATCTACTCGAACAGGTCTTTGATCTAAATCTGGAGAAGCAAAATTTATAGCTCAGCTTGAACATTTGCTCACAAATCCACAGAATTTAGGGGCAAATGAGGTGTCATTTGAATCTCAACAAGCTATATATTCCCAATTTGCTCAACCAGCATATCCTATAAAAATATCATCTACCATTGACTCTACAGTGAAGGACAAGAAGGTAAAATAAGATGGCTAGACAAATTGGCTGCTTGAGAGCAAAGGATGAGGGCATTTGAGGGAACTAGCCTAGATTACCATATAAAGGCTGTTGAGATGTGTTTGGTGCCCAATGTGATCATCCCTAAAAATTTTAGAGTTCAAGAATTCATCAAGTATACTGGAACTTAGTGCCCGATAATCCACCTTAAGGCATACTGCAATAAAATGGTTGAGGTAGTACATGACAAAAAGTTGTTGATCCACTTCTTCTAGGATAGTTTGAGTGATGCTGCTCTCACCTGGTACATGCGTCTAGACAACACCAAGGTGAAAGGATGAAAAGACCTAGTTAATGCCTTTATTAGGCAATATAAATTCAATATGGATGTGCCCCTTGATAGATCAAGCTTGCATGCCATGAAGAAAGGCCATAAGGAATCTGTGAGGGAATACACTCAAAGATGGTGTGAGACAACCGCACAGGTTAATCCTTATTTGTTGGAAAAAGAGATGATTAATTTGTTTGCCAACATTTCAAAGCCCCATACTTTGAATACCTGGTTGGAAGCTCCGCACAATATTTTTATGACCTAGTTGCCATAGCTGAGAGGATTGAATAAGCCATTCGGCTAGGAAAGATTACTAACTCAATTGAGGAGAAAAGTTTCATTGGAAAATGGAAAGAACCCAAGGTTCATAATATCAAAGGTGGTTACAAAGGCGAGAGAAAGAACTACCAAAACAAAGAGACTTAGAGATCAATCGTCCTAAAGATGAAGCCATAATGTCATTAGGCCAAGACTAGTCTATGCGTAACCTCAACTGAATATTGGAAAGGTGCCCCTGTCGATGTGTTTGTAGGAGAGGGATGATTGGAAGATTCTAGAAATTCCAATCAATGGTTGCTGAGTGTTTAGCCCTTTTATGTATCATAGCTCAAGATGTTTGTATAAGGTCTTTGTGTTGGACCTTTTTTCTAAACTTTCAATGAAATAATGAGTTTGTCCTTCAATTGCGTACTTTACTTTGATTTATAGCCAAATATCCTGAAGGGGGTTCCCTCTAAGAACTCACAAATATACTTTTAAAGCTTCGCATGATCTCATAGACGCGATTCATTTCTTTTACCAAAATCTTTTCTCCCAGTGAAATTTTGAAAAATAAAACTTGCATTTTAATTTCAAAAATAATTTGATGTTTATTTAAATGATATTTTTGACATTCATTACTTGTAGAATGACACATGAATCAAGTAACTCCTTCATTAAGGTGACTAAACTCTAAACCAAAGTGCACGAATAAAAAATAAATCGTCACCCTCACACCATGACTCTTGAGCCATGTGTTTTAAATGTATGCATAATGGTATGTAGTGGACTCATTGTTCATAGACTCATGAAATGCATCTCTTTGCAAAGATCAAACCATCACACTAGATGAGGTCAAATTTTATTGATCTTAACTTCTTGCACTTGAAATGAGGAAAGGCCATCCTTGTTATTCCTTTCACATTCTGAAATAAATATATCCCTTGTGGTCCATTTTAAGCCTGAATAATTTTTCTTTCATGAAAATCCTGAGTAGGATCACACCCTACATTGGGGGTAAGTGAAAATTTCAATGAAACAAAAATGAAATACTTGTGAGAAAGTTAAAAGGTAGAAGAGCCCAAGAAACTCAAATGCTAGGGGGCATGCCAAAATCACAAGAAAAAGTGATAGCCAAAACAAAGTGAGTATGCTCAGGCTAAAACAATGAAAAAAGGGCAAAATCAAAGAAGAACGCTAAAAGAAAAGATTAAAGACACAAAAAGTCGAACTGCTGTTAGTGATCCTCAGTCTTTGAAACCTTGAAACACTCTTTAAGCCATATAAATCCTTTTCCTTCATAACCAAAAATCATAGCCTACATTACGTACCTGTAGAAGTCCTTTCTAATCAAACAAGCAAGCAAGTGACACTGAATGTTTTTAGCAATGAGACGAGAAGTAATGAATGATCATATCAAATTATTTGACAAGACAGAAAATCTCTAGTAAGTAAGTGGGTCACGATGGGCACCATGAAGGCTGATTTGTGTAAACAAATCTGGGAAAAGACTTACATAGGCCAACTCGAGTGGGCTAGAAGCCAAACGACAAAGATGACCCAAATCAGAGATATCAAGTCCTCATTAATCAAGCAACAAGAAGATTGAGAAGAGATGAGGGCCTATATTTCAAATAAGGTAAAGATGCATACATATCATTTAAACTTTGAGACATTGAACAATGTGTTTTACAAAGATTCATAAGAGAAATCCCCAATGGGATCCCTTAAAAGGAAGGTCACCTCGAAATGGCCAAAAACTAAAAATGCTTGTGAAAATTTCTCACTTTTGAGAATTTTTCGACCTGAGCAGGCTGCCCATGAGAATTAGACCACTTGAAAAATCTTTGTATTTTTACATTTGAACAGCTCACCCATTACAATGAGACCCTTCTGAAAAATCTTTGTATTTTTTCCCATGGGCAGGTCACCCATTACAATGAGACCCCTTGTGAAAAATCTTTGTATTTTTCCACTTGGGCATGTCACTCATTACAATGAGACCCCTTCTGAAAAGTCTTTGTATTTTCCCCCCGGGTAAGTCACCCATTACAATATGATCCCTTCTGAAAAATCATTGTATTTTTCCATCCAGGTAGGTCACCCATTACAGTGAGGCATCTTCTGAAAAATCCTTGTATTTTTCCATCTAGGTAAGTCACCCATTATAATGAGACCACTTCAAAATTTTTTTTGTATTTTTCAAGAAAAAAAAGAAATATCTCTGTATTTTTCACCAATCGGGCAGGTCGCTTAGAACAATTAGACCACTCATGAGATTCCTTGTATTTTACCATCGGGCAGGTCACCTATAATAATTAGACCACTCGTGAAATTCTTCGCATTCTTCTCACCATCGGATAGGTCGTCTGGTACAATTAGACCACTCGCGAAATTCTTCGCGTTCTTCTTCACCATCGGGCAGGTCGCCTAGAACAATTAGATCATTTAAAAAAAAATCAAAAGAAAAGAAGAGGAAGGGTTTTCACGCTTGTTTTTCCTTACAAACTCACTATAAAAAGCCAAAAGAAAATGAATTTCCCATTGCTTTTGCACTGTAAGTATTGTAAAGAGGGGGCAACTTTTAGAACCCTATACTAGTCGCCGCCCCCCCTCAACCCTTTTTTTTTTCTCTTCTTCCATTGCCTCCAAGAACAGACACAAAGCAAGCCCATTGTTTTTCCTTTTTTTTTTCTCTCTAGCTTGGAACCACCATCACCACACCTTTATCCCTATCAACCTCTAAAATCCACCACACAAGCTTTCATCCGGTTGTACGAGACATCTTCGTCTCCTCTTTCCCCCAATAGTCCGGCAACGACAGCAGACTATCAACTAGTAGTAGCCATACAAGCTAAACTCGTCTTCTTCGCAGCCGCTACCTGTATAGGAGAAGAGCAATAGCGTATGCCAACCCAACCATAGGTTTCAAACCAGCTTAGTAGAAGATTCTTCTCTACGTCACAGCAACAACAAGAGACTTGTTTTAGTAGCTTCCATCAATAGTATCCGGTTGGCAGAGAACCAAGGACCAAACTGAAAAAGAAACGTGAATGCAAGGGTTGAAATTGATCAATTCAGGGGCTCAATTGAAAAAATTAGAAGTTTGTTGATCAATTGAGAGTCAAAATACACAATTTCATAACCAAGGACTAAAATGAAACAAATGGTCAACTTTAGGGTTGACAATTAAGTTTGGCAGGGGTGGAATTACCTTCAATTAAGAGTTTAAAAGAAATTGGAAGAAAAGGGAGTAAATTGAAATTTACCAAAATCCTAAATTAAAAACCCTAATTTTTAGGGTTTAGCTTAGACGACGCGTCATTCAGTCACTGTGTATCTTCTTCTTTAGGAATTTTAGCTGATCGAGTAGGCAGTTTCAGGTGAATGAATGTTGCATTTCCAACCACCTCAAGGTCTATAACCACCACCATTTGACTGATAAACATTCCCTCTACAAAGATCAGCTACTCTCATCAAACATTTGTGTCTCATTTTCTCCAGTGATTTCAACAACATCTTGCCCCCGGTCAATTTTATTTTATTGGCAGATTATGGGTTGATCGAGTTGGCACCTTCAAGCAAATGGATGTAAAGCTACAAGCCTACAAATCAAGCAAAGTTAGACCCAAACAAAAGGTGTGCACCCTCTCTACCAACTTCAGGTGGTGTTCATTAATGACGACGTCAGATTTGCTTTGACAAAGCCTAAAAAATGGGTAACTCAGTCATCGATGACTGCAATACCCATTTCATAAAATCACTAATCTTTTTTGTGTGTCCACATTTCAAGCCTTCTTAGTGGGTTCTTATTAAAGGTTGGCCAGTTTCTCTCGAGATCAATAGAAACAAGCTTCTTGGTCTCTAAGTTTTGGAAAACTACCAAAATCTCCAAAACCAAGTTTATTGCAAAACCACCATTTTAAAATCAATATAAGTACAAAGCTTATAGCTGTAAAATATACCAAAAACTCTCTTATTTTGATCAGAGAGACAATCTTTGATGAAAAAGGATCAATCTTTGATTGAATCCTAGCTTTAAACCTTATAAATACCTTTGGGAAATCAAGGCAGAGGGGCAACAAGAAGGAGAGAGAAATGAGAGATGAAGATAGGATAAAGGAATTCCAAGTATGGAGGTTTAAGAGCCTAGCACAAAGATTTCCTCAACTTTGAGAGAAAGTAGCAAGCTGGGGAAAGAAAGGGACGCAACCATTGTTATAGCTTGAAAGGTATAAAAACTCTTTTGATCTACCAAGTGATGTATATAAGGCACACCTCTAGATCTTCATTGTATGTTCCAATGGTGTTTTGAATTTGGTTTTGATGATACATTGTATTGATTTTGTATTTTTGACTAATGCATGAAATGTTGTTTTTCTTTGCTTGATTTTGATCTGAGTGTTTATTACTATTTACTAGATGTTTAGGAAATGTTTTAATGTTTTTTTGGTATGTTAGTGTATTTTCTTGGTTTCTGAGCTTGATTTGGGTCCCAAGTTGTTTAGAGAGTTAATTTTGAATTGAAATCTGATGTTGTTGTTGGCTGACATTGGGGTTGCAGATATGAAGGTGAAACTTCTTGTATGTTATTGATGATTTGATGTTACTTGTTAGTTCTTTGGATTCAACTATACTTGGTATTTGTAATGTGGTTTGTGAGGATAAAGGCCTAGAAGGGTGAATCTGGGGTTTGACAGTAGTTCTTTAATTTCTAGAAATTTTCCAGATTCTAGATTCATGTTCTTGGCATGAAATTTGCCTTAGCCTCTTGTTTTGGAACTGTTTTGGGTTAATTCTTGTCATTAGTTCTTCAATTTTTGGAAATTTTCTAGATTGTTAGTTCATGTTCTTTGGATGAACTTTGCCTTAGCCTCTTGTTTTGGAGTTGTTTTGGGTTAATTGTTGACACATATATGTTAGCTTGCCATCTTTAGTAAATAATCTAGGGTTAAAACACATCAATAACATGTATTCATGCATTTAGATTCTAAGGTTCTTTTGACTACCCAAACACATTTTGATCAAATTGTGACTTTTGAGTGTTACTTGAAGAAAATGGATGCTTGATTCTTGATCTATGCATGATTATGAACAAAACCTTGCCCTTTGATTGCATGAAAACTTGTCTAGTTTGTGATTTGTGTTTGCTTAAATGTTCATCGTGTTTTTCAAGTTCTTGGTGTTTAATCTATTTTTATCAAAAAATATTTTATGTTTTTGTGTTTTTTTTAGTTTTGATTTGTTTTTCATTTAATTGTTTGTTTTGCTTTAGTTTCGAGTCAAACCATGGTTTTCGGTTTGGTTCAAAGTTGAACTAGTGTTTTCAAGTCAACCCGATTGGTTTTGTTTTGGGTCAGGAATTAAGCCTTTGTTTGGTTGATTACTTTTTTTGTTGAGGAATTTTTGGTCTAAGGGGTTGTTTGGAAAACACACCCTTAAACTTATTTTGACTATTTTTGTTTTGAATACAAAATGTTTTTTTACCAAATAGGCACCAAATAAATTCCTAAAAATTCTAAAAAACTTTCAAGGACTAGTTTAAAATTATTTGTGGGTTCCCCACATATTTTTCTAGCAATTTTATTTAATATGGGGCTGTAAACTTACACCGTAAGATGCTGACCTGGTATTAAAATACCAATTTTTCCTCAAAATCTCAAAAATTTCCAAAATTTCTAAAAAACGTTTCTCAATTCAAAAATACAAAAATATATTTTATTTGGTGTGCATTCGGTCAAGTCTCTCAAAACATAAAAATCATATTTTGCTTAAAACAAATATATAAACATATGGTATGATTTAGTATTTTTTATATATACAAAAAAATTTAAAAAATATTTTTGCGTTCATTTTTGGATTTAATAACCAGTTTATTGAATCCATGAGAACTTGGCCACTATTTTAATAACCCCTAAAAATTTTAATTCATGAGAATTAATGGTAACATTTTGGTATAAATGTTGAACCTACAAGTAAGCTGGTGTTTAAATACCAGAAGTTGACTTGAAAATTCCTAATATTATTTTGGGTATTCACCAATTTTAATTGGGAGTATTTTTCACCATAAGATATGAGTTGTGGAAAACTCTTTTCCTTTCCAGGATAGGTGAACCCTGTCAAGGCACCAACATGGATTTTTCTCATAATAACTTATTTAGGCATACGACCCTATAATGAATTCAAAACAACAAATTTATTCATGAGAATAAATTCTTATTCTAAGCCATAGACGAACCATTGGTTAGGAGCCTATCAATACCTTTAAACCACATCTAAACCACACAATGCAGCTTACCTTAGGTAAGGTATGTTTGGGGTGCTAATATCTTTCTTAGTCATAACCAGTCAACCCAAGTCTTCTAATAACCCTGAACCGAACAACTAGAAGGTGACTTTTTGATCCCGACTCTGCAATGCTGCACGCAAACATGCAACAACCTTCTTCTCTATCGAGAATGTTATTATAGTTGGCTTTATCATTTGCATGCACTTCTTCCTTCCTTTTCTATGAGTGACTAGAAACCCATCCTTTGTTGTCACAATTCTCAAATGAATTAGGTTTTAAGTTTATAATTTTAGGCACAAAGGTTATATGTGAAAATTAAGTTGAGGATGTGGTGAAGCTCATGGGAAAATGGATGCTAAGTTCTATAGGTTCAAAGGAGCCAAAACTTATTGTAGGGAGTCATTGGTGTGCACCATAGTCATGGCATTGGTAAAGGATTTTTTTTCATAAAAAACGATTTCATCATTCTCATGTAGCCTCATGATTTTGTCCTTCAACACAAAACATTTCTTTATAGAGTGATTGATTAGGCGATGGTATTTACAATAATCTAGGAACTCAATGAGATTTGCCTTAAGAAAATAATCTAGCATCATAGATATATCTGAGTAAGGGAATGAATACTTTTTTCTTGTTGTTGTTTCAGGGATGACTTCTTCCTTTCACCATTTTAAAATGAAGTCAGTATTGTACAATCATTCCTTTTAGCTGTGGTCGGTGCCTTTATAGTAGCAAAGTTAATTACTAAAGACTGCTTTGCCTTGACCTTTGAAGTGCTCTTTTTAAATCTACGACCTTCATGCTTGTTTTTCTTTAGCTCCTGCATAGTATTGATGAGTTTCGAACTGCAGCTATGCTAAGTTCCATGTCATGTGCTCGAGTAGCCAATTCTTTAAAAGACTTCGGCTTGATTGTAGAATGTAGCTTAGTCTCCAATACATCCTTTGAATACACATATTTAATGTAGAACTTTCGATGAGTTGGTCCTTACAAATATAGCTAAGGTTTCTCCACTGATGATTGTAGTTGATGATAGACTTTTCTATTTATTGATGCACATTAGTGAGTTCAATCATGCTAATCACACGATGAGTACTATAGAAATGGTTAAAAAACTTGCATTCTAATTGCTCCCAATTATCAATTAAGCCAGATTCTAAGTTAGTGTAATTCAAAGGAATTTCCCTTCAAAGAACAAATAAACTATTTAACAATGAGATCACTATTGGCTCTAGCATTATTGCAAGTCTTAACAAAGTGAGCCACATGTTACCTTAGATTCCTTTTGCCATCAAATTGCTAAAACTTTGATGGTTGATAGCTCAAAGGCATCCTTAATAGGTCAATCCTTTAGGAGTGTCATAACCTAATTTTAGGTTTTCCCAAAAAACTATCCTTTTCTTTCATAAAATCAAATCAAAAGAATCAAAGAGAAAAATAAAAAAAATGAAAAGCAACAAAAAAAATTGAAAATGAAAAAAATAATGGCAACTTGGCATGAGTAGACTACGAATGGTTATAAACATATGGAGGAACTAAATTAGGATTCTGGACACATTTAGAAGCCCAATTGTATCTCATTGTACCTAAGATCGAAAGACAATGTAGATTCAAGGTCAAATAAAATATTTATTGGATAAATTTTCATAAAAGTTAAGTCTGAGGACTTGATTAGACTTTTAATAAGCCAATTTGATTTAATCATGGGATCAATTAAATGTTTAATTAAGTTAAATAATTAATTTGGATCAAATTAAAAGATGTAATCAAGTGCAAGGACTTGATTAGACTTTTAATGGGTTAAATTAATTTTATTAGGGACTTAATTGGTGAAACAATTAATTTTGAAAGCTTAATTGAGAAGATTGGAATTTTAAAGGACCATATTTAATTTTTTAAAGCTTAATTGAGCGAATTCAGGTACAAAATTGCGAGAAAATCAAAATTTAAGAGTTAATTAAGAGCCAAATAGAAGAATTTCAAGACCAAGGACCTTTTTGCAAAAGGCGTACAAATTCAGTGGCCAAATTCGGTTGAAAACAAGGATGAAATTGAAGAAATTAAAAGTTCGAAGGTCAATTGAGGATTAAATTGAAGATACCCAAATCTAAGGACCAAGTTGGAAAACGTGTTGAAATCAGGGGGTGTTTTTAAAACTTGATAAGGGTGAAATTGAATTTATTCTTATAATCAAAATCCAATTGAGGACTTACTTGAATAATTAGAAGTTTGAGGGATGGAATTAAAAGAGAAAGTTTAAAACTTAATTTTATCCTAAACACCAAAACGATGTTGTCTCATTTAAATGAAAAGGGGTGCATTTTGGTGATGTTTTGACCAAAAAACGTGTTTTAGATCCAAATAACGTCGTTTTGGTTAACGTAAGGTCAATAAAAAAAGGCCAGACAACATGTAGTCTAGCTATTATTCATCATTTTCCCTTATGAACCAAAAAATAGCAGATCTAATGCCACCTTTCCAGCCACCCCCCTCTCTCTCTCTCTCTCTCTCTCACACACACACACACACACATATATCACCATACAAGAAAACAAACATGCCTCCCTTGTAACCTGACAAAGTACTCCATCCTCAACTTTGAAAATTGTTGTTTTGCCACCCAAAAAGTCAATGAAAAAGTGGTATGAATCCTTACAATCTGGTTTTGTAGGACCAGGTTGTGGGTTTATGGCCAACATATGAGATCTTTCCTAGGTGAATCAACAATCATAAACCATGCTCAGGAGATCCCCTTTCTCTTCTCTCACCCCCTATAAATAGTGATGTATTTCATGCAAGAGAGGAGGAGAAAGCTAGAAAAAGAGAAAAACCAAAGGCAAACCACCCTCAGCACCAATCTCTCTTTGTAAAAAAGGAGAAGAAAAAAATAAATCATTCCACTCTATTATAAAGCAAAAAAAAAAAAAAAACAATAGAACATATCCCCCCTACATAGCAACATCATATTTTGGTAAAACCCAAAAGAAACACACCCATATACCAATCTCAACTTTGTATTGTGAATCACAACCCCTCTATTGTAGTCTCTACACTTCCCAAACAAGCACCTCCTCAGGACAGTAGTTGCCGTGGACTATCAGCAACTCCACCATGAGCCATCAGCAGGACTGCCAACTAACAACACCCCCATCTAGCCCAGGTAAGTTTTTTCTCTCCTTTCCTCTCATGTTTATCTTCCTTAAAGGCATACCATAACATGGTAGTAACGTAAAAGAATAATTCACGTTACTGGTAGTCACCACTAGGTTAGGCCAATGGTGTCTAAAATGGGTTGGAGCCTTTGTTTAGTCCAGCCTCTATGGCTAGGCTAAGTCCATCAAACAAAACAAAAAAAAAGGCATGTTGGGCAGTCTATTGGTCCAACAAATTAGTTTGGGCTAGGCCTGAGTCCAACTCGTACACATGGGCTTTGGCCTCGGGCCCAATAGTCCCTATTTTTCCAAACTCACCCTTAAGACATTTTTATGCCTATGATTTTAGGCTAAGGGTGCATTTGCCAAATGTGCCTTAAGCCTTTTACTCTAGTTTTAATTTGTTTTTATTTTGGGGTCTAGCCAAACAAGCCCTTAAAAATTTCAAAAAATTCTAAAGCAACTTAGGGACCATCTTAATAATATTTGTGGTCCCTTGCATGTTTCTTCAGCAACTGTACTTAATAACAGGTTGTGTACTTATATTGTAAGATACAAACCTGATATTAAAAATACCTGATTTTTCTTCGAGATTTTAAAAAATATTCAAAAAATTCACTTATTTCAGAAAGACAGGGGTAAAATTAAAATAAAATCAAAGTGTATGGTCAATTAGGGGTTAAATTGAAGAAATTCGCAGCCAATGACCTTTTTAGAAAAGACATGGAAGTTTGGGGACAAAATTGAATGAAATCAGGGGTGAAATTGAAGAGAATTGAAAGTTTAATGGTTAATTTGCATGAATCCAAGACCAAGGACCAAAATAAAAAAACACTAAAATCTAGGCTTGACATTGAAGTTTGGCATGGGCAAAATTGCATAAAATTGAAAGTTTATGGTCAATTAGGGGTGCAATTGAAAGACATTAAAAGCTGGAGGACCAAATCAAACTTTGGCCAAACCCCTAAATTAAAACCCTAAAATGTCCAAAATAGCACAAACATGATGGCCTAACACTTGACTATACCCCTGTATGGTTCTTTCTGGCTGATTAACACAACAACGACTTCGATGCCACCCCAAAGTAGCCAACTCAGGCAGCTTTTAGCAGCCAACTTTTTTTAGGCCATAATAGCAACTTTGAACCAATGGTTAGGATCCTTCCGGTTTGAATTAAAGGCAAAGATTGGTCCTTAAAAAAGATAAAATATCCCTCTTCCACCCCTTATAAATAGAGGTGGATTCTAAGCATTGGACATCAAGAAATCAAAGGTCAAAGTTGAAGAAAAACCATCCTCTTCTTTGTCAGCATTATTCTTTCTCTCTCTCTCTCTCTCCACCACCATTTCAGCTTATATAGCCGCCTAACCACCCAAGATCGCCTATACACCCTCACCAACACCAGTTCTCGCACTAGTGATCGTCGTCCCTAACCACTATGAACAATGGCACCACCGCAAATTTCTTCTCCCTTCGGATGATAATCCAGTAACCAACTCCAGCAACTCGGCCCTCCTAGCAGTGACAGTCCTCCCTGCACGACCAACCACCTATTTCCCCTGTATTAGGTAACTTTTCTTCTCCTCTTTGCAACAAAACCAGTTATTGCATGCAGAAAGTAAATATAATTAACATGGTCACTAGATCAAGCTATTGACCATGTAACGTATGGGTTAGACTCGTTTAAGCCCAACCAAGATGGCTGAGCTATGTCCGACCCATTGTTAAAAAAAAAGGAGAGGCCAGGTCTATTGGGTTGCTTATCGACTCAACCCGACCCAGCTGGGTCCGGCCCAAATCGCTGGGCCGAATCTAGCCCAACCTATATAATAATAATAATATAATGTTATACAATATTATTATATAATAATATAAAAAAATTCTATTGGTCACTTCAAATTTTTTTTGTGATTTTCTCGCATGTTTTTCTACCAATTTTGTTCAATATTGGGCCATAGACTTACACTGTAAGGTATGAACCCGATATAAAATACCTGATTTTCTTTGAAATTTCCAATAAAAAACAAAAAAAATCATTATTTCAAAAACATGAATTTTTTTCTTTCTTTTTATGCATATGGCTAAATCCTGAAAGTTTTCCAAGCATATTTTCATATAAATTTTTTTTGCATATTTCTCATGTTTTAAAATGTAAAATGGATATTATAATCAATTTATGATTATCCTTTGAGGTTTGGCCAAAATATCAAAAATCCTTCTCTAATTATTTTGTTCACTTTATATTTAAAGTGTTAGGATTTAGTTATAGACTTTAGTATTTGGACGTACAAAACTACACTGTAGAGTATACTCTTAGATATTAAAGATACAAAAAATATAAATAAAAAGAAATGCGATGCTAAAATTTAGACCTTAGAGTAGTTAGGCTTTAACCCAATAAGATATAGACTTCCTCACGAAGAGAGATCTACCTTGAACCTTAGACAAGACCAATAGACAAAAACATGACATAGAAAAATAATCAAACAACAATGCAACTTACCTTAGATAGGGTGCACTAAGGGTGATGCGTCTTCCTCTTGCATAACTAGTCCCTTACCTGGACTCTCGTAGACCATAGGTTTCCTAATAACCATAATACTAGGTGGCGACTCCTGAACCTTATAATCATAATTTTATGGTTAAATCCAAAACCCCTTTTCACCATCACTCAAGAGGCAGGAGCCTCCGTTCTTGATGCCGCGTGCCCCACGATAGGATGATGACTCCACTAGGAAATGCCTTGTATGGTTGGGCTAAGCTTTGCCTGTTTAATTGTTTGCCTATTTGTTTTCGTCTGTTTAATTTTAGCATATTTAACATGCATTTTTATACTGCTCATGCATAAGTACGTCGGGTATGGATTAATACATTCTTGCATTTTAATTTTTGCGAATAAATCCAACTCTAGGTTAGGTAGGGAGTAGTGGTCTGCCTTATAACTTTCAGCCGGGGTTTAGACTCATGAAACATCCAACTATAAGCTGAGCGTTTACTTAGTGATAACGATCACACTATGTCCAACCATTCCTTGTAAACCCATATACTGCCTTCATGAAAGGTGGTCATTAGGTTGCTCATAGACCCTTTCTAAGACTTGGTAGCAAGCTTACCCTTCATGTAATGGCCTAGAACCTTCCCTTAGAGTATAGACTCCCTAACAATTCATTTTGCATCAAGGCAGACCTGGTCAATAATCCTGAACTTCCTAGGACTTTCTGAGCTAAGACCATGATTATTTTTCTGAATATAGGTAAGAATTTGAGATGATGTGATTGCCCAAGGACCAAGGTTGAGAGATTACCGCGAATAAATTCTATGTGTATGGGATTTAACTGAGATAAGGACTTGTAAAAGATCCTTCCAGATTAATCAGACTACGAATTTTTGCCCACATTAAAAAAAGAGTCATGGATTATTCCTTTGAACATTTTAATCCATATTCGATGTACATGTACATACACTTGCATCCATAAGCATACACATATTCATGCTTTGAGATTTAAATGTCATGTAAGCATATGGCAGGTTGGAATATAGGTCCTCAAAAAGCTCAAATCTACAAAGTTTGCAACACCTAACTTTGATAAAAAAAAAAACATGAAAAATGAAGAACACGCTCACCGCGATGAGTTGGAATCCCTGAAGGTTAACATGGCTCGTATCGCTAGCTTACTTGTCCTCACCATATATGAGATCCTTGCAAGAGCTTTCACGAGGAGGCTGGCCAAAATTGGAAGATGGAGCCTACTCCTGTTGTTTTTGAAAAGTAATTGTCTTCATTGGATCATGTCTGCAAAATTGTTTTGACTTTGTCATGTTTCAACCTATTTCAGTCTTGTTCGCATTTTGACTCATAATGCCACAAGATTTTCTCTACTAAATAGCCCTTTCTTTTTAATAATATCATGCATTCTTCTCATACTTACACAAGCACACCTTACAAATCATTGCGCTAAGAATAATTGGCCAAACTTTGATATTCCATCAATCATTTAAAATTAAAGTTTGGCCAATAATTCTCTAATATGTTTCCTTTTCCCAAAAATACTATACATGGTCTCATGTTTTCTCAAAGGTTTTTGGAAAAATCAAAGTTTTAGTACAAAAATAAAAATCAAATTGATGTTTGTTCTAACATACAAGTTCTAGAAATTCAAGTGATCTCCTAAAAAGGTGATCACTTTTCCATGAAAAACCATGAAAAAAATCTAGAAAAACCTAAAGAACAACTGAAACACCATGAGATGACTTCAAAGCTAAGCTTTAACTAAGTGAATAATGAGAAACCATTTTACATATTTGCATGAAAAAAGCAAGGCTTACCGATCCTGAATGCATATGTTTGAAATGAGAAAAAACCATCTTTGATAGTCTTTTCACAAGACTAAAAAATCCTTTGCAGTCCCCCTTTGAGCCCAATATGTTTTTCTTGAGAAAATTAACCTTGACTAAGATCACACCTCACACCGAGGGGCAAGTACGAGAAACAGAAAAATAATTCGAATATATGAGATAAACATACCCAAATAAAATCGGGGCATCAAAGAATCCAAAGAGTTCAGAAGGTTTGAGCATACCAAAAAATAACTAATATAATAATGATGCTTAAAACTCAAATGAAGAAAACAAAGAAAAAAAAGTCCAAGCCCAACATTAGGGGGGCATGATGAACCATTTTGTAAATCAATTCAAAGGTTTAGAAATACATTAGTCAAAAAGGTCCATAAATAAGTAATAGTGATCCTTAGTCTTGAAATCCTTTAAACACCTTTTGAGTCTATAAATATTCTTTTTCTTCGTAACCAAGAGTCAAAGCCTACTTTACATGCTCAATCAAGCCCTTCTGATCAAAGGTAGGCAATCTGGATCGATAGGCAATACTTTCCCAAGAGAAATAAGCCTCATCCTCATATTAAAGTTTGAACCCCTTTGACCAATAAAATATCGCTTCATATTTTCACCAAAAGCAAAACAAATTTTTTCAACACTTATGAAGACATGTCTATAGGAATCACTTGAATTGTTTTTTCTTAATAAGTTTGTTTGAAACTCATGTCAAAATGGTCTTTGTGTTTGGAATGCCTTTAAAATTCCAGAAATTCTCTATAAGAATAACTCCTTGTAAATAACCATATTTTCTTTCGCATAGCCTCATCCTCAAAGAAAACCTGAATTTAATACTTGGAGGCATGATCAGGCTGGGGGGCAATAAAGAAAACACATAATAAAGCTGGCTCTATGATTCTCTTTCTAAGTAAACAAAAAATATAGGGCAGAGCTGATGACCTTTGAGATAAAGATTTGTAGGCAAAGAAGTATGTTGATATCATGTCATTCCTAGAGATCAAGATCACAAGTTGTGACTCAAGTAAGCGAAAATGAAAAAGTCATCGAACTTTACTATAGAGACTTAAACTTTTAAGAAGGGAAAAGGTTCATGAAGAAAGGGGACCTATATTTCTTAGGTAAGTATACATGCATATCATCATAATGCATTATGTCTTGATCTTTGGCATATTAGTATTTTACCTGCAAATCTCTTTAGAGTGCGCCTTTGAACCCTCATCTTTCAGATAGTGTGCCTTTAGGCTCCATCTTCTTTTTTTTAGCGTGCATTTGAGCCCCCATCTCTTAGATAGTGCACCTTTAAGCCCTATCTTTTTTTTTTAGTGCATTTTGAGCCCTCATCTATTTGATAGTGCGTCTTTGAGCCCTATCTTCTTTCCCTTTGAATGCTCCTCTAAGCTCTCATCTCTTACATAGTGCGCCTTCGAGTACTATCCTACTGTCCCTTCCAGACGTCTCTGGCCAAATCCTTTTGCCAGGTAAGTTGTATTTTTCACCTGGGCAGGTCACTCATTACAATGAGACCACTTTGAAAATTTTTCATATTTTTCACCTGGGTAGGTCGCAGGTCGCCCATTACCATGAGACCATTTTGAAAAATCTTTGCATTTTTCACCTAGGCAGATCGTCCATTACAATGAGACCACTTTGAAAAATCTTTTTATTTTTCACTTCAACAGGTCGCCCATTACAATGAGACCATTTTGAAAAATCTTTGTATTTTTTATCCAGGTAGGTCACCATTACAATGAGATCACTTTGAAAAATCTTTGTATTTTTTACCTGGGCAGGTCTCCCATTACAATGAAACCATTTTGAAAAATATTTGCATTTTTCACTTGGACAGGTCACCTATTACAATGAGATCACTTTGAAAAATCTTTGCATTTTTCACCTGGGCAGGTTACCATTACAATGAGATCATTTTGAAAAATCTTTGCATTTTTCATCTGGGCAGGTCGCCTATTACAATGAGACCATTTGAAAAAACCTTTGTATTCTTCACCTAGGAGGTCACCCATGACAATTTGACCAATTTAAAAATCTTTGAATTTTACCAACAGACAAGTTGTCTGGTACAACTATACCACCTCAAAAAAAAATCTTTCAATTTTGTACAAAGATCATCCTTTTCTTTACAAGCCCAATCTCTTTTTTATTGCGCTTTCCAGCCCTTATCTCTCAGATAGTGCACTTTTTAGCCCTATCTCTTCTCTAATCTTCCACGTGCCTTTTCCTACCCTTAACTACTAGATAATGCACTTTCTAGCTCTATCTATCTCTTTTCATCTGTGTGCCCTCATCTTAGATAGTGCGCCTTCTGGCCCTATCTCCTTTTCATCTAAGAGCGCTTTCTAGCCCTCACTTCATACACTTTCAGAAGGATTGACCATTTCTTGATTTGGTGAGTCCATTATCTCTCATTTGTTTTCTTCTTTACAAAGCTTACTATTTAAAGTCTCTTACGAGACTTTCTATCGCAAGCATTTTAAATAGGGGAGAGGGGGGCAACTGTAATAACTTATTTTTAGGTTATTCCCCAAATTTTACCCTTTTTCCTTTCAAAATATAGAAATAAATAATAAATAAAAAAAGACTTACGATTTGGAAAAAGCAAGTTGGGAGGATTTCGAATATAGAGGAAGATCAAACTATAATTTTGAATGAATTGAGAGCCTAATTGTACTCCATTGTACCCAAAATTGGAGAGACAGTACAGATTGAGGGTCAAATTAAATGATTATTAGACAAATCTGCATAAAAATTAAGCTCATGGACATAATTAGATTTTTAATAGGTCAATTTAATTTAATCATAAGCCAAATTAAAAGTTTAATTATATTTAAAAATTAATTTGGATCAAATTAAATGATTTAATTAAGTGCAAGAACTTAATTATACTTTAAATGGGTCAAATTAATTTTATTAGGAGCTTAATTGGTAAAACATTAAGTTTGGGAACCCAATTTGGGCTTAATTAAGAAGATTGGAATTTTAGAGGACCAAACTTAATTTTTACAAAGTTGGTTGAAATCAGGGGTAAAATCGAAAGAAAAATCAAAGTGTATGGTCAATTAGGGGTTAAATTGAAGAAATTCGCAGCCAAAAACCTTTTTGAAAAAAGCGTCGAAGTCTGGGGACAAAATTGAATGAAATCAGGGGTGAAATTGAAGAGAATTAAAAGTTTAATGGTCAATTTGCATAAATCTAAGACCAATGACCAAAATGAAAAAGGCGTTGAAATCCAAGGCTGACATTGAAGTTCAGCATGGGTAAAAGTGGATAAAATTAAAACTTTAGGGTCAATTAGGGGTGCAATTGAAAGACATTAAAAGTCGGAGGACCAAATCAAACTTTGGCCAAACCCCTAAATTAAAACCCTTAAAAGTCCAAAACAATGTCATTTTGAACAGTAAAAAAAAGAAGGACTAGACGACGCATCGTCTGATTACGTTCATCACCTTCTTCTTCTTTTTTTCTCGAAAAAGCTACTCGGGTAGATACCTTTTCAGAGCATTGGATGCTTTATCTCTCATCCAAACTAGATAAATCATACACCAACATGATGGATTGACACTTGACTATACCCCAGTACAGTACTTTCAAGCCGATTGACATCATAGTGGTCTCGGCGCTACTCCACAGTTGCCAACTCAGACAGCTTTTACTTGCCAACTTTTTCAAGTCGTGATAGCAACTTTAAACTAATGGTTAGGATCCTTTTGGTTCAAATCAAGGGCCAAGATTGGTCCTCAAAAGAGATAAATTGTCTTTCTTCCATCCCCTATAAATAAAGGTAGATTCCAAGCATTGGGCATCAAGAAATCAGAGGTCAAAGTCGGAGAAAAACTATCCTCTTCTCTGTCAACATTATTCTTTCTCTCTCTCTCCACCACTTTAATGGTATAGCTGCCCACCCACCCAAGACCGCCTATACACCCTTACCAACACCAGTTCCCTCACCAACGATCGTCGTCCTCAACCACTATGAAAAGTGGCACCACCATAAATTTCTTCTTCCTTCGGACCATAATCTAGTAACCAACTCCAGCAACTTGAGCCTCCTAGTAGTGACGCCACCATCAGTTTACCTTGCATCATGTAACTTTTCTTCTCCTAACTACAACAAAACCAACCACTGCATATAGAATGAGAATTCGTTCTGCATGCAAAAGGTAAATATAATTACCTTGCATCATGTAATGCATGGGCTGGACCCGTTTTAGGCTAGCCTAGTTGGTCGGGCTGGGTCCAGCCCAGTGTAAAAAAAAAGAGCGGCTAAGACTGTTGGGCTGCCTATCGGCCCACCCGACTCAACTAGTTACAACCCAAATGCTTGGGCCGGATCCAACCCAACCTATATAATAATAATAATAATAATAATAATAATAATAATAATAATAATAATAATACTAGTAGTAGTAGTAGTATTTTATTATATAATAATAATAAAATATTAAAAAACGAACTTCATGGGTCACTTCAAAAACAATTTGTGATTTTCTCTGATGTTTTTCTACCAATTGTGTTCAATATCAGGACATAAACTTATACTTTAAGATATGAACTCGGTACAAAATACCTGATTTTCTCTGAAATTTTAGAAAAAAACAAAAAACATTCCTTATTTCAAAAACACACAAAAATATTTTGTTTTCTTACATACGACCAAATCCTAAAACTTTTCCAAGCATATTTTCATAAGAAAAAAAAAATTGCATCTTTCCCATATTTTAAAATTTAAAATAAATATCATAACCAATTTATGATTATCCTTTAGGGTTTGTCCAAAATATCAAAAATCCTTCACCAATCATTTTGTTCACTTTATATTTAAAGTGTTAGGATATAGTTGTAGACTTTAGTATTTGGAGGTATAAAACAACACTGTAAAGTACACCCTCAGATATTAAAGATAAAAAAAAAATACGATACTAAAATTTGGACCTTAAAATAAGGTAAAGACTTCCTCATAAAGAGAGATCTACATTGAACCTTAGAAAAGACCAATAGACAAATACATGACCTAGAAATACAATCAAACAACAATGCAGTTTATCTTAGGTAGGGTGCACTGAGAGTGATGCATTTTTCCCTTGCATAACCGGTCCGTTATTCAGACTCTTGTAGACCATAGGTTTTCTAGTAACCATAGTACTAGGTGGTGACTCCTGAACCTTATAATCATAATTTTATGATTAAATCCAAAACCCCTTTTCACCATCACTTAGGAGGAGACGCTATTGTTCTCGATGTTGCATGCCCCCATGAAATTGGGTATAAAATCACATTGTATAGTATACCTCTAGGTATTAAAGATAAAAAATTAGGAAATAAATGCATTGCTAAAAATTGGGCTTTAAAATAGTTAGGATTTAACCTGATAAGGCAAAAGACTTCCTCATGAATGAAGATCTGCCTTGAACCTTGGATGAGACCAACAAATAGAAACATGACTTAGATTAACAATTAATCAACAATGCAGTTTACCTTAAGTAAGATGCACTAGGGGTGACACGTCTTTCTCTTGTAAAACTAGTCCTCTTACCCAAACTCTCGCAGACTATAGGTTTCCTAATGATCATGATACTAGGAGGTGACTCCTTCTAATCATAATTTTATAACCCAAAACCCTTCAATTCAAGGAATCAACGCTGCTATTTGATGTTGTGTACATCATGACTTGGTGTATGGCTTTGTATAAGAATGTGAATCTTCCACCAAACTTTCTGCTTGGTCCATGATGGCCTTCTTGATAAGCTATTTCAGTTGATTCATGGTAAAGACACTACCAGTAATACCACAGATATTCCTTGTATCTTTGATTATAGAATCCTCAACAATATCTATATGGTTTTCTTGCATGACTTTGGTGGCTAAAGCTTGGCCTCCCTCATTCATGCTCTCGAGTTTGTTCATCAACTTAGCTATCTCATGGTATTTTACCTTGAGTGAAGTCGAAAGGCCCTCAACAAGTCTTGTCAAGTTAGCCATTTTATCCTTCAAAGATGTAGTTTTGGTTGCCATTACTAACATAGTGCCAAAACCCGAGGCCTTATTGGTGATTGACATAGAGAAATCTCCACAAGTGAATTGTTAAAGTAGCTATCTTAAATGCCAAAAAAAAGCATGTATGGTTTTCCTAAACATATATATGCAGCGGAAGCAGTAAATTTAATTTTTTTCAGGACTCCCAAGGATCTCGTTAGATAAATTTAGAGTTGTTTAGGGTTTATGCGAAGATTACTTGTAGATCAGTTGTTTTCTTTTTTGGCTTTGAATATTTACTTCAAGGCTGTGTTGTTGCAAATCACTAGTCGCCCAAATATTCGACTTCCAATGATAATCAACACAAACCACTTGTGAGAAATCTCCTAAACCCTTTTAAGTGAGAGGAATTGTTATATCCACACAAACCACTTGTGAGTTTATATACTGTACTTTTCTCACCCTTCTTTTCACTATTTTTTTTTTATAGAAAATTAGAGGTATAACATTCTATTTATAGGGAAACCTAAAAATCCTATTAATGGTAAAATATCAATGTTTCCTTAAATAATGTGGTATAATATCAATTTAACCTTAAATTAGAGGCATAACATTCTTTTTATAGGGATAATTTTAGAAATTTATTAAATCAAGTCTCTACTTGATTTTTTATTAATACTTAAAAGTGCATTTTTATCAAGGTTTTATATCATCATTTTGCACTTAAAGTATCAATAACTCCTTAACTAGAGCATGTTTTATAATATCATGTCTAATACTATAAGATACCTTTAATTTATGGTAAATATTCATCTTAAATGCAGGCCT